>Ga0265294_10000724_pt1 | contig 44360 bp, 42 predicted proteins | sample MunlanPumphouse3_FD_192504 | JGI IMG/M metagenome (GOLD analysis project Ga0265294, IMG submission 192504) | Groundwater microbial communities from a municipal landfill in Southern Ontario, Canada - Pumphouse #3 | ecosystem: Environmental > Aquatic > Deep subsurface > Groundwater | place...
CTCTGAGGAAAGGGGAAAGATTTCTTTTGCTTCGAAGGGGCGGCTGAAGATGAACATCTCACCCGAAGATCTGCAGCGGTTGTTGTTAACAGATGAGTGAATGATGCCTGTCGCCCTTTGGTGCACCGTTGATCCCGCTGCCGGCAGCGGTGAGATCAAAAAACTGTTAGAATAGAATGATTCTGCAAGAACTCTCCATTATCAATTATAAGAACCTGCAGCAGGCTGATTTGCAGTTCTCTCCCAAGATCAATTGTTTCATTGGAAACAACGGAATGGGAAAGACCAATCTGCTGGATGCGGTCTATTACCTTTCGTTCTGTAAAAGTTACACCAATCCCATCGACTCACAGATCATTTATCACGATGCGGATGTATGCATGTTGCAGGGGAGATACCAATCGGAGGAGGGTACACAGGAGGAGATATACAGCGGTATTCGGCGCAGGCAGAAGAAACAGTTCAGACGCAACAAGAAGGAGTATGAGCGGCTCTCCGATCATATCGGGTTGATTCCTCTGGTGATGATCTCGCCGGCAGACAATGAGCTGATCACCGGGGCCAGCGAAGAACGGCGCAAGTTCATGGATCTGGCTATCTCGCAGTTCGACCGGGAGTATCTTCGTGCCCTGGTACGGTACAACAAAGCCCTTCAGCAGCGCAATGTGCTGTTGAAGAATGAGGAGAAAGCCATTGATCCGGATCTGCTGGAGCTATGGGAGGAGCAGCTGGTGACGGACGGAAACTATATCCATCGGGAACGAAAAGCCTTTATCGGGGCGTTTACACCGATCTTCAACCGTTTTTATGCACGCATCAGCCGCTCGAATGAGGATGTTGCCTTCTCCTATGATTCGCAGCTCAACGATGAGGATTTTGGTGCAAGGCTCAGGAGAAACAGGCAGCGTGATATCATGCTCGGACATACCACTACGGGGATCCACCGCGATGAGTTGGAGATGCTGTTGGATGGCTATCCCGTCAGAAAAGTGGGATCACAGGGGCAGAACAAGACCTTTTTCGTCTCGATGAAGCTGGCACAGTTTCATTTCCTGCTGCAAACGGGCCGTACGACCCCCATCCTGCTGCTCGATGACATCTTCGACAGGCTCGACGCCTCTCGTGTGGAGGAGATTGTGAAGCTGGTCTCCGGTCCTGAGTTTGGGCAGATCTTCCTCTCCGATACCAACCGGGAATCGCTCGACCGGATCCTTCAACGGACCGGCAATAACTCCCATGTTTATGCTGTAATAGACGGTGAGATCACCCGGATAAATGAGTAGCATGCTATGCTGAAAAAAAATGCACAACCTCTGTCGGAAGCCCTTTCCGATTTTTTCGACGCCAACGACTCCCTGAAGAGAAAGCTGGCGGAACACCGCGCCGTGAGGGCGTGGCATGAACTGTTGGGGGAGGGTGTCTCGAGATATACCCGGAATATCTATTTCAGCCGCAGTGTGCTCTACGTGCAGCTCTCCTCTTCTGTGCTCCGCGCCGAGCTGCTGATGAACAAACAGGAATTGATCGGGAAGATCAACGGCTATGCGGGGATGCCGGTCATCAGTGATATCGTGCTTCGGTAAGCAAGAGAGTCGGGGGCAATCTTTCGGCGAAAGGAGAAGGTTTGGCGCAAAAAAAAGAAGCTGAATAATGATCCAACTTCTTTCTGATCTCTTATACAAACAGAATTATTCTGTGGGTGCGCTTTCTTCCGGGGCAGGCTGAGCCGGTACCTCAGACGGGATAGGCAATCCCGGGGTTACATCGGGAGCCGTGGAGGGATTCAGGGGTGTAGGTTGTTGCACTTCCACCTGTGATTGCGGGCTGTTTGAGTGCGACGCGGTGAATGAAGCGGTCAAGATGCTCAATACGATCATGATACCGGCCAGAGTCCAGGTGAATTTTTCCAGGAAGTCGGTTGTTTTGCGTACACCCATGATCTGGTTCGACGATGAGAACCCGCTTGCAAGACCTCCGCCTTTCGATTTCTGTACCAATACGGCAAGGATCATCAAAATAGCTGCCAGCAAGATAAGGATGGTAATGAAAATATACATATCTTATTTGTTTTTATTCTTTTCGTTTATCATCAGATATTCCAAGAAACGAATTTGGTCGGCAAAGTAAACACTTTTTTTTGGAAAATTCAAACTTAATCGTTTAATAATTGTGAGCGCCTGTTCATATTTTTGCTGTTTGATATAAATGCGTGCCAGCGTCTCTGTCAAAAACTCACCTCCTTTCTCCTCAGGATCAGGCTCCTGCGTGTTCTCACGGGGTTGCGGTTCCCCGGATATAAAGAGATCATTGGATGCTGCCTTCTCGATAAAGGCATCAATGATATCCTGATGCTGAAGGGGTTGGCTTTCTGCACCTTCTCGATCCTGTTGTTCTCCCAGCGACTCCAGATAAGCGAAATAATCGCTCCCGGCAATATGCAGATCGGCTTCCTGGATCGTTGTCTTTTTTTCCCGGTTGTCGGGCAGCGTACTGAGAAAAGAGTCGAGGAGGGCCTCCGTTCTGTCGGCGGGTCCGGTGGTGCGACTGTCTGACGCAGAGGAAAGGAACCTCTCATACTGTTCATGGCGGATCAGGTAAAGCAGTTGTCTCCTGTCGCAGCAGAGCACAGCTGTTTTGCCCAGTTCTTCCCCATACTGGTCACTGTCGACCAGGTCCAGGTTTTTTGTATAGAGCAGTCGTGAGGCCTGAAAACAGGGGTATGCTGCCACCACTCTTTCCAGCTCTTGCAGCGTGGTTTCGTCCAGCAGGTGCGGATCTTCTATGCAGCTGTACAGCTTCTCCTTCGTCATGCCGTTACCAGTTTGCCATGGTCGCATTGAATATCTGATCCACGATCTCATCAATCAGCTCACCCATCAGCTGATCCTGTACATTGTCGAAGATGGTGTTGCTGGAGAAGGTGCGGTTGGCGGAGATCCGCTCCTCGATCTCCGGTGCATCCGTTTTATTGTTGCGGAACCGCATCCGTACGGTCATGGTGAGCTTGGTCTCCGAAGCGAAGGCATCTTCCTGTACCGCCATCGGAGTGAGTTCATATCCCACGATCTCCCCTTCTATTTCCATGTCGCCATTCTGGTTCACCAACTGCAGGCGGGTGTTGCGGGTGAACATATCCTTCATCTCCTCATTGAACCGCTGTTCGAGAGGGGGGTAAACCAGAGGTGCCTGGTTCACAAAATGGCCAATATGGAGTGTTTTGGTCAGATCATAATTGATCGAAGCGGTCCTGAATGAATAGGAAATCCTGCAGGAGCTGGCTATTACAATCAGTGTGAGAAGAAACAGGATCTTTTTCATCATCATCCTTCCAGTTTGTATTCTTTGATTTTGCGGTAGAGGGTGCGTTCCGAGATACCCAGATCGGCTGCAGCCAGCTTTCTTTTGCCGAGATGTCGTTCCAGTGCTTTTGCGATCATCTCTTTTTCCACCTCGCTGATGGAGAGGGCACTCTCTTCATATTCGGTGGCCTCCTGTATATCGCTTCTTTCCCGCTCATCCAGGTCGATTTTTTTCGGCAGGGTATCCACCTGTACCGGCAGGGTCATCCCACTGTGGTCCTGGCGGATCAGGGAGGAGTGCATGTCGGCAGGAGCAGATGCGTATGCCGCAGGATGTTTACCCGATTCTTCCATCAGGTTGTTCACCACCTGTTTCAGGTCGGTGATGTCTTTTTTCATGTCAAAGAGCACCTGATAAAGAATCTCCCGTTCGTTTGCAAACGATCGCTGTTCGGAGTCGTGGCGTTGCGATACCGGCACGGGAAGCATTCCCACCTCATTATAGGGCAGGTACTTCTGCAGGATCTCAGCGGTGATCACCCGCTCCTGTTCAATGATGGAGATCTGCTCGGTAATATTCTTCAGCTGTCGTACATTGCCCGGCCAACGGTAGCTCTTCAGCAACTCACGGCCATCGTCGGTGATTGTGATGGGGGGCATCATATATTTCTCTGCACAGTCGCTGGTGAATTTGCGGAACAAGAGGGGGATATCCTCTTTCCGGTCACGAAGGGGAGGGATCCGGATGGGAACGGAGTTGAGACGGTAATAGAGATCTTCGCGGAACTTCCCTCTCTCCACCGCCTTCACCATGTCCAGGTTGGTGGCAGCCACCACTCGCACATCGCTCTTCTCCACCTTAGAGGATCCTACCTTGATGAACTCACCGCTTTCCAGTATACGCAACAGGCGCGCCTGAGTGGAGAGAGGCAGCTCGCCTACCTCATCGAGAAAGAGAGTGCCGCCGTCGGCTACCTCGAAGTATCCTTTGCGGGTGCCGGTGGCTCCCGTAAAGGAGCCCTTTTCGTGTCCGAAGAGCTCCGAGTCGATGGTCCCTTCCGGGATGGATCCGCAGTTGATGGCGAAATAGGGGCCATGCTTGCGCCGGCTGTACTGGTGTACGATCTGCGGGAAATTCTCCTTTCCGGTACCGCTCTCTCCGGTAATCAGCACCGACAGGTCGGTGGGAGCCACCTGCAAAGCTACATCGATCGCACGGTCCAGCTCGGGAGAGCTGCCGATGATGCCGAAACGCTGTTTGATTTGCTGTAGAGGGTGCTTAGCCATAAGTGTGAGATGTAAACGGTTTGAATGATCAAAGATACACAATTATTTACTTTCTTCCCAACGCGTAGGTCTTCCCTTTCAGAAATCTGCCGAGCTGCTGGGTGTCGTTGCCAAAGCGGCTGATCTCATTCGGCAGGATGGGGTTGCCAAAGGTGAGCGCGATCTCTTTCCCTTTTTTGTTATAGAGCTCGTGGCAGAGCCTGAGGTTACGGAACCTCCATCCGAAGATCCTGGAGAAATAGAACGACTGGCTATTGTGGCCGGAGATATGCATCGGGATCACCGGCACTTTCACCTTCCGGATGATCTTCAGTGCCGCCGGCTGCCACTCCTGGTCTTCGATCACCAGTCTGCCTTTCTTCACATAGAGGTTGGAGACCGCTCCTGCGGGGAAAAGGCCGAGGGGATTGCCCTGTCGTACATGAGCGATGCTCTCGCGGATGCCGGCATAAGTGATGCTTTTCTTCCCGGAATCTTTCATCGGGTTCACCGAGATGAAGTTCTCCTCCAGGGTATCGATCAGGCTCAGGACGAAATTGACCATCATCCGGTAATTGGGAAAACGATTTCCCATGGTCTCAATCGCCGCGATCCCGTCGATATGGCCGTAAGGGTGATTGGATACGATGATAAACGGCTGATCTTTGAAGCTGTCGAGAATCTCTGCATGATGCACGGTGCGCCTGATCTCCAGTTTATCCAGCACATCTTTGCAGAAATCGGGTCCGGTCAGGTGTTTGGAGCGGTCATAGATCTCATTCGGGACATACAGGGCGGAGATCTTTATGCCCCAATCAATGAACTTGTCCCCATATCTGCCGCGGAAGATCGGATGAAGCTTCCGCAGGTCTTCCCGGCTTACCAGTATGTCTTTCATCCCTTCGTCACTCTTATCTGTTTATCTAATTCAAATGCCACGTCATGGAGATGAAGTGGCACGTGAATGGTAAAAAAAGATGTCATTGCGTGGCCTGCTCTATGCAAGCTCTCTGATCAGGTCGATAATTTGTTTTCCGATCGCTTCGGCAGCCTCCGGTGTCCCCGCCTCCGAATAGATGCGGATGATGGGTTCCGTGTTGGATTTACGCAGATGCACCCACTTGTCGGGAAAATCGATTTTTACTCCGTCGATATCGGTTACCTGACAGTCGCTGAATCGCTCTTTCATCTTTTCCAGGATCGCATCCGTATCGATGTCGGGTGTCAGCTCCACTTTTTGTTTGGCCATAAAATAGGCAGGATAGGATTTGCGCAGCTGCGAAGGTGTTTTTCCCGATCGGGCAAGATAGGTGAGGAAGAGCGCAATTCCCACCAGTGCATCTCTACCGTAGTGGGAAGCAGGATAGATCACCCCTCCGTTGCCTTCCCCACCGATGACAGCCCCAACCTCTTTCATTTTTTGCACCACATTCACTTCACCCACTGCCGCGGCATGATAAGAGCTCCCTTTTGCGAGGGTTACATCTCTTAAGGCGCGGCTGGAGCTGAGGTTGGAAACGGTGTTGCCCGGCGTATGCTGCAGGATGTAGTCGGCTATTGACACAAGGGTATACTCCTCGCCGAAAGGCTCTCCGTCCTCACAGTAGATCGCCAGCCGGTCCACGTCGGGATCGACGGCAAAACCCACCGTAGCTCTGGAGCTGCGTGTCAGCGAAGAGAGTTCGGTCAGGTGCTGGGGCAGCGGTTCGGGATTATGGGAGAAGTTGCCGTGTGGGGCGCAATGCAGTTTGAAGATCTCTTTTACCCCAAGTGCATACAGTAATTCAGGGATCGCAATGCCGCCCACTGAGTTTACACAATCTACCGCCACGCGGAAGTTGGCAGCCCTGATTGCCTTAGCATCCACCAGCTCCAGCGAGAGAACCGACTGGATATGCTCATGGAGGAATTGTTTCTGTGTGATCTTCCCCAGCTCATTCACCGGTGAAAAGCTGTAAGCCCCGCGATCGGCCAGCGCCAGGATCTGCTCGCCTTCGGCGGCATTCAGGAACTCACCATGGCTGTTCAGCAGCTTTAACGCATTCCACTGTCGGGGGTTGTGACTGGCGGTGATGATGATACCGCCGGCGGCATTTTCCCTCGTGACCGCAATTTCAGTGGTCGGGGTGGTGGCCATGCCGATATCGGTCACATCACATCCCATTGCCATGAGCGTGCCGGTAACGATGCGGTGCACCATCTCACCCGAGATACGTGCGTCGCGGCCTACCACGATCCTGGTTTTGTGTTCCTTTGAGTTGTTCCTGATAAAGGTGGCATAGGCGGCCGTAAACCGTACGATATCAGATGGAGTGAGATTGTCACCCGTCTCTCCGCCAATCGTGCCTCTGATACCGGATATGGATTTGATCAATGTCATGGGGTCGTTTTTCTAACGGTTTTTATTGGAATGATGAAACTATTAATATTGGCTCTCAAACCGGTAATGGACAAGGTTGTAATAGGTGGGTTGATACTGGGACTTGTCGTAGGAGGATCCCATTGCGAACGGGATGATCATTTTTACCTTTCCGTTATGACCCACATGGCGCAGGGGAACAACCCAGCCGGGATTGCTGTAGTTGCCTTTGGTGGATGAGTTAATCGGTCCGATATAGATGATCTCCTCCGGGTATACGCTCTTTTGATTGGTGTAACGCACGGTGTCGTCCGACATGAAATAGTGGAGACCGCTAAAGCGTACATATACAGCTTCCTTCCATTTCGGTTCCTGGACAGTTTCACCGGGGGTAATGACCTGATAATAGACTCCTGTAGACGGGTCTTTGTAAAATTCATTCTCCCCGAAGACTCCGCTTGCGGGGTATTCGTCCAGAATGGTGAGGTGCTGTTTTGCAATAAAAAGATCAATAGCCTTTTTTTCTTCTTTCAGATAGTCTGCATAGGTCTTTCGGTCCTTACAGGAGGGAAGGAGGAGCAGCATCCCCAAAAGAGCAGTGATGATCGGAAATATTTTGTTCATAGATCTCTGTCGTATAATTGATACAGTGTACAAAAGTACATAATCTGCGCAAATAAACGCGAAATTGCGCCGAAATAAACTTTATTGATTCTTAAAAATGGGTTAAACAGCTTCCAGGGATCTTTTCAGGATCTCTTCATACTTTTTAAGTCCCTCAGCATACGCATGAAGTGCCTCTTCGAAGGAGCCGTAAAACTCACCTCCCGAAGCGTTCAGGTGTCCCCCGCCGTTGAAGAACGCGGCGGCAAATTCGTTACAGGGAAAAGATTTCTGGGAACGGAAGGAGAGCTTGATCAGTCCCTCATCCTCCCGGATAAACGTAGAAAAGATGATGCCCCTGATACTAAGGGGGTAGTTAACGAATCCCTCCGTGTCGCCCTTGTTGAATCGAAACTGAGCCTGGTCTTCCCTGGAGAGTCGGATCAGCGCCGCATGCAAATCGGGGTAGATCTCCATGCGTTGCGACAGGGTGAATCCCAGCAAACGAAACCGCTCCGCAGAATAGTTATGGAACACTTGTGAGTAAATGGCATCCTTGTCAATCTGTTTGCGCAGGAGCAGGCTGATGATCTCGAAGATCTCCGGATTGCTGGAATTGTAGGTGAATCCGCCGGTATCGGTCATCATGCCGCAATAGATACATTCCGCTTCCGCCTGCGTAAGCTCCTCGTATAGGCCCGCCTGGAACAGCAGTCGGAAAATAAGTTCGCTGGTGGAGGATATCTCCGGATGGGAGACGACGATGTTGAAGCTATCCCCTGGGAACGGATGATGATCGATCAGGATCTTCCTGGCAGGCGACGCCTCCAGCATGGGGCCCATTTCGCCGATTCTTTTGGGGATGTTGTAGTCGAGGGAGAAGATCAGGTCAGCGTGCAGGAGGATATGTCTTGCGGCTTCGGGATGGTATTCAGCGACATCGATCTCTCCGGTGCCTTTCATCCATCTCAGAAAATAGGGGAAAGAGTTGGGGACGATGATCCGCGCATTTTTCCCTTTTTTTTTCAGGAAGTGATAAAGAGCGAGTGAGGAGCCCAATGCATCTCCGTCGGGAGAAAGGTGTGTGGTGATGACGATCTGGTCAGATTGGGCAATGGCATGCATGATCTGTTCCACCTGCGCGGGTTCAATCACATCGGCGAGCGATTGGGTAAACTTCATAGATATCTGTTCTTTTGACGATGAACGACAAAAGTACTAAAAAGTTAGGGAAAAAGCTCCTTTTTGTCTCACATCGTGCACCGCAATACCCTGCTGACGGCTGACGGCTGACAGCCTGCTTGCCGCATGACGGGGCAGGGAGCTGTCCAAGACGATCATTGACGGTTGAAAGAGCCGGCAGAGCTGATTGAGGTCAAAACAGCAGTCCTGTGAGAGGATCAGGATATCGATCGGAAAGGTTGTGTCGGCCGTGTATTGGGCAAATGATCCGTCTGAGAGACGGAGAATCCGTTTGCCCGGTAGGGAGAGGAAACCGTTTTCCGGTATTGCGAGAGACTGTTTTTTGTGATGCACAAACAGGGAGATATCACTGGCCGGTGCGCTGTTGAAAACCACCAGTTGCGGAGGTGTTGTCTGCAGCTGGCCCTGCAGGAGCGACAGCTGAAAGCAGAGCAACGAAGTCAGTGCGATGATCAGCGGCCGTGGACGACGGGTGAAGAGATAGTGGCTGAAAAGGAAGACGCAGAGTAAAAGCAGGAGAGCCTGGATGAGAGAGACCTGTATGCCGGTCAGTTGGGCGAAGGGCAGGGACTCCATGAACTGCACGATGTGCAGGGTCACCGTCGTGAGTCGGTGTACGATCTGTTGGAACACTTGTGGTAACCACTCCGGAATGAAGGAGAGAGAGGCCTGTAGCCATCCGGTCACCAGCAGCGGTACCAGCGAATAGAGGATGCAGCTCATCAGCGGTACGACTAAGAGGTTGGATAGGAAAAACCAGGTCGGGAAGGTGCCGAAAAAGGAAAGGACCAGGGGAAAGAGTCCCAACTGTGCCGATACGGATACTGTCATCAGATCCCATACGTATGCCGATAGCTTGTGATGGGGCCTGACAAGTGATGCCAAATGCGGCTGAAACCAGAGGATCGAGAAGACCGCGCCAAAGCTCATCAGGAAGCTGGCATCGTAGAGGCTGAAGGGATGAAAAAGGAGGATCAGAAAAGCTGCTGCCGCCAACGTGTTTGTCGTAAATCCTTTCGATCGCCTTAACCGCCCCAGGCAAAATAGAGAGAGCATGATCACTGCGCGGATGACCGATGGGGAGAGCCCTGCCATAAAGGCATATGCCCATAGCATGAGGATGATCAGCCATTGACGGATGAGAAAGCCTGTACCCCTGTTGCCGAGGAAGGAGAGGAGCAGGTTGAGGATCAGGTAGATCACGCCTGTGTGTAATCCGCTGACAGCCAATACGTGTGCCGTTCCCGATGCGCGGAAGGCCTCCTTGATGTCGTCCGATAGATAGGCTTTATAGCCGAGGGTTACTGCCGCGATAAAAGCATAGGTCTCGCCGTCCAGTCCCAGTGATCGGTAGAAAGTGAGTATCCTGAACCGGGTTTGTTGTGCCAGCATGTAGGGCGACAGCTTCTCTCTGCCGGTTCTCCTCCACTGATCCGCAGGAAGGTATCCCCTGGCGGCATATCCTTTTTTGTGCATGTATCCGGCATAATCCCATTCCCCTGGATTGCCCAAATTGCGAAACGGTTCTAGTCGTGCAAGGAAGATGATCTCATCACCCGGGAGCAGCATCCTGGCCTGATCGTTTTTCTCCAGATAGAGCATTACTTTCTTCTCATCAGGAGGGGCTGTGCGGATAGGACACTGGATAGAACGGGCTTTGTCTTCGGTGAGTTCCTGCACGGTGCCCAGATAGGTGCGGGGGGCATCGGGAAAGCTGCATTCAGCCCGTGTTGTCTGTTCACGACATTGGATAAGGGTGATGGCAAACAGAAAAATGAATGTGCCTGCGCCGAAGAGCCACCTGTAGGTGAACGGTTGTTTTTCTCCCTGGCTGAAAGAGAGAAAGATCAGGAGGATCCCTGCCAGAAACAGTCCGGCCAGAAAAAAACTGCTGTCGGGAAGAACCCGGCATGAAACAATACCGCCAGTTACGGGTAATAAGAGACGGAAGAAAGGCGTTTTACCCATCAGTTCGTTCATTCTTGCGCGCACAAAAGAATGGAACAGTATTTCACAGGCATGCGGGAGCAGGCCCGCTGTTACATCAGGGGTGCCAATATGCGGGCCTACAAAGCCCGCAGCTGCCGGATGGTCTCTTCCGGATCTTCCGACGAGAAGACGAAGCTCCCTGCAACCAGGACGTCTGCACCGGCATCCACCAGCCTTCTGCCGGTTTCTAAGTTCACGCCCCCATCTACTTCGATCAATGCCTGAGCGTTTCTTCTCAGGATCATTTCTTTGAGTAGTGCCACTTTCCTGACCGTCCCCTCAATGAAACGCTGCCCGCCAAATCCGGGATTGACAGACATGAGCAGCACCATCTCCAGATCGGGCAAGATCTCTTCCAGCAGAGAAACGGGGGTATGCGGATTCAGGGTGACAGCCGGCTTCATCCCTCTTTTGCGTATCTCCTGGACCACCCTGTGCAGGTGAGGGCAGGCTTCATAATGGACATTCATGTAAGCCGCACCGGTAGCTGCGATCTCATCCGCAAATTTCTCCGGGCTGATGATCATCAGGTGGGCATCCAGCGGTTTTTGTGTGATGCTCTTCAGCTGATGGATCACCGGGAAGCCAAAGGAGATATTGGGAACGAAAACGCCATCCATGATATCCAAATGGATCCAGTCTGCTTCACTTCTGTTCAGCATTTCCACATCTCTTTCGAGATGAAGAAAGTCGGCCGCCAGCAGCGACGGTGCTACAATCGTACTCATAGATCTGTTTTTTCTCTTCTCAAAGATAGAAAAAATTCTTCACACGCAAAAAAAGATGGCTGACCCGGAACAGATTCCTTTTTTCGCCGTTCAGCTCACAATCAATGTGTGTTCGCTGAGGGGGAGATTTTTTACGGAATGGCAGCATCTGGCAAATTGGCGAATGACCTGAAGGGATAACTGCGACGGCTGTTTATTTGGCGGAGGATGCTGCCGGCCGGTATTTTGTCTGTGGGGATGATCTGTGCTCATGGGCATCTGTGCTGGTAATATGCAAACGATTCGATCCGCTATTTATTGCCAATGGGTAAAAATAAAGGTCCATTGCTTTTAGTTATCGGCTTTTTACATATCTTTGCTTCACACTAATCCATAATAGCAATGAATGCGAGAAAATTGTTTTACCTTTTTATAGCGGCAGCCATCCTGATTTCATGCCAGAATAAGAAGGAGTATGCCATCGAAGGTGCTGTTCCCAATGCGGATTTTGAAGGTTCCCGCGTCTATCTGCAACAGATGACTGACGATGCCATGATCACGACCGACACGGCAGTGGTGAAGAACGGTCGGTTTTCCTTCTCGGGAGCGGCAGATACCGTCCGGCTGCGGTTCATCCTCCTCGATGAGTCGGTTGATGCGCGGCAGGAGACCCGGATACCGGTTTTGCTGGAACGGGGGAAACTGAAGGTGACTTTCGATAGCGTGGTGACCGTGAAAGGGACAAAGATCAATGAAGCCTATACTGACTTCCGACTACAGCAGAGGAATCTGGGAAAGAAGATTCGGGAGGTGGTAGAGCGTTACAATCGTGCGCAGGCATCCGGCACCCTGACAGAGTCAATGGATGCTGAGATCAATGAAAGCTACGACAGCATCAACAATCAGATGTCAGATTTGAACTTCAACTTCATCAAAGAGAATATCGGAAATGAGTTGGGAAAATATTCCTTTATGGTCTCTTCTGCGATGTTTGAACCGGAACAACAGAAAGAGATTCTGGCACTGGCCGATGAGGATTTCAAAGCCAGGGAGAACATCCAACGGGTGGTGAAAAGACTGGAGAACCTTGAAAAGGTGGCCATCGGTCAGCAATTTGCGGACTTCACCCTGACGAACCCGGAAGGCAAGGAGGTGTCGCTGTCCGATTATGCCGGCAAGGGAAAATATTTGCTGATCGATTTCTGGGCAGCCTGGTGCGGTCCCTGCCGTCAGGAGATGCCCAATGTGGCAGCCGCCTATAAGAAATACAAATCGAAAGGTTTCGAGGTGATCGGGGTTTCTTTTGACCGGGACCATGGAGATTGGATCGGTGGAATCAAAGAGTTGCAGATGACCTGGCCGCAGCTGTCGGATCTGAAGTACTGGGAGAGCCCGGTGGTTGACTTGTATGCCATCACCGGGATACCCCATACCGTGTTACTCGACAAAGAGGGAGTCATCATTGAAAAGAACCTCAGGGGGGAATCGCTGGACGCTAAATTGGCGGAGCTGATGCCCTGATGCGGACTTGTCTCCATCAAATGGCAAATGGAGCTGCATGGTGCAGTTCCATTTTTTGCCTCAACGAAATAAATATCTATTTTTGTGAAAAAGATTTTCGCATGAAGCTACATCACCTCCTTTTTTTACAGCTGTTTTTGGGCGCATTTCTTGCCGTTTGTTCCACCGGGCACTTGCATGCGCAAAACAGGCAATTTACGGTGGTGATCGATCCGGGTCACGGCGGCAAAGATCCAGGTGCCGTAGGAGCCAGTTCCAAAGAGAAGGATATTGTGCTGTCGGTAGGACGCAGGCTGGGAGAGCTGATCGAAAAGCAGCACCCGGATGTCAGGGTCATCTATACCCGAAATGACGATCGTTTTGTGGAATTGAACAGAAGGGCTGCGATCGCGAACAAGGCGCATGCCGATCTGTTTATCTCCCTTCACTGCAATGCGATGGACCGCAGACGTGTCTCTCCGCAGGGGGTGGAGACTTTCGTGCTGGGGTTGCACCGAAGCAAGGACAACCTCGATGTGGCCAAAGCGGAGAATGCGGTGATCATGTATGAAGAGGATTACTCGCAGACGTACGAAGGATTCAATCCAAACGAACCGGAGTCATACATTATCTTTGAGTTCATGGCCAACGAGTTTCTCTCACAGAGTGTTTCTCTGGCTACCCTGGTGCAGAACCAGCTGGTCTCCGGAGCCAAAAGAGGGAACCGGAATGTCCGCCAGGCCGGATTCCTGGTCCTCAGGGAGGTGGCTATGCCCAGTATCCTGGTAGAACTGGGATATATCAGCAACCGGCAGGAGGAGCAATACCTGAAGAGCACCGGCGGTCAAAAAGCATTGGCAAACGCCATCTACAACGGATTCCGGGAGTATAAGAGAGAACATGACAAGAAGAGTTACGTCTTCACCGGTACGCAACCGCCTGCATCCACCGCCGATGCTGCCTCCACCGCCCTGACGGAGGAAAGCAGGGAATACCGGGTACAGTTCCTCATCTCCTCCCGCGAGTATGAACAAGGATCGCCCTGTTTCAAGGGTCTTCGTCCTGTAGACCACTATGTTGACGGACCGTTGTACAAGTATACCTACGGCAGCACCGGTGATGAGAAGGAGATACAAAAGGTGTTGCGGGAGGTGCGCAAAAAATTCAAGGATGCCTTTGTCATCGAGTGGGTGGACGGAAAACGTGTGAAATAAGGAATCAGATGAAAAAATCAATCACCAGGAATGCGCTGATCGGACTGGCTTTTATTGCCAGTCTCTTCATGATCTATTTTGGCATCAATTTTCTGAAAGGAGTCAACGTGCTCAAACAGCAAAAGCAATATTATGCCCTTTTTGATGATGTCTCCAGCTTACTCCTCTCTTCACCCCTCTATGTGAAGGGATACCAGATAGGGCTGATCAACAGCATCAAAATGGCGAGTGCCGAACCGATGCGGTTCGCAGTAGGGATCAACCTGGAGGAGGAGATCTCCATACCGGAAGACAGTTACCTGGAGTATGGCATCGATCTGTTTGGAGCCTCCACGGCAAATTTGATCCTGGGCTCTTCCCCGACATTGCTCCATCCGGGAGACACCATCCGGGGCAGTAAAGTGACAGGATTGATGGACGGGGCAGCGGGATTGATGCCCAGGGCCGATTCCCTCTTCCTGCGGATCGACTCCCTCCTGCTCGCCCTACACCGGATCATTGCCCATCCCTCCTGGGAGCAATCCATTGACGGGATCGCAGGAACCGTTCAACAGTTGAACAGTGCCAGCCAAAGTCTGCACAGAATGGTGACCGTCGTAGAGAAAGATTTGCCCGAGATCAGCCGGAATCTTCATGCCGTCTCCCAAGATTTGCGTAAAGTCAGCGGTGAGCTCAGTGAGATGGATCTCAACCGTACCTACGTGACCATCGATGAAACCGTGAATAACCTGAAGCAGCTCACCGGTAAAATCAACAGCAGCGATAATTCGCTGGGCCTGCTCATCAACGATACAAAATTGCATGATAGCCTTAGCGTAACGATCGAAACGGCTACAAAACTGCTCGAGGATATCCGTCAGCATCCCGAGCGTTACCTGAGCGTAAAGGTACGGTTGTTCTGAATTTGACAAGTTTCAATCCTGCATCTGTCGGAATGCTTAAATAGAATTGTTCTAAATAGTACATTCTGTGCGGTTTGGGGTGAAACACGTTGGCTGGACGTCTTTAAGTCACAAAAATGGATTATTTTTGAATGGTTCGGATGGGGGTACACCGTTTGCATATCAGCTTGTCTATCAATCGAATTTGCGTTGCGCGATTTTCTTAAGTGTTTGAAAAATAATCGGATAACTCTATTTTGTTGATAAATAACGTTTATTTTAGAAAGGGGATGCTGCAAATGAAAGTTCATTTTTTTTTCTCATTTATTTTTCCAAAATTTGTATTCTCTTTATGGAAAAGACAAAGATCATTTTAAAGATTCAATGAAGAACGACTGTCAGATTTTATGGAACAACTGTTTGAATGTCATTCGGGACAATATCCCTGAGCCGGCGTTCAATACATGGTTTCTCCCCATTGTTCCGCTAAAATACCAGGATCATGTGCTTACGGTGCAGGTCCCCAGTCAGTTTTTCTATGAATATCTGGAGGACAAGTATCTCGATCTGATCCAACAGACGCTTTATCGCGAGATCGGGGAAGGGACCATTCTCAATTATCGGATCCTGGTAGAGACGGAAAGCAATACCGCTGTAGAGCTTCGCGGTGAGAGAAAATCATTTGCCTCGGTTGACAAGGGTGTCCTCCAAAAAAGGTTGACAAAGGTGCCCAGCCCGTTCGACAGAGTGGAGACCACCGAGTTCGATTCCCAGATCAACGGGAAATACCGCTTCGACAATTTCTTTGAAGGGGAAAGCAACCGTCTGGCCCGCACGGCCGCCGAGGCGGTGGCCAATAATCCGGCAAAGACTGCTTTCAATCCTCTCTTCGTACACGGACACTCCGGTGTGGGGAAGACCCACCTCTGCCATGCCATCGGCTCGAAGGTGCAGGCATTGTATCCCGACAAGAAGGTGTTGTATCTTTCGGCCCATCTCTTCAAGGTACAGTTTACCGATGCACGTCGTTTCAACACCATCAACGATTTCATTAATTTTTACCAGAGTATTGATGTGCTGATCATTGATGATATCCATGAACTGTCGGGGCTGGAGAAAACACAGAACACGTTCTTCCATATTTTCAATCATCTGCACCAGAATAACAAGCAGTTGGTGATGACCTCCGATTGTGCTCCCATGGACATGCAGGGGGTAGAAGAGCGGCTGCTGACCCGTTTTCGCTGGGGCCTTTCCACCAAGCTGGAACGGCCCGACAAGGAGCTTCGCAAGAAGATTTTGCAGAACAAAGTGTTGTCCGACGGACTGTCTATTCCGGATAATGTGATCGATTTCATTGCCGAAAATGTGACGGAGAACGTACGTGACCTGGAAGGAATCGTGGTTTCACTGATGGCTCATTCCATCATCAACAACCGTGAGATTGACATGGCCCTTGCCCGGCGGGTGATGGAGCAAAGCATCCGGTTTGAACGGAAGCGCATTACGGTGGAGAAGATTCAAGATACGGTATCCCGGTTTTTCAATGTGAAGAGAGAGCTGATTCACTCCCCTTCCCGAAAACGGGAGATCGTGCAGGCACGACAGGTGACCATGTACTTTATCAAGAAACATACCGAATTGTCGCTTTCCCAGATTGGATTGCAGGTGGGAAACCGGAATCATGCCACCGTATTGCATGCCTGTAACACGGTAAAGAACTACTACGAAGTGGACAAGAGCTTTCGTTCCGATATCGAAGAGATTGAACGGATCCTGAACTCCTGATCCTTTTTCTTTGTGAGATGACCCCTTTGCGTTACAGGCTCTGCCTGTTTGTCCTGCTCATCGTCAGCAGACCCCTGTCTGCACGGATGTTATCGCCTCTTTCTGCCGGTGACACTGTTGCAGCTGCCTCCTTAAAGATTGCACTGCTCTCCGATATTCATTATCTCTCCCCCTCACTCGTCGATCAGGGGGAGGCTCTCAGGGTGTATGAACATGCAACCGGCCGGCGGATCAGTGACCAGTATAAGGTGTTGGATCGGATATGGGATGATCTGGTGAAAGAACAGCCCGATTTGCTTCTGATAGCGGGAGATCTGACCCATCACGGCGAGCGGCAGAGCCATCTCGATCTGGTGGCTAAACTGCGGACACTGGAGGAACAGGGAATCCGTGTCCTCGTCGTGCCCGGAAATCATGATATCAATATCCCCAATGCCAGATCCTACAGAGGCGATAAAGTTCTGCCCGCGGAAAGCATCACAAAAGAGGACTTTGCGGCATGGTATGCCTCTTTCGGCTACGGTGATGCTCTGCAAAAAGATGACGCTTCATTGAGTTATCTTGCCGCGCTGGGTGAGAAGACCTGGCTGCTTTGCTTCGACAGCAACCGGTATGATGAACATACAGGGAACTCGGTGACTGCCGGACGGATTCGTCCGCAGACCATGCAGTGGGCACGCTCTATCCTGCGCGATGCAAAAGAGAAAGGCATCACGGTGCTGGGGATGATGCACCACGGCCTGGTGGAGCATCTGCCGTATCAGTCGGCCTTCTTTTCCGATTACCTGGTGGAGGAGTGGGAGCACCATGCGCAAATACTTGCCGATGCGGGCATGCGCCTGATCTTTACCGGTCATTTTCATGCCAATGATATCACCCGCTATACCTCTCCGTCGGGTAATAACATCTATGATATAGAGACGGCCAGTCTTGCTCAGTACCCTTTCGCCTGGCGGATAATGACGATGGACGGCGACTGCCTGCGGGTGGACAGCCGTTTTGTGACCTCTCTGCCGGATAATGATCATCTGGAGGAGGAGTCCCGCCGGAGGCTGGAAACGGTTGGCCGCCGCGTGGCGGAAGCTCGCCTGAAGGGTCTGGGTTTCCCGTTGCCGGATGAATTGTTGTCGGTTCTTACCGATCTTGTTGTGAAGCTATACCTGATGCATGTGAGGGGTGACGAAACGCCTGATCCCGAGCTGCTGCATGCCGTCCGCACGTTTGCTTCCCTATTGGGGAATGAGGCAGATATGAGCGAGTTCTCATTCGATTTTCCGCCGGAGGATAACCGGGTGGCAATCCGCCTGAAGGGAGAAGGAGAGAGATGAAAGGCGATTGCAAAAGAGTGCAAAAGAGAATGAAACAGGTTCCCGGTTTGTTGCCCTGTATGTATGCCGCCACGGTAGAGGCGGGATGCGATGAGGCGGGGCGAGGGTGCCTGGCCGGACCGGTGTTTGCCGCAGCGGTCATCCTGCCCCCCGATTGCCGGTGTGACGGGCTCAACGATTCCAAGCAGCTCTCCGAACGGCAGCGGGAGCATCTTCGCATCGAGATCGAGAGAGAGGCTCTTGCCTATGCAGTCGCATCCTGCTCACCCGAAGAGATTGACCGTTTCAATATCCTGCGGGCATCCATCGAAGCGATGCACCGGGCATTGCGGGCACTTAGCCGTTTGCCGCAGCATATCCTGGTGGACGGGAACCGTTTCCTGCCCTACGAGGATATCCCGCACACCTGCGTGATCGGGGGCGATGGAAGGTATATGCCGATCGCTGCCGCATCGATCCTGGCAAAAACGTACCGCGACGATTATATGAGAGAGCTGGACCTTCTTTTTCCGCAGTACGGATGGTCCCGTAACAAGGGTTATCCCACACGGGCCCACCGGGATGCGATTCGCCTGTATGGTATCACGCCGCATCATCGCAAGAGCTTTGCCCTGCCGGGACGGCAGCTCACCCTCGGTTTGTGATTTTTACCGGTTGGGAGAGAGGGCTCAGAGCCCTCTCATGGAGAGCTGGATCCGTTTTCTTGCCGTGTCGGTGGAGAGCACCTTTACCTTCACAGGCTGGTGCAGTGATACTACTTCAGCGGGATTGGATACAAAACGGTCGGCCAGCTCGGAGATATGTACCAGTCCGTTCTCCTTGATGCCGATATCCACAAAACAGCCAAAGTTGGTGATGTTGGTTACGATGCCGGGCAGGATCATCCCCTCTTTCAGATCCGTGATCACCCGTATATTGGGATCGAATTCCAGCGTCTGTATCTTCGATCGGGGGTCGCGTCCCGGCTTCTCCAGCTCCTGCAGGATATCGGTCAGCGTCTCCTCGCCAACCGTCTCGGTTTTGTACGGCTCCTTTTCGATAGCGGCAATCCGCTCTTTATTGCCGATCAGCTCTCTGACGCTGCAGCCGAGGTCTTTCGCCATCTTCTCCACGATGGCGTAGCTCTCGGGATGCACCGCCGAGTTGTCGAGGGGGTTCTCTGCCCCGGGGATGCGCAGGAAGCCGGCACACTGTTCGAACGCCTTCTCTCCCAGTCGCGGTACCTTTTTCAGCTCCCGGCGTGAACGGAACGGGCCGTTTGTGGCGCGCCACTCCACGATATGCTGTGCCAGCGACTCACCAAGCCCCGACACATAGGTGAGCAGGTGGCTGCTGGCCGTATTGAGATTGACCCCTACCAGGTTCACGCAGCTCTCTACTGTCTGGTCGAGCGCGCGTTTTAACTTTGACTGATCCACATCATGCTGGTACTGTCCCACGCCGATCGACTTGGGATCGATCTTCACCAGCTCGGCCAGCGGGTCGCTCAGCCGTCGCCCGATGGAGATCGCTCCCCGCACGGTCACATCATACTCCGGAAACTCTTCTCTGGCGATCTTCGAGGCGGAGTAGACCGAGGCGCCGTTCTCGCTCACCACGAACACCTTCACCTCCTTCTCATACCGCAAGCCGGTGATGAAGCGCTCGGTCTCGCGGCTGGCGGTGCCGTTGCCAATGGCGATGGCGTCGATCCGGTAAGCGGAGACCAGCTTCACTACCTTGCCGGCAGCCTTGGAGTACTCCTGTTGCGGCGGGCGGGGATAGATGGTTTCGTTGTGCAGCAGGTTGCCCTGTTCGTCAAGGCATACCAGCTTGCATCCGGTGCGGTAGCCGGGGTCGATGCCGAGGATGCGCTTTTGTCCTAGCGGCGGTGCCAGCAGCAGCTGGCGCAGGTTCTCCGCGAAGACGGCGATGGCTGCCTCGTCGGCCTGGTTTTTGGAGAGGCTGGCAAACTCGGTTTCGATGGAGGGTTTTAATAATCGCTTGTAGGCATCTGTTACGGCATCTGCCACGTGGTGGGCCGCCTCGCTGTCGTTCTTTACAAAACGGCGGATCAGCCTGTCGAGGCACCGCTCATCATCGGGCGAGAGGAAGACGCGCAGGAAACCCTCCTTCTCGCCGCGCCGGATGGCCAGGAGCCGGTGCGAAGGGCATCGGGAAAGGGGGGCGTTGAAGTCGAAATAATCTCTGTATTTTTCTCCTTCCTGCTCTTTCCCCTTCACCCCTTTCGAGGTGATCATCGCTTCGCGGGAAAAGATATTGCGTAGGGTCTGCCGTGCCTGCGCATCTTCATTCACCCACTCGGCGATGATGTCGCGTGCCCCCTTCAGAGCCTCCTCCGTGTCAGTTACATCCCCCTGCACAAACCGGGCGGCCCTCGCTCCCACCGGGCCGTGTTGTTGTGTGATCAGCCATTTGGCGAGTTCCTCCAGCCCTTTCTTGCGGGCGATCTCGGCACGTGTGTGGCGTTTGGGCTTGAATGGCAGGTAGAGATCCTCCAGGGCGGCGCTTTCCCGGCAGTCGCGGATCTGCTTCTCCAGCTCCGGCGTCAGCTTCTCCTGTTCGCCGACCGACTTCAGGATATACTCCTTTCGCTTCTCCAGCTCCAGATATTGATTGTTCAGCTCACCGATGCGGGCGATCTGCACCTCGTCGAGGCCGCCGGTGGCTTCCTTGCGGTAGCGGCTGATAAAAGGGATGGAGGCTCCTTCGCTGAGGAGACGGAGGGTACTTTCTACACCTTTGAGCGGCAATTGGAGTGATCGGGAGATCAGGGTCTGGATAGGGGACATCGGTTGTTTCTTTGTTGACAGTTGTTTTGATCCTGCAAATGTACGAGATTTTTTTCTATCTTTACCTCTCTAAACACTATCGGTATGGCCAAACTGAAATCGGTATACTTCTGCAGCAACTGCGGCTATGAGTCGCCCAAGTGGATGGGCAAGTGTCCTTCCTGCGGAGAGTGGTCCTCTTTCGTGGAGGAGCTGGTGCGCAAGGATGCCGCCGCTCAGCAGGAGGATACGCGCTCTTTTCAGAATGTCCGGAGCGAGCCGCTGCCGCTGCGGGCGATCCGCGCTGACGAGGAGCCCCGCATCGACCTGCATGATGCAGAGCTGAACAGGGTGCTCGGTGGTGGGCTGGTGCCCGCCTCGGTGGTGCTGATCGGCGGTGAACCGGGCATCGGCAAGTCGACCCTGGTGCTGCAGACCGTTCTCAAGCTCACCGGCTTCCGCACGCTCTATGTCTCGGGCGAGGAGAGTGCGCGACAACTGAAACTGCGTGCTGACCGTATCGGCATGCAGAACGATGACTGCCTGATTGTCTGCGAGACCAACCTCGACGAGATTTTTAAGCATGTGAAGAACACCTCGCCGCAGCTGCTGATCGTCGATTCTATACAAACCCTCTACAGCGAGGCGTTGGAGTCGGCTCCCGGCAGCATCTCACAGGTGCGCGAGTGCGCTGCGGCGCTGCTGAAGTTTGCCAAGCTGTCGGGGATTCCCGTGCTGCTGATCGGGCACATTACCAAAGAGGGGAGCATTGCCGGCCCCAAGATTCTGGAGCATATCGTCGATACGGTGCTCCAGTTCGAGGGCGACCAGCATTATATGTACCGTATTCTGCGCAGCATCAAGAACCGCTTCGGCAGCACTGCCGAGCTGGGAATCTACGAGATGAATCAGTCGGGTCTGCGGGAGGTGAGCAACCCCTCTGAGCTGTTGTTGACACAAAATCACGAAGGACTGAGCGGCGTCTCCATCGCTGCGGCCATTGAGGGGATCCGCCCTTTCCTGATCGAGACACAGGCGCTGGTGAGCACTGCCGCCTATGGCACCCCTCAGCGCTCCGCCACCGGATTCGACATCCGACGGATGAACATGCTGCTGGCGGTGTTGGAGAAGAGAGCCGGCTTCAGGCTGGCACAGAAGGATGTTTTTCTCAATATTGCCGGTGGATTGCGTGTCAACGACCCCGGCATGGATCTCTCGGTGATCAGCGCCGTACTCTCTTCCAGCCTCGACATGAGCATTGACCGGGAAACCGCCCTCTGCGGAGAGGTGGGCCTCTCGGGTGAGATCCGTCCGGTCAATCGCATCGAGCAGCGCATCGGGGAGGCGGAGAAGCTGGGTTTCTCGCGCATCCTTCTCCCGGCCAATAACCTGAAGGGTTTCAACAAGAAGGTCTCCATGGAACTGATGCAGGTGAAGAAGGTGAGTGATGCCTTCCGGCTCCTTTTCTCCTGATCCAATCGTTTTGCAGAGGGGATGAGAAAAAGAATGAATCCCTTTTGAATCTACAAAAAAAAGGTTACCTTTGCATCCGCTTTGTGCGAATAGCGGTACCTTGGCCGAGTGGTTAGGCGTCGGTCTGCAAAACCGTTTACGGCGGTTCGAATCCGCCAGGTACCTCTCCTGTCCCGGAACCTGTCAAATTGACAATAGCCGGTTCCGGTTATCTTTTAGATAACGAGGACTTTGCCTTAAATAGAAAAACACATAATTGTCATCATGGCGTAGACCGGTTGTATCCCGGAGCCCCAAAACTACCCGAAAATAGACCGTCGTTATGGTAAATCTGAAGATATACCTGCGCGAATACCGTACAACCCAGGAAGGAATTGTATGGTTTAGTTTTTACATCAATCGCCAAAAGATTCATTTCTCCTCCAAAGTCAAGTGTTATAAATGGGATTGGGATAATAAAAGGATGATAGTTCGGTCATCTGATTTTAACTGAAATTCCCGCCTTTTCTAACCAGATTATAGTCAGTCACACGTAATCTACCGATAAATAGTGAAAATATTTTGTCGAACTCTTCATGGGAAAAAGGGTCATCGAGATCAAGGGAAAAGATGCATCAACTAGCCACAGAGGTGAAGAAGTCCAACGAGGTATCCGCCACCACATTCGTGGGAGAGACGATGATATTGGACAAGGTGAACACATTCTTTCAACTCTGGGCGGGGGAACACGCGGAAAAAGAGAGCCAGCTGTTCGATTTGACCAGCGTGAGTACCTACCTCATCGCTCTTTTTTTAGCGGAATTCCGCGTATTTAATTACCCGCTTTTCCGAGTATTTAAACATGAGGAATTTCCCCTATTTAAAATCAAGGGCAGTATTTATCATTCCCGTAATTCCGTGTATGATGCCCCAATTTTGGAGTATCTGAAAGACTTGCCTAAATTTCGGCCGATGGGTCAAATATATGGCCACAAAAAAACCGGAGTTGCTGGCTCCGGTTGGGTGTTGGTCAATGTGCGCTACATTGCCAATTGCTTCTTTACTTCATCTAACGAGTACCGTTTTCCGTCGTCTGTCAGCTTGTGCAGTTGTACGGTTAACTTATCCTGTATATCTTCTATGTCGCTTGCGGTCAATTCGCTTAATATTGCCTCGAAGGCTTGCATTACTCCTTTTTTCAATTGTGCTGTTTTCATCTGTAAACGTCCTTTCTGTGATTAATATCAATTATCAACTGCTGATAAACAGGATCTATCTTTTTCAGACTTTTCAGGGTGTTGTGGGTGAACTCTACAGAATACATATGTAAATATATGAATTATTGTTTGATTTCTATGTTTATGGGTTGTTTGCAGTGCGGACAAATATACTTTTGTTTCGGTTCGTTCCGCCTGGTGTCCTCGAATAGATCAAGTAGATCGACTTCGAGGGCGTCGGCAATCTCTCTCAATGATCCTACTGTAGGGTTACCATCCAGCCTTTGGTTTAAAGCACTCAGGGTAATTCCCAATTTATCAGCGAATTCCTTTTGTGTATATCCTTTGGCTCTTATTATTTCTTTTATTCTCATACAGCCTATTTTGATGCAAATTTAGCTAAATACATACAAGAATATAGATAAATCTGTATTAATTAGGTTAAAATACAGGTATAACTTGTATTATATTTTGTAGTATAAAGCTATATCTATATCTATATATTGATATGCCATCAATATTATTTGATAGTAATAATTAAAAATAAAAAGCTATGGACAACGATGCATTAAAAACAATTTTAGAATTACAACGCGAAAACACTATTTATGAACGTGCAATAAATGGCACTATCGGAATTGTCAACGGGTCTATAAACAACACCCCTGAATGTGGAATTGAAGATGTTGATGTAAGTGTGCTGATGCAATCCGTTAGTGCAATAGTCAACGCAAGAAGGTTAGCGCTGTATTAATCAAACGAAATTCACTTGACTTAACTCGTTTGCAAAACGGTGAATACCTGTTTCAATTTTTTGAATTGTTTCCTGGCGGGGTTTCTTGACGCCATTCAAGTAATGACTTAATTGCCTTTGATTGATACCGGTAATTTTTTCCAACCCGGCCAATGAGAGCATATCTGAATAATGCGCTAAGAAAGAGGCCGTATCATATTTAAACGAAAACTCCAGATCCGCCGGAAACTCTTTTCCTGTTTTGACATAATATTCCTTCATCTCATTCACCGATCCATAAAAATCATTGATACACTCTTGTACGGAATGTCCTTCACCCAATAATCCGAATGACAAACCATATTCTTTATCGGGATCAATTACGGCTTCAAAACGCTTATCTGCTCCAGTTTCAATAATTACATCTATTTTCATCTTGTTTCCTCCATTTTTGCCGGGGGTTAAAGTCTAACCCCTGAATCTTTACTGATTGATTTCATTGTTCCAAATTTAGCCTCTTCTGCTTTGTGGTGGCTCACCGGGAACTCTTTCCCGGTGATCGGACTATACCATATTGGGTGCTTCTTCCCATCGTAAACCCAGTAACAGCCGGCCCTTTTCAACTTCTTTTCAATTTCTGAGTACTTCATAAAGTCAACGTCCGTTTGATTACTCCATCACAAAGGTAGTGAATGTAATACTATTATGCAAGAGAAGTGCGATGAAGAGTATAATATTTAATACTGTTTAACAAGATCGGCTGGAGATATTTCTGACAATGACGCCTTTAACACGGCCTCTGCAACCATCTATCAACGGGAGGATGAGATTTTGAACTACTTTGTCAACAGGTCAACAAACGCTTCTGCCGAATCGCTAAACGCTAAAATCAAATACTTCAGGTCACAGTTGCGTGGAGTTATTGATGTTGACTTCTTTCTCTACAGATTATCTCTTATCTATGCATAAGGCAAACACGGGGTTTTACTGGTGATCCTGAAATCCTGATCGGATATGTCAGGGAACTCTTCCAGCAATTTCACAATTTTTGTTCTTCCCGGCAAAACGGGTGTGTGTACATTGTGATTCCATCCGTGCTCTTCGTGACTACCAGGAAAATCACACGACTCGCCGTTTCAGAGAGTTCTCTCTGAATACCTCCCGGTTCATTCTCAGGTAATTGTTCAGCATCGCCAGGCGCCTCTTGTGAAACCGACCGGGCGGTCATGTGCCGGCAATGAGGAGGAATAATCAGCCTTATTGCCGGTGCTCTTTTTTAAAGACATCAGCCACCCTGCTGTAGTTCTCCTTCCATGCTTCGGCTACCGATGCGAAGAAGCTGCCGGCACTCTCCTTCATCACATCCCATTTGCTGTCTGCGATCTTGTCATATTCATCCAGCTTCGAGGAGAGGTTGTCTTTTAAGTTTCGCAGGTTCTCCAGCTGCTCCCGGTATTCCCCTTTGGCATCATCCGCGATTTCGCCTGCTTTCGCCTCCAGTTTCGAGATGGTTTCTGCCAGTTCGTCAATCACGCTGAGCGTCTTTTGTCTGAATTCCTCTTTTTTCATTGTGTGGTCTGTTTAGTGGAACTTCCTATGCTATAATAAACAGCCAATGGCTCTATTGGTTCAACAAACGGACGAATAAAGGATGCTGAGGCATTTTAAGAAATTAAAACAAGCGCAAAAGGAATAATGGCATCAGAATGAAAGTGAAACGGATGAAAAAGTGTATCTTTGCAACTTAATTATTGTTGAAAAGTATGTTGAATATTGTGATTTTTGGTGCTCCCGGATCGGGAAAGGGAACACAAAGTGAGAAACTGGCTGAGAAGTACGGACTGCAACACATATCCACCGGAGAGATGTTACGGGAAGAGATTGCCACCGGCACCGGGCTGGGTCAACTGGCCGACTCCTACATGTCGAAGGGAGCGCTGGTTCCTGATGCTGTGGTGATCGAGATGCTGGAGTCCCTGATTGCGAAACAGAAAGATGCGAAGGGTTTCATTTTTGACGGCTTTCCCCGTACCGTGCCTCAGGGAGAGGCTTTGAACCGGATGCTGGGCCGCCACGGAGAGAAGGTCATGGCGGTGCTCAGTCTGGAGGTGGAAGAAGAGGAGCTGGTAGACCGGTTGCTCAAAAGAGGAGAGATCTCCGGCAGGGCCGACGACAACCGGCAGACCATTGAGTCAAGACTGAAAGTGTATGGCCGTCAGACGGCTCCGCTGAAGGATTTCTACCAGGAACAGGGAGTTCTGAAAGAGATCAGAGGGGTAGGCTCCATTCAGGAAATATTTGGTGCCATTGCGAAAGAGATCGATCCGTTAACCACATCATAATGGCTGAAAACAATTTTGTAGATTACGTCAAGATCTTCTGTCGTTCGGGCAAGGGTGGACGCGGCTCCGCCCATTTCAGAAGAGAGAAGTATATTCCCAAGGGAGGGCCCGATGGCGGCGATGGCGGCGACGGCGGGAGCATTATCCTGCGCGGCAACCGCAACTACTGGACACTGCTCCACCTTCGTTACCAGCGACATATCTTCGCCGAACATGGGGAGAACGGCTCCAAGGCACAGCGCTCCGGCAAGAAAGGGGAGAACAGGGTGATCGAAGTGCCCTGCGGCACGGTGGCCTACGATGCCCATACCGGCGAATACCTGTGCGATATCACCGATCACGGGCAGGAGGCGGTGTTGCTCCAGGGGGGGCGCGGCGGACAGGGCAACCAGCATTTCAAGACAGCTACCAATCAGGCACCTCGCTATGCCCAGCCGGGGGAACCCTATGAAGAGCGCTGGGTGGTACTGGAGTTGAAGATGCTGGCCGATGTGGGGTTGGTAGGTTTTCCCAATGCCGGCAAGTCGACCCTGCTCTCCGTTGTCTCGGAGGCCAAACCGAAGATAGCCAACTATCCCTTTACCACCCTGGAACCCAATCTGGGTATTGTCAGCTATAGGGATGGAAAGTCGTTCGTGATGGCCGACATCCCGGGGATCATTGAGGGAGCCTGTGAGGGAAAGGGACTGGGATTGCGCTTCCTGCGACATATTGAGCGCAACTCTCTGTTGCTCTTTGTGATCTCGGCCGACGTCGACTCCGTCAGCAAGGAGTATGCAATCCTGTTGAATGAACTGACACAATACAATCCCGAACTGCTTGACAAAAGGCATGTGTTGGCCCTCTCCAAGTCGGACCTGCTCGATGAGGAGCTGATGCAGGAGATCTCTCGCGATTTGCCTGATTTGCCTTATGTCTTTATTTCATCCATTACCGGTTTGGGTATTTCGGCCTTAAAGGATATCCTCTGGAGAGAGCTCAATTCGGATGAATTCATCCCTGTGGCTGCTTCCCGCGAGACATTGGTGCATCGTAAGCTGGATGTGGCCTCTCTCGGGTTTGAGCCGGAGGAGGAGTCCCCGGATGATAATGATACCGATGCCGGCTTGTCTGATCAGTAACGGGCGCTGACCACCTCCCAGTCGATGATCTCCCAGAGTTTCTTCAGATGATCGGCGCGACGGTTCTGGTAATCCAGATAGTAGGAGTGTTCCCACACGTCGAAGCCGAGGATCGGCGTCAGGCCGCTGGTGAGCGGGTTGCCGGCGTTGCTTTCCTTCAGAATGGAGAGCTTTCCGCTGTTGTTCTTTGCCAGCCATACCCATCCGGAGCCGAACAAGGATACACCAGCGGCGGTAAACTCTTCCTGAAATTTGTCGAAAGAGCCGAACTGCTCATTGATTGCTTTCGCCAGCTTCCCTTTGGGCTCGCCGCCACCGTTTTTCTTGAAGGAGGTGAAATAGATGTTATGGTTCAGCGTCTGGCCCGCATTGTTGAAGATGGCGCCGTCGCTCTCCTTCACGATCGTTTCCAGATCGGCGTTTTCAAATTTCGTTCCCACGATCAGCCTGTTCAGGTTATCCACATAGGCTTGGTGGTGCTTACCGTAATGCAGTTCTACGGTCTGTTTGCTGATAACCGGCTCCAGGGCATCGGTTGCATAAGGTAATGCTACTTTTTCAAATTTCATATGTACACTGTTTTTAGGTTGTTTGTCATTGTTATTTGCATGTGACTGATTGCATCCGAGCAAAGTCAGTGCGGTCAAACCGCTGAAGAGAAAGGTATGTATGGCTTTCATTTCTGTTGCATGTTTGTTCGATGGTATAACGGAGAAAAAGAAGAATTTGTTCGTTCGGATAGAGGCGGATTCCGGATCAGAACCGGCGGGATCGCCATCAGAAAAGCCTGAATATTGATATTCAGGCTTTTCCATGCCGACAGACAGGCATATCGTTTTTTTCTATTGAGGGTAATCTTTATTGATCTCCCGGGTGTCCGATTCCCCGGATGAAGGGCGATCCTCCGCAACAATGGAGCCATCCTCGCCTGGCAGCCCGGTGTGGATCGGTTCATCTGCCGGCTCCTCCCGCTTGTTTTCGAGAATCTCCTGTGAACGGGAGACCCACTGCCGCTTGCCGAAGATATGTTCCAGATCGTCAGCATAGATGATCTCTCTCTCCAGCAGGATTCCGGCCAGCTGACTGTGACCGGCCGCCCGGTCGGTGAGGATCTGCTTTGCCCGTTCATATTGCTGGGCGATCATCACTTTCACCTCAGCATCGATCAGTTGAGCGGTCTCATCGCTATAGGGTTTGGAGAAGGTATATTCCTGACCGGTTGAATCATAGTAACTCAGGTTGGGCAGTTTCTCGCTCATCCCCATATAGGTGATCATCGCATAGGCCTGCTTGGTGACTCGCTCCAAGTCGTTCATGGCGCCCGAGGAGATCTGCCCGATAAAGAGCTCTTCCGCGGCACGTCCCCCCAACAGGGCACACATCTCATCGAGCATTTGTTCCTTGGTGGTGATCTGCCGCTCCTCGGGCAGATACCAGGCAGCTCCCAGCGCTTTTCCGCGTGGGACAATGGTTACCTTCACCAACGGGTTGGCATGTTCCAGAAACCAGCTCAGCGTGGCGTGCCCTGCTTCGTGGATGGCAATCGACTTCTTCTCCTGTTGCGTGATGATCTTGTTTTTTTTCTCCAGTCCTCCCACAATGCGGTCCACGGCGTTCATAAAGTCATCTTTTTGTACAAACTTCTTTTTCCTGCGAGCGGCAATGAGTGCCGACTCGTTGCAGACATTGGCAATGTCGGCGCCGGAGAAGCCGGGAGTCTGGCGTGCCAGGAAATCGATGTTGATCGACTCATCGATCTTGATCGGTCTCAGGTGCACTTTGAAGATCTCTCTACGATCGTTCAGATCAGGTAGTTCCACATAGATCTGGCGGTCGAACCGTCCGGCGCGCAACAGTGCCTTGTCCAGCACATCCGCACGGTTGGTGGCAGCCAGGATGATGACCCCGCTGTTTGAGCCGAAGCCGTCCATCTCGGTGAGCAGCTGATTCAGCGTATTCTCCCGTTCATCGTTTGAGCCGAAGTTGGTGTTCTTGCCGCGGGCACGTCCAACGGCATCAATCTCGTCGATAAAGACAATACAGGGTGCTTTTTCCTTTGCTTGCCGGAACAGGTCGCGCACGCGCGAAGCGCCTACTCCCACGAACATCTCCACGAAGTCGGATCCCGAGATGGAGAAAAAGGGCACATTGGCCTCACCGGCCACTGCTTTGGCCAACAGGGTCTTTCCCGTTCCCGGAGGGCCTACCAGCAGGGCTCCTTTTGGGATCTTACCTCCCAGGTTGGTGTAGTTTCCCGGGTTCTTCAGGAACTCAACGATCTCCTGCACCTCCTCTTTTGCCTCGGAGAGACCTGCCACATCCCTGAAGGTGACCTTTTGTTCGGAATCTTTGTCGAACAGCTGCGCCTTCGACTTGCCCACGCTGAAAACCCCGCCGGCGCCGGCGCCGGCACCTCCCTGCATCCGGCGCATCATCCAGATCCAGAAGATGATGAGGAGCAGGAAAGGAGCAAAGGTGGCCAGGATCCCCCATATCTCGGAGGTGGTGTCGAAGCGTACTCCTATGTCGTAGTTTTGTTCCGTTTTAACGGTGTCGATAAACTCGGCAATAGCATCGGCCGATGCCCCTTTCACCCGGATCACCGGTGTACGTCCTGCCTTGCCGGCATCATTCCCGAAGATATGGCTCACCGACTCTTCGCGCACCGTTGCCTCGGCTGTTCCCTTGTTGCTGTAGACAACGATGCTTTTCACCCGGTTGTCCCTGACATACTGCTGGAAATCGGACCATGTCACCTCTTTCACGGAGGTGTCCTGACCGAAAAACCACATGCCCATCAGGATGGCCAGCGCGATGGCATAGATCCAGTAGGGATTGATCGGATTTTTGGGGCTGGTGCCGCCCATCTTCGGTCGCAACGTGGGTTGTTTATCTTTTTTACTGTCTGGATTGTTCATTTGTGAATGCCTCTTTAACGCGTTAGGGTGTTACCGGCGGAGCTGTTGTTCTATTGCGCGTGGTCCGGATAAATAGTAACAAATATGTAAGAAATTAGTTTTATAATAGCGATGGAAAGCGTTCTGTCTTTGCATCTTCCCACAGGTTGTCAATGTTGTAGAATGAGCGAAGCTCAGGAAGGAAAATATGGACGATCACTGTGCCGTAATCGATTCCGATCCACTCCGCTTTTTGTTGTCCGTGGATGCGGATCGGCTTTTCCTGCGTCTTTTTCCGGACCATCTCCTCCACGGAATCGGCCAGTGCTGATACCTGTGTGGGTGTATTTCCCTCGCAGATCACGAAATAATCGCAGATGGCGCCGGCGATACTTTGCAGCTGGATGGCACTGATATTCTTTCCTTTTTTCTCCTGAATTCCTTCAATGATGCTTTGAACCAGTTCGTTTGTTTTGATCATTCTATATGGTAAGTATGTTGATGATGCAAAGATAGATTGTTTTTTGTAAGGCGGAACATTCTGATCCAATCTTTCTTTGTTCTCCATTCATCACTGCAAAAACAGTGCCATGAAGCCGGAAGGTGTATCCAAGAGAAACCCTGCCTCTTGTGGGAGGCAGGGTTTACGGTAACGATTCTGCAGCACAGAGTGCGGAAGAGAAGGGTTAGAGTGTCTGTAGTTTCAGGTTTCTCCAGCGTACTTTGATGCCCCCGCCGTCATGGATCTGCAGGGCAATGCGACCCTGGGCCTTGCCGATTTTTTCGTCGGTCAGATCAGCCATCTCTTCTCCATTGAGGGAAGTTTTCACGTTGTCTCCTTTGACCATGATCCGCAACGTGTTCCATTCGCCTTCCCTGAGGATTCCTTCTTTCTCGTCGGGGATCTGTACCAACCATCCGCGGCCGTATGATTCATAGATGCCGCCGGTGTCATTGCCTTTCGGTGCTACCTCTACTTGCCATCCGTTGACTGTGGCCACCGGTTCGATGAATGAGCGGATGAAGACTCCGGAATTGCCGTCAGCTTCCTGTTTGAACTCGAGCGTCAGGTCAAAATCATCGTAGTAGGCGCGGGTGGCAAGGTACCCGTATTGTTTGTCGGGGCCGCTTTCACATACCAGTTCCCCGTTATCGACATACCATTTCTCGGTTCCGTAGATCTCCCAGCCGGTCAGATCGGTGCCGTTGAAGAGTGTAACCGCTTGTTCTTTACGGGGCAGCTCTTTGATTTTAATGTTACGGAACCAGGCGGCCGAGCCATGATCCTGCAGGCAGATCACCCCTTTTCGGGCGAGTCCGTATTCGGGTGCATTCCCCCACTTGCCGCTCTGCTTGCGGGCAAACCAGTCGTCATTCCATGCTTCAAATTCCACTACTTTCTCGCCGTTGAGCCAGTGCTCCACATGTCCGTTGTCAAAGACAATCTTTGAGGTGTTCCATTCCCCCGCCGGTTTGATATGGGTCTTGGCCGGGTCGGTGGTGTGCATGGCGTAGTCGGCTGCCGTTTTCTGCCAGTCCTCCAGCGGATCCGGGAAGTTGAGCTCGTCAATGAGTTGATATTCAGGTCCTGTTACATAGGGGACGTTGAACTTCGGATTTTCCACCACATGGTACAGCATGCCGCTGTTGCCGCCATCGGCAATTTTCCAGTCCCATACCAGTTCGAAGTTCTCATAGATCTTATCGGTTACGATGTACCCATGTTCATCGGCTCCTGCTCCCTTGGCCTGGATCATGCCTTCTTCGGCAAACCACGGGGCGGTCAGCTTCTCTCCGTTGTAGTCACGCCAGCCGTTCAGGGTGGTCCCGTCGAACAATAGTTCCCATCCGTCGGCAATCTCTTGAGGGGTGAGCGTGTTCTGCTTCTTTCCGCCGCTACAGGCGGTCAATGCGGTAATCATTCCGATCACAATCAGTAAATTAATTTTAGACATTTGTTTTAGATTTATCAGTTGATCTTTGTTGTTCTGTCGCTCTTTCTTCGCAAAGATATTGAATATTTGTATCTTTACCAGCAAAAAGGCATAATTTTCTTGTGCAGCTGTCCGGCCGTGGCGGGTGGCTCGCGTACGCTCTTTTGTCTGCATCGGGAAAACCAAACCGTCAGATCAGGCGTTATTATCATTCGGAAACAAGAGAGGAGACTCCTGAAAACAATCGCATTATTTTGGAACATATTGATCTATCGAACAATCATGGCGTGTCGGGGCAGTGGTTTGTGGCCACTGTCGGTTTTTTTGACGGCGTCCACACCGGTCACCGTTATCTGATCAGACAGGTAAAAGAAGAGGCCGCGCGGCAGCACCTTCCCTCGGCAGTCGTCACTTTTCCGGTGCATCCGCGCAAGGTGTTACAGGCCGATTATCAACCGGCACTCCTGTGCGGCTATGAAGAGAAGCTGGAGCAGCTGGCTGCCACCGGAGTGGATTATTGCATCACGTTGCCTTTTACCTCCGCCCTGTCACGCCTTTCAGCCAGGGATTTTATGCAGCAGGTGCTGCAAGAGCAATTGAGGGTTGGTACGCTTTTGGTGGGGTATGACCATCGTTTCGGTCATCATCGCGAGGAGGGGTTTGCCGAGTATGCCCGCTACGGACAGGAGATCGGCATGCAGGTGATCAAGGCGGCAGAGTGGCAGGCAAACGGGGAGCGTGTGAGTTCCACCCGGATCCGCAAGCTTTTGAAAGAAGGTGATGTGGTCAGGGCAAATAGCCTGTTGTCCTATCACTATACTCTCTCGGGCAAGATCGTGGAGGGGTACCGGGTAGGGCGTACCATTGGCTTCCCGACGGCCAATATCCGTTCATGGGAGCGTTACAAAGTGGTGCCGGCATTGGGGGTCTATGCCGTGTGGGTACATTTGCAGGACAGGCTCTACGAGGGAATGCTTTATATCGGCACGCGGCCCACGGTGCACCATGATTCCGGGATTAGCGTGGAGGTTAATATTTTCGATTTGAATGCTGACCTGTACAATCAGTTTCTTAAAGTGGAGTTTATCGATTTTATCCGGCCCGATCGGAAGTTTGATTCAATGGATCAGTTGGCAGAGCAGATCCGTAAGGACAAGGAATGCGTGCAGCAGCGCTTGTTGAAAGAAAGACGGTGACCTTCCGGCTGAACAAGATGAACCATACTTTTTTTAACGCTGATTTCGAGCGACAGGTATTCCGCAAACCATCTAAATGTCTCCGCTGTAGTGGTATATACATGAAAGGACAGATGCGAAACTTCAATTAATAAATGCCTCGCCGGTTGAGCGCTCTCTGATAGCGTGCGGCATTGCGTGTATGTTCGGCATGCGTGACGGCAAAATTGTGGCGGCCTGACAGGTCATCCTTTGCACACATAAACAGATAGTGGTGCTGTTGCGGCGACAAAGCCGCATCAATGGCGGCAATGGAAGGGATCCGGATGGGCCCGGGAGGCAATCCGTTGTTACGATAGGTGTTGTAGGGCGATTCCACCTCCAGGTGTTTGAAAAGAATCCGCTGCAGTGAACAGTCGCCTACGGCAAACTTGACCGTGGGGTCGGCTTCCAGGCGCATTCCTCTTTTAAGGCGATTCAGGTAGAGCCCCGCCACTATGGGGTACTCATCGGCATAGGTTGCTTCTTCCTCCACGATCGATGCCAGGATGGAGACCTCCGTGGGAGTGAGTCCTGTTTCCTGTGCTTTTTTTCTGCGTACGTCGTTCCAGAAGACATCATATTCCTTTTTCATGCGTTTCATCAGTTGTTCCACTCCCGTATCCCAATATACTTCGTAGGTGTTCGGGATAAACATGGCAATCAATGTCTCTTCGTTGAATCCCTGTCTCTCTGCCAGCGAAGGGTCGCGGAGGGCATGCAGCAGCGTCAGGCTGTCGAGCATGAGCTGTTGGGAGAGGCGTCCCGCCAGGTTCTCTCGGGTGCGCAGGTTGTTGAAGGTGAGGTTCACCGGTGTCTGCTTCCCCGAGCGCAACAGACGGATCACATCGGGCATGGTCATGCCGTGTCTGATGGCATACCTGCCGCTTTTCACCCTGTCCGGATAGTGCATGTGCTTTGCCAGCAGACGGAATATTTTTTCGGAAGGGAGGGCTGCCTTTTTCTGTAGCTGGTCTATCACCTCTTCATAGTTCCTCTTTTCATCGATGTAGATATACACTGTGTCGCCCGGTGAAAATGGCTGATAGATCAGACGATCTGCATAAATCCCCACCAAAAGGATAAGCAGTAGCGACACAGCAGCCACCCAAAGGAGGAGCCGGTTCGTTTTCTTCTTGTTTACTTGTTCCATTTCTTGCATCATAAGGGAGGAGAAATCGGCACAAAAGTAGGAAGATTCCATGGAAAAGATCGTTTTTTCTTTGACAAGTTAAAAACAAACTTGTATATTTGCACCCGAATTTCCGGGAATACAGCAGGGAAGTGTGGGTGAGTGGCTGAAACCAGCAGTTTGCTAAACTGCCGTACGGGTAACTGTACCACGAGTTCGAATCTCGTCGCTTCCGCATAACAGCCGTTTGACGACAAGTCGGGCGGCTGTTGCGGTTGTTATAGCGCTTATCAATCTCTGATAGAAAAAATCAATCAAAAATATGTTGTATAACATCTTTTTTGTGGTATCTTTGTACTGATTTAAATGGCAAGCGAGTTATTTGAAATCATTTTAGGTTATCAATTACATTATGAATGGCTTCTTATACAGACGGTTGCCGATGAATCATAACTTTTTAAAGCAAGGAGAAATGATGACAATCAGAAACCTAACGAAAGAAGAAATTTTGGGACAGATCAAGTATCTGGAACAAAATATCTCAAACGGGTCTGTTTCTTATCGTACCAACAGATTAAAAAGACTGCGTACGTTGAGAGCAAGCTTGCGCATGGCAAGCTGATGAATGTCCGTGCATCATGAGGCGCAGAAAGCAGGATTCCCTGCAAGTATGCTGTGGCAGGTGACGGATAATGCCGAGACATCGGTTTTGAAGCTGAGTGGGCGAAATGGGCTCACGATAGCTTTATTTTTTTTGTAAAATTTTTGGGAAAATATATATGACGGGCTGCCTCTTCGGCGGCTTTTTTTGTTTTTTGAAAGAGATGAATGGGATATTCATCTCTAATTTTCAGGAGAAGGTAAATCAAAATATGTTTTTTTCTATCTTTGTGCAATTATCTAACAAAAAGAACAATTTACTATGGATGTATTATCTGCCAGATTGTCGGCCTTGTCGCCTTCAGAAACATTTGCGATGGCACAGAAAAGCAATGAACTGAAGGCTCAGGGCATTGATGTGATCAATATGAGTGTGGGGGAACCTGATTTCACCACTCCCGGTCATATCAAGCAGGCAGCGAAAAAAGCGATTGACGATAATTTTTCATTCTACTCACCGGTAGCGGGGTTTGCCGATTTGAAGAAAGCGGTGTGCGAGAAGCTGCACAAAGAAAACGGACTGGAGTATACTCCGGCACAAATTGTGGTTTCCGGCGGTGCCAAACAATCCCTCTGCAACGTGATTCTTTCCATTGTGGACAGAGGGGATGAGGTGATCATCCCCGCTCCCTATTGGGTCAGCTATCCTGAAATGGTGAAGCTGGCGGAAGGAACACCGGTTTTTGTAGATGCCGGGATCGATCAGGCGTTCAAGATCACCCCGCGGCAGCTGGAAGAGGCGATCACTCCGAGAACCAAAGCCCTGATTCTCTGTTCGCCGTCGAACCCCACCGGGAGCGTGTATACGCAGGAAGAGTTGAAGGCGATGGTGGCGGTACTGGAAAAACATCCCCATGTATACGTGATTGCCGATGAAATCTATGAACATATCAATTATGTTGGAAAGCATGAGTCGATTGCACAATTTGACGCCATCCGCGATCATGTGGTGGTGGTGAACGGCGTGTCGAAGGCGTATGCCATGACCGGCTGGCGTATCGGCTGGATCGCGGCGCCGCAATGGATCGCTTCCGCCTGCAGCATGTTGCAGGGGCAATATACCTCCGGCCCATCCTCTGTTTCCCAAAAAGCAGCCGTAGCCGCCTATACCGGTGATCAGGCCTGTGTGAAGGAGATGCGTACCGCCTTTGAAAGAAGAAGAAACCTGATTGTCTCCCTGTTGAAAGAGATTCCCGGCTTGAAGGTGAGCAAACCGATGGGAGCTTTCTACATCTTCCCTGATTGCAAGAGCTACCTGGGTAAGTCTTATCGTGGCAGGAGGATAGAAACCGCTACCGATCTGGCGATGTATCTCCTGGAAGAGGGGCATGTCGCCTGCGTGGGGGGCGATGCGTTCGGGGCACCGGGATGCATCCGTCTTTCGTATGCCATCTCCGATGAGAATATCCAAAAAGCCGTTGCGCGAATGAAAGATGCACTGGCCAGGTTATCCTGATAAGAGACGGAGGTTATGCAGCCCGGTTCAGTAAACGAATCGGGTTTCATTTTGAGAGCAGCGATGTTCACAGTGTCGCTTCAATCACTACCGGAAAGTGATCAGAGGGGAACCGGCCGTACGGGACGTCGTTCAGCACTCCATATTTTTTCACGGTGATGTCGGGTGTGACCCAGATATAATCGAAGCGGTCTTTCATGGGGGCATCGGGCCTGAAGGCATTGAAGGTCCCTTCTGTTCCGTAAGGAGGCGTTTGTGTGACCCGGTAGGAGTCGTGCAATATGCCCGCATCACAGATGATCCGGATCGGTTCTGACTCAGGTGTGGCGTTGAAGTCGCCGGTTACAAAAACCCTCTTCTTCCCTGCTATCCGGTTGATCTTTTCAATCAGCAAGAGCGAGGAATTCTTTCGTGCCTCTTTGCCTTGGTGGTCGAAATGCACATTGAAGAGGAAGAAGGTTTTACGTGATTGCTGATCCCTGAATTTTGCCCAGGAGCAGATGCGGTTGCAGCAGGTGGCATCCCAGCCTTTTCCCGGCACCTCGGGAGTCTCGGAGAACCAAAAATCCCCGTGTTCGAGCAGTTCAAAGCGAGTAGTCCTGTAGATGATCGCCGAATGCTCCCCGGCATCCTTGCCGTCATCACGACCGCCGCCCGCGTAAGCGTATCCTCCCAGCTCGAGGATCCCTTCCAACTGGTGTTTGAATCCCTCCTGTGTGCCGATCAGATCCAGGTCGTGGAACCGTATCAACCCTTTCACCAGTTCTTTTCTTTTCGGCCAGGCATTCTCCCCGTCGTTGGGTGTGTCCAGCCTCAGGTTGAAAGTGGCCACGTTGAAAGTTGCCATTGGTTTTTGTTGTGCCCTAAGCCCAGTGATGAACAACAGGCTCAGGCAGATACATGTCATTGTGCGTTGCATATGTTTGTCGCTTTATCCGGGCCGATACTTTTGCCTATGTAGGCAAAGGATCAGAGCCTATTCGTTTCAAAATTAGTTTCTTTTCTTCATATAGGCAAGGAAACAGCTGAAAGATCAATTAGGATATCGCCTGCCGGAACGCTCCTCCCAAATATGACACACCAAATGAATGGCTGTTTCTCATTTTTTGCTACCTTTGCATCTTGATTTTTTGTATGGTATAAATTCATTGACAATGACTAAAAGATTTCCGGAATACGATCAGTTGAATCTTTCCGATGTAAACAGAGCAATGTTGGAAGAGTGGGATGAGAAGGATGTTTTCAAGAGAAGCCTTGAAATACGCCGCGGACACCCCCAATTTGTTTTCTATGAAGGACCGCCGTCGGCAAACGGAATGCCGGGGATCCATCATGTCATTGCCCGCTCGATCAAGGATATCTTCTGTCGTTATAAGACCATGAAAGGTTATCTGGTGAACCGGAAAGCCGGATGGGATACCCACGGGTTACCTGTGGAGCTGGGTGTGGAAAAATCGCTTGGGATCACCAAGGAGGATATCGGAAAGAAGATCACTGTGGAAGCATACAATGCGGCCTGTCGCAAAGAGGTGATGAAGTATACCCGTGAGTGGGAGGATCTCACCCGCAAGATGGGATACTGGGTCGATATGAGCCATCCCTATATCACCTATGACAACCGCTATATCGAGACGCTCTGGTATTTGCTGAAAGAGCTCTATAACAAAGGATATCTGTATAAGGGTTATACCATACAACCCTACTCTCCTGCTGCCGGTACAGGACTGAGCACCCATGAACTGAACCAGCCCGGCTGCTATCGCGACGTGAAAGATACCACCTGCACGGCACAGTTTCTGGTGAAGGAGCCCCTGCCGGAATGGCAACAGTTTGGGGATCCCTTCTTCCTGGCATGGACCACGACTCCCTGGACCTTGCCGTCGAACGTGCTGCTGGCTGTCGGAAAGAATATCGAATACGTGGCGGTGCAGACCTATAACCCGTATAGCGGCAAACCAATGACGGCCATACTGGCAAAAAACCTGCTGGATGCCTATTTTCCCCCGAAAAATGCATCGTTGCCGATGGATGCCTACCGGCCGGGCGATAAGCATGTGCCGTTTCGTGTGCTGGATCAAACATGGACCGGATCGAAGCTGGCCGGCATACGCTATGAGCAGCTGATCCCCTGGGTAAAAGTGCAGGAGAATGCATTCAGGGTGGTGACCGGCGATTTTGTTACTACCGAAGATGGTACCGGGATTGTCCACATTGCCCCCACCTTTGGGGCCGACGATGCCCGGGTAGGGAAGGAGAACGATGTGCCGGGGCTGACCCTGGTGGATAGGGAGGGCAGCCCCCGCCCCATGGTCGATCTGACCGGTAAGTTCTACCGGCTGGAGGATCTGGACCCGGAGTTTGTGCAGGAACATGTTGACAGTGAAAAATATGTTGTGTTCGCGGGCAGATATGTGAAGAATGCCTATGACGATTCGCTGACGGAGGAGGATGACACCCTCGATGTAGACCTCTCGGTGATGCTCAAGCAGCAGAACCGGGCTTTCCGCATCGAAAAACAGGTGCACAATTACCCGCATTGCTGGCGTACCGATAAGCCGGTGCTCTATTACCCCCTCGACAGCTGGTTTATCCGCTCTACCGCCTGCCGCGAGCAGATGATCGCACTCAATGAGACCATCAACTGGAAGCCTCAGTCCACCGGCTCCGGCCGTTTCGGAAAATGGTTGGAGAACCTGCAGGACTGGAATCTGAGCCGCAGCCGCTATTGGGGAACTCCGTTGCCCATCTGGCGAACCGACGACGGAAAAGAGGAGAAATGCATCGGCTCGGTGAAGGAGCTCTACCAGGAGATGCAGAAAGCGCTTGATGCGGGCGTGATGGAGGAGCTGCCCTGGAAGGATCTGGATTTGCAGGATTACCGGGAGCTGGACTATGATCGGATCGACTTGCACCGTCCCTTCGTGGACCAGATCGTGCTGGTCTCCGACAGCGGCCGGCCGATGCGGCGTGAGGCCGACCTGATCGACGTATGGTTCGACAGTGGTGCCATGCCTTTTGCTCAGGTCTTCTATCCGCACATCCCGGAAGAGCAGTTTGCAAAGGTCTTTCCGGCCGATTTCATTGCCGAGGGGGTGGACCAGACCCGTGGCTGGTTTTACACATTGCATGCTATCGCCGTCATGGTGAAAGGAAGTGTGGCATTCAAAAACGTGGTCTCCAACGGGCTGGTGCTCGACAAGAACGGCAACAAGATGTCGAAACGATTGGGTAACGCCGTAGATCCTTTCGAGGCTATCGAGAAGTACGGATCGGATCCGCTGCGCTGGTACATGATCACTAACGCCGCCCCGTGGGATAACCTGAAGTTCGACATTGAGGGGGTGGAGGAGGCCCGCAGAAAGTTCTTCGGCACACTCTTCAACACCTACTCCTTCTTCGTACTTTATGCCAACGTGGACGGTTTTCTCAATCAGTATCCGCAGATCCCGATAGAGAAACGTCCCGAAATTGACCGCTGGATCATCTCCCTGCTCAACACCCTTGTTGCAGAGGTGGATCAGGGATATGATGCCTACGAACCGACCCGCGCGGGGCGTGCCATTGCCGACTTTGTGAACGACAATCTCAGCAACTGGTATGTACGCCTTAACCGCAAACGTTTCTGGGGGGGGGAGATGACCGATGACAAGCTGTCGGCTTACCAGACACTCTATCAGTGTCTCGTGACGGTGGCCCGGCTGATGGCACCCATTGCACCTTTTTATGCCGACAGGCTGTATCTCGATCTGACGGGTACCGTCGACAGAGAAGAGCCGGCTTCTGTTCACCTGACCGACTTCCCGGTTTCCGACCCTGCTCTGATCGACAAAGAGCTGGAGGAACAGATGTATCTTGCCCAGGCCGCCTCCTCCATCGTGCTGGCATTGCGCAGAAAGGTGAATATCAAGGTGCGGCAGCCTCTCTCACGGATCATGATCCCGGTGGCGGATGAAACGCAGAAGAGATATGTAGAGGCGGTGGAGCCGCTTATTCTCAGTGAGGTGAATGTGAAGGAGCTCGATTTCGTGGATTCGGCCAGTGAGATGCTGGTGAAACGGGTGAAACCCGATTTTAAGAAACTGGGACCGCGCTACAGCAAGATCATGAAACAGTTGGCTGACCGCATCCGGCAACTGGAGCAGCAGGAGATCGCCGAGCTGGAGCAGAACGGATCGCTTGCATTAACCGTTGAGGATAAGAAGGCGGTGATCGCGCTCGATGAGGTGGAGATCCTCTCAGAAGATATTCCCGGCTGGCTGGTTGGCAACGAAGGACGACTGACGGTTGCCCTCGATATTACGCTCACCGACGAACTGCAGAAAGAGGGTGTTGCCCGTGAGCTGGTGAACCGGATCCAGAATCTGCGCAAAGCGAAGGCGTTTGAGATTACCGACCGTATCAGGGTCCGTCTCTCGTCACATCCCGCCTTTGCTGCTGCGATCGCTGAGTATGACGGCTACATCCGTAATCAGGTGCTGGCCGATGAGATCACTCTGACGGAAGAACCGCTGGAGGATCTCATCGAGATAGATGATCAGCCGCTGACCATTTGCATTGAAAAAAACAGTTGAAAGATATTCGATTTATCGTTATCTTTGCGCTGGTATGCACAGGCATGCAGAGGTGAACTTTATAGAAACGACGGTTGTTGTATATAGACTCTGATTCCGGAAGAGAGACACAGCCGATTTTATACATTTATCACTATGAGCGAAAAGACGAGATATTCAGATGAGGAATTGGACGAATTCCGTGCAATTATCAACGAGAAATTGCAGATTGCCCGGCAGGAGTATGAAAATTACCGTGCCGCGGTGACCAATACCGACGGGAATGACACGGTGGACACCTCTCCCACCTATAAGGTGTTGGAAGAAGGGGCTTCCACCCTTTCAAAGGAGGAGGCCGGCCGACTGGCCCAGCGACAGATGAAGTTTATCCAGAATCTGCAGGCAGCATTGGTGCGCATTGAAAATGGAACTTATGGGATTTGCCGTGAAACCGGTAAGCTGATCCCGAAAGAACGGCTTCGTGCGGTGCCTCATGCCACACTGAGCATTGAGGCCAAGTCGGCGAAAAAGAGATAATCCCTGCAGGAGAATGAGAGCACAGGTAGTGACATTGCGTAGGAAGAGGGGCGCCCTGCCAGGAGAAATGCCTCCCCCAAATCGTATGGTATGAATCATAAAAATTACAAAGGCTGGGCCGCCATTGCGGTTGTTTTTCTGGTACTTCTCGTCGATCAGCTTTGCAAGATATGGGTCAAGACCCATATGGCGCTTTATGATACGATCTACATTGCAGATTGGTTTAAGATCTATTTTGTGGAGAACAACGGAATGGCTTTCGGCATCGAAGCGGGTGGGAAGCTCTTTCTCTCGCTCTTCAGGATCGTAGCGGTGGTCCTGATCATTATCTATCTCCACCGGCTGGTAAAGGAGAACTATCAGACCGGATTCATTGTCTGTATTACACTCGTGCTGGCTGGTGCCGCCGGAAATATTGTGGACAGCATATTTTACGGCGTCATTTTCGAGGCCAGTTATCCGGGCCATATCGCTTCTCTCGTGCCCTGGGGTGAGGGATATTCTTCGCTGCTGCACGGCAGAGTGGTGGACATGCTCTACTTTCCGCTGATCAGCGGTACCTATCCGGGCTGGGTCCCTTTTGTGGGAGGCGAAGAATTTCTTTTCTTCCGATTTATCTTCAATATGGCCGACTCGGCCATCACCATCGGAGTCATTCTGATCTTGCTCTTCTACAGAAAGACATTGTCCTATTCTCTTATGTCGAAAAGTGAACGTGAAAAACTCGATAAAAAAGCGCAAGAAAAGGAAGTTGCAGGTGAAATATAGCATTGTTTCATATCTGTTTTTTTTTCTCATAGGAGCTCTGTTGCTCTCATCCTGTCAGAACCGTCCGAAGGAAGTATTGCACAAAAAGAAGATGGAGCAGCTCCTGTATGATATCTATGTGGCCGAGGCAACTATGGAGAATGATTATGATCGTTTCAATACTCCTGAAAAAAAAGAAGCTTATATCAGCCGGCTCTTTCAGTTGCATGGGGTGACCTATGCCCAGTGGGATACCTCTTTATCGTGGTACTCAGACAGAATTGATCTCTATCTGCAGATGAACGATTCGGTGAAGGCACGGCTGGAAAGAGCCCGCAAAGAGACGGATGCGGAAATGAGCCGGCTGGCTGCCTGGCAGACACCCGATCTGCGGACCCTCTCTCCTTCTTATATACCGTCTTATTTTTCCTTTCTGACATCCGGACCGGAAAAGGGATTTCACTTCCGCCTCAATGAAACAGAGGTCAGAGATAGAATCAACGGAGACCGGTTCTCCTTTACCTTTAGTGTCATCGGCATCCCTCCTCAGTTTCCCCATTGTCTTTCTTCACTGCTGACCCTGGAATATGGCGATACCACCATCTGCCTGCCGCAGCACGTCACGGAAAACAGAACCTATCGTTCAGAGGCATCGATGTATCTTGCGGAGGATACTTTACAAAGTATCTACGGATACGTGCACCTGAATGATTCCCTGAACAGAGTACCGTTTATTCAGCTGTACCACATCAGCCTGGGTGCAGAGACCCCTGATTCTGCCCCGGCAATGATGCCGCCGGATCAGCGCATCCCCGTTCGCCAAAGCGCGGTGACGGCAGATTCCCTGGCAAACCCTGCAAAAAGGCAACAAATTATGAAAAACAATGAGTCATAAGAGGATCCTTATTTTAGATAAAATGCTATATTTGCAGGGAATAAAAAAGTCAACAATATTTAACATTTAACTTATCATAACAGAACATCAGATGGAAAAGAAAAGAGTTTACACCTTTGGGAACGGTGCAGCCGAAGGGCGGGCGGATATGAAGAACCTGCTTGGAGGAAAAGGGGCGAACCTGGCCGAGATGAATTTGATTGGTGTGCCCGTACCCCCGGGTTTTACCATTACCACTGAGGTTTGTACCGAGTATAACGAGCTGGGTCGTGACTATGTGATCGCCACCCTGCAAGAGGATGTGGAGCAAGCGGTGACCCAGATCGAATCACTTACCGGCACGAAGTTCGGTGATAAGAAGAACCCCTGTCTGGTTTCGGTAAGGTCCGGTGCGCGCGTCTCCATGCCGGGGATGATGGATACGGTGTTAAACCTGGGCTTGAATGATGATGCCGTGGAAGGCATTGCCCGCAAATCGGGCAATGAACGGTTTGCGTGGGACTCATATCGCCGTTTTGTGCAGATGTACGGGGACGTGGTGCTGGGCATGAAACCGCAGAGCAAG
>Ga0265294_10000725_pt1 | contig 44345 bp, 43 predicted proteins | sample MunlanPumphouse3_FD_192504 | JGI IMG/M metagenome (GOLD analysis project Ga0265294, IMG submission 192504) | Groundwater microbial communities from a municipal landfill in Southern Ontario, Canada - Pumphouse #3 | ecosystem: Environmental > Aquatic > Deep subsurface > Groundwater | place...
AAACGCGACCTTAGGGAGCGTTTAGCGGCCGGCCTGGACAAGTGCGCTCCGCCCATTACGGGGCGGAGCGAGGGCGGAAATCCCTGTCCCCGAGCTAATCTTGACAAAAAGTATATTTTACAGTATATTTTTTTGATAGTTAATTTGATTGTTGAACTTTAAAAAAACCAATGCAATGAAATGGGAAAATTTTTATGAAAAAACGAAAAATATTTTGGCGTCTATTGGCAAATTACTTTTTGTTTTAGTTTTGATTGCTTTATTTGCAATTATTACGGTTCTTACGGGAGAATTGGTAAATTATTCTCCATGGTCACTAGTCGTTATTGATCTTGTCTTTGTTTTTGTGTCTTACAAATTTGTCAGTGAGTTCCATCATAACGAGTCTTGCGGAGCCGACGAAAAGAAATCAAGATTCTGGCACAATTTTTTCTTTATTTTGATTATGCTGGCAGCGATTTTTTCTATTGCAATTTCTTTGGAGCATTCTTGGGCAATTTTCAACCTCGTGTTTCTGGTATTTTTATTTTTTCTCTGTTTAGTATTATTTTCTAAAAATGTGACCAGGAAAAGGGTTTAGGTTGAATTTATTTAGTAAGGGTCTTTGCAAGAGGCCCTTTTTTTAAAGGCTTTGTCTCATTAGCGAGAGGCGAAAAACAAAAAAAGATAGTCGACTCTTTTCATTTTTTAAATTAAGTTAACTTAATAGTTTTTAGTTAATCTAAAAAACGAGTTTAAAAACTTGTTTTTTTGTTTAGAAAATATCCTAGCCTAAAACTTCGCTCTCTTCTGGGATTTTTATATCTTTAATTTCAAGAGGCAGTTCGATTGTGAAAGCGGTAAATTTTTTAATTTGACTGCTTACTCTTATCTTTCCGGCAAAATCTTTTTCTACTAAATCCGAGACAATCGCCAGCCCTAAGCCTAAATTACCGTTTTTCTTTTTTGTGCTGAAGAAGGGGTTAAATAATTTTTCTTTTAAGTCTTCTGGCAGGCCTAGCCCGTTATCAGTAATAGACATTATTAGACGCTCATTAACCAAACGGGCTTTAATTTCCACCCAAGAGTTCTTTTTTTGTGAATCCACGGCTTCAATCGCGTTGCCAACAAGATTGCAGATAATTCGATTGAATTTTAGAGCATTATTATTTAAAAATATTTCTTCTTCAAAATTACTGCGCAAATTGACTTTGTAAGATTGCGCCTTCCAGCTTAAAAGACTCAAAACATTATCTATTTCTTCTTTGATTGAAAAAGGTTCTTTAATCTCGGCCTGAGAGTTTAATTGTTTACTAGCCGCTTTTAAGAGATGGGCCATTCTTTTGCAAAGGAGATTGGCCTCATTTATTTTTTGCCCCCATTCATCTGCTTTAATTTCATTTAAATCGCGAAAGCAAGTTTGTTCTAAACTCAGCATAAGTGCGGTCAAGGGGTTGGCGAAGTCGTGGATAATGCCGCTAGCAAGGCGGCCAACCTCCGCCAAGCAGTGATATTTTTTTAATTCTTTAACTTGCTTTTCTTTAAAATTAATTAAATCTTGGTGAGCTTGTTTTTTTAGAAGACTAGTTTTTTTAAAAAGTTTTTTCTTAAAATAATGATTCTGCCAAAAGAACATAGCGATAAGGATGAGGGCGTTTAAAAAAAAGGAAAGAACAAAAATTTTCATATTTTTAAAAATTATTTTAAGAAATAACCTCCTCCAGATACCGTCGCTATTTTTATTAAGGAACCACTCTTTTTTAATTTGGTACGCAAGTTATAAAGATGGCTATTAACAGTCAGGGAAAAATTGTTAAAATCACTATCCCAAAGCTCTAAGCTTAATTCGTCGCGACTAACTAGACGCTGCTGGTTTTTGCTTAAATATTCTAAAATATCAAATTCTCGGGGCGTTAAAAATAATTCCTTTTTATTTACCTTAACTTGGCGCTTGAAGAAATTGATACTTAGATTTTTTATTTTTAAAGGAGAGGTAATAAAAATTTTTGGTCGGCGAAGGAGTGCTTTTAGTCGAGCTTCAAGCTCAGCAGTTTCCCATTCTCCACCTAAGTAATCATCCGCCCCCTGATTAAGGAAAATTTTTCCTTGAGACGAACTTATTTTTTGACCAACCACAACTATTGGCAGAAAAACCCCTTTTTTTCTTAGCTGGTGGCAGAGATTTTTACTTATTGTGGTATTTTCTTCCGAAAAAATAAGCACAAGTTCAGTTTTTGATGAAAGAGAAAGCTCGTTTTTTCTTGCGTTTTTAAGCTCAAAAGTAAAACCAACGCTTTCTGCAAATTTAGGTATTTTATCAAAACTGAAAATCGTTAAATGCATAGATGTTATTATTTAAAGATTTTGTTATAATAAACGTATTACCATTAATTGTTTTAGTTTTTATGCCTTTTTATTTTTTGATTTTATTTGTAATCCTTGTTCTGCTAGGTATTTATCTGGTCGTGCTTTTGTTGGCTGATTTATTAAAATTGGCTCGACAAGGCAAGATTATTGTTGGCGTTTTTCTTTCTTTTTTAATTATTGGTTTTTTTATTTTTTTGCCTTTATCTCGTTTAAATGGAAGTTATTTAGTTCAATGGTTTTCTCTTTTTTTCTCTCTTTGGTCCGGACTACTCTTTTATTTATTAGGGGCAGCGGTTATTTTATTTATTCTGAAAAAAATTACTTCAAGATTCAGCCCGCGTTTATTGGCAGGCTTTGGTTTTTTAGCGGCCCTGATTCTTTTTTTGATTGGCTTGTTCCAAGCACTTTCTCCAAAAGTGGTTAATTTTTCTTTAGAATTAAATAATTTACCTAAATATTGGCAAGGAAAGAGGGTTGTGCAGTTGTCTGATATTCATTTAGACGGCGGTGTTTATGGGTTGAGGTTTTTAAATAATTTAGTTGAACGTGTTAATAATTTAGAACCAGATTTATTGGTTTTGACTGGCGATATTTTTGATGGCAAGCCTAATGATGTTGCTTTTATGGTTAAACAGTTGGGCAAACTTAAGGCAACTGATGGCGTTTTCTATGTTTTCGGTAATCATGAATATTATTTAGATGAACTGGCTTTGGAAAAAATGCTTCGTGAAGAGGGGATTGTTATTTTAAATGATCGGGCGGTTATGTTAGATGGCTTAGAACTGATTGGTTGGAACTATCAAGAAGAGGATGGCGATGTTTATCTTCGTCCAGAAATAGTTAATTTGAGTCCTGACGAGGGGCAGCCGCGTTTGCTATTAAAACATGTGCCTGAGGACATTGAAGCGGCTGAGGCGCTGGGGGTTGACTTACAACTGTCTGGACACACTCACAGGGGGCAACTTTTCCCTCTGAGCTTAATGACTCGTTTAATTTTTGGTCCTTATCATTATGGTTGGCATAGTTTTGGTAATTTAAAGCTTTATACTACCTCCGGCGTTGGGACTTGGGGGCCGCCACTTAGAACTTTTAATCAATCAGAAATTCCAGTTTTTGATCTTAAATAGTATGTTGGCTAGAATTGGTAAAAATAAAATGAAGCGCTGGTTTTACTATTCTTTAGGAGCCGCTTTTTTGTTTTTGATAATTCTTTTTTTCTATTTATTTTTTTTAAAAACAGCCGATACTCAACCCGAGGAAGTGTTTCCGTCTTATGATTCTTCGGGGCGTTTATTGGTGATGACTGCTTCATTTCCGGTTTTTGAATTTGCACGAATTGTTGGTGGTGATCAGGCGGCGGTTAGTTTAATTCTGCCACCAAGTACTGAGCTTCATCATTTTGTTCCAAGCGAAGAAACATTTAAAGAGATAACTAAATCAGCTATTTTTTTCTATACTTCAGATATTTTAGAGCCTTGGGCAGAAGAGTTAGAAATTACTAATAAAGTGGCAGTTGCCAATGATTTGGCTAATGAAGAAGGGGACCCGCATGTTTGGCTGGATTTTTCCTTAGCTTCTCAAATGGTTGAAAATATTAGTCTTGTTTATCAGGAAATTGACCCCATTAATAAGAAGTCTTATCAAGAACGAGCGGCTGCTTATCAAGAAGAGTTGCGTTTATTGGACCAAGAGTTTCAAATAGGCTTGGCTAATTGTCAGTGGCGAGAACTTATTATTGCCGGGCACAATACCTTTGCTTACCTGGCGCAACGTTATAATCTAAATTATCACTCCTTGCAGGGCTTTATTCCTGATGATAGCGTTGATGTTGAAAAAATTATTTTTTTAAGTGAAACTTTAAAAAAAAGTGGTCAGCCTTATGTTTTTTTTGAAGAACTAATTATGCCTTATTTGGGTTCTTTGCTTCGTCAGGGGGCAGGGGTTGAGTTGTTAGCTCTTAATGCTGCTCATAACGTTGGTCGTTTTGACACTATTTCTGGAATTACTTTTTTGAGTTTGATGCGCAATAATTTGAAAACATTACAACTAGGTTTAGTTTGTCAGTAAGATGGAAAGCGATTAATTATTTCTGAGTCTTTTACTCGCCAACGATAACCGCAACTAGGAACTGTTTCAATTGGAGACGGTTTTTTAAATTTTAATTTTTTACGTAACTTTAGAATATAGACTTCAACTATATTTCGACGGCAAAAATCTTCTTCTTCCCAGGCGCGTTCGCAAATTTCTCGACAAGAAAGAATCTGGCCGGGGTTGGCCATTAATAGTTTAAGTAAAAGAAATTCTTTATTTGTTAAAGGAATTATTTTATTCTGGTAGAGAAGTTCTCTTTTAGCTGAATTTAATTCTAAATCTGAATCATAGCAAAGATTAGCTTCTATCTCTGGTTGCCGTCTAACCAGGGCTTCTATTCGTGCTTGTAATTCATCTAGAAAAAAGGGTTTGCTTAGGTAGTCATCAGCCCCCTCATTGAGAAGGGCCACTTTTTTTTCCACTTCTTGACAAACAGAAATTGCTAAAATCGGTTTGTTGTAACCCCAGGTTCGCAAATGATTAATGATTTCTTGGCCATTTAGTTTTGGGAGCAGATAGTCAGTAATAATTAAATTATAATTTTCTTTTTGCGCGAGCTCTAACCCTATTTTTCCGTCTTTAGCCCAATTAATTAAATGCCCCCTTTTTTTAAAAAATAAAATTAAATTTTTTGCAATAAAAAAATCGTCTTCAATTAAGAGTAGTTTCATAGGCTGGCTAATAATTTAAACGTTGCTTTTATTATAAAACAAGTAAGCTTAAAAAAAATTAAAGATTAGTCTTTTTTAAGTTTCTGATTAATTGCTTTTTTAAAAAGCTCTCGCTATTATTATAAGACTTATGAGGTTTTTAAGACACCGTCAAGGTGATAAAAAAAATAGGGCAGCAGCCGGGAGTGATCCCTTTGTTGTTAAAGAGGGCGAATATTCTTATGGCCACCTAGAGGACGCGTATTACTATTCCGATTGGACGGAGCGGTCCTTTTTAGCTGATAATAGTAATAAAGAATTTGTTGGAAAAACCTTTAATTTAGCAAAACTGCCGATTATTGTTGCCTTTTTTTTGATATTTATTTCTATTTTGATTGGACGTTCTTTTTGGCTCCAAGTTATTAAAGGTGACTATTATTATTCTTTAGCCGAAGGCAATCGTTTGCGAACTGAAGTTATTGAAGCGCGACGGGGTATTATTTATGATCGAGAGATGACGCAGCTGGTTAATAATGCGGCTAACTTTGTTTTATACTTGCGGCCAATTGAACTCCCTCGCGACGAAGAGGTTCGCGATGAGTTAATCCGGAGGCTTGCCTATTGGTTAGATGGGGATTTAGAGCTGCTTAGTCGTGGTGAAGAAAATATTTCTGTTGAGAGCTTGGACGGGTTAACCTTAGTTGCTGATTCGCCCTCTTATTTGTTAATCAAGAATCTTTTAGATGGAGTAATTATTGGCTCTTTAGATTCTTACCAGCCTTTATTTGTTAAAGATAATTTAGATTATGATCGGGCCCTTCTCCTAGCTCTTAAATTACAAGAAGTTCCTGGTGTTTTTCTATCTAATAAGATTCGGCGTGAGTATGTTTTCCCGCCTCAATCATTAAATAGCGATGAACCAACGCTTAGTCTGTCCCATCTTTTGGGTTATACGGGAAAAATTAATCAAGCTGAACTTGCAAAGTGGGGGAAGGAGTATTCTTTAATTGATTATTTAGGCAAAACTGGCCTTGAAGCTTCGTGGGAGAAAGAATTAAGAGGCGTTTCTGGACAAAAGAATATTGAAGTTGATGCTTTAGGTCGGCAGAAAAAAATTATTAGCGAACTTTCAGCTAAAGATGGGTCGAGTCTGCTTTTATCTTTAGATGCAGCTCTTCAGGGTTATGCTGAGGAGACTTTAAGTAAACATTTAGAGGCAATGAATTTAAGTCGGGGCGCTGTTGTTGCCTTAGATCCGCGAAATGGTGAGATTTTAGCTTTAGTTTCTCTACCTGCTTATGATAATCGCTTGTTTGCTACCGGGATTAGTCAAGCTGATTATGAGAGGTATTTAAATGATTCTAATCGACCTCTTCTCAATCGGGCTATCGGTGGTGGTTTTCCTAGCGGTTCTACTTTTAAGGTTGTTGTTGCGGCCGCCGCTTTACAAGAAAAGATTATTAGCCAAACAACTAGCTTTTTATCAACTGGTGGCTTACAAGTTGGACAATGGTTTTTCCCTGATTGGCGTAGTGGTGGTCATGGGGTGACTAATGTTAAAAAGGCAATCGCTGACTCAGTTAACACCTTCTTTTATTATATTGGTGGGGGCTACGATAATTTTGTGGGTTTAGGAATTGACCGTTTATCAAAATATGCTCAACTTTTTGGGTTAGGAGAGCTTAGTGGCGTTGATTTACCAGGTGAGGTGCCTGGGTTTTTTCCTAGCGCTGATTGGAAATTAAAGTCTAAAGGAGAGCGTTGGTATATTGGTGATACTTACCATGCCTCTATTGGTCAAGGCGATGTTGTGGTTACTCCTCTACAGGTAGCTAATTATACAGCAATAATTGCCAATGGTGGTCGTTTTTATAAACCCCATTTAGTTAGCGCCTTATTAGATTCTAATAATAAAATAATTGAAAAAATTGAACCTGAGATTATTCGGCAAGATTTTATTGATCAAAAAAATATAGAAATTGTCCGTGATGGAATGCGCCAAACTGTCACTAGTGGTTCAGCTCAGAGTTTGCAGGTTGTTCCGGTTTCAGTGGCTGCTAAGACGGGCACAGCTCAATGGTCAACTCAGAAGGAGCCTCATGCTTGGTTTACCAGTTTTGGTCCTTTTGAAGAACCAACGATAGTTTTGACTGTTTTAGTTGAAGAAGGGAAAGAGGGGAGCGTTGTCGGTGCAGCTGTTGCTCGAGAAATTTTAACTTGGTATTTTGCTGAGCACTTAAACTATTCTGGTGATTAAGGTTAATTTATTATAAATTAGAGTAAAATTTAGGGTTTCCAGCTTATCTTAGCAGTCTATTGACAGGACTGCTAAGTTTTTATATAATAAGAATTGTAAAAAATTTTATGCTAGATTCTCGCAAGCTCACGCTTTTAAAAGCTCTCATCAAAGAATATCTAAAAACTGCTCAACCGGTCTCTTCGGGGATGTTGGCGAAGACTTCGCGAATAGGCGTTTCTTCAGCTACGATTAGAAATGAGATGGCCGAATTAGAAGAGGCGGGCTATATCGTGCAGCCCCATACTTCCTCTGGCCGAATCCCAACTGAGTCTGCTTACGAATTATGGCTTGCTGATTTGAGAGATAATCCCCCGCGTCTAAAGTCTAGTGAAGAGGCGCAGTTAGATCAGCTTTTTTCTAAAGATGAGGAGACTTATCGAGCTCTTGCTAAGCAAATGGCCGAGTTGTCTAATAACGCTGTTTTTTGGGCCTTTAGCAAGAATAATGTTTATCACACCGGTCTGGCTAATCTTTTTTCTCATCCAGAATTTAAACAACTAGAAGCAGTTTATGATATTTCGGTAATAATTGATCAGTTAGAAGAAATTATTGCTCAAATTTTTGAGCGTTTAGATTATAGGGAGCATGTTTTAATCGGTTCAAAAAATCCGTTTGGCTCTTTTTTAAGCACAGTTCTGGTGAAATACAGAGATCAAAACACGATTGGCGTTTTTGGTTTAATTGGCCCTTTGCGGATGGATTATGATCGTAATTTAGCCCTAGTTTCTTACTTAAAGAATAAATTTAATTGTTAAGTTCTTTTATTTTTTTATGTCTACAACAGTTAACTCACAAAACATCGAAAAAGATGCCCCTAAGCTGGGGGTCAGCGCCTTAATTATTAATGAGGAAGAAAAGGTTTTATTAGTTAAAGATAAAAGAAGCCAACAATGGCGTGCTCCTTCTTTTTCGTTACGAAACTCCCTTGATCCGGAAGTGTATTTACGCGCTAAAGTAAAAAGTGTTTTAAATTTAAATATTGAATCCCCGCAACTTATCGCTGGAGATTTAATAGAGGATGTTTATTTGCTTCGTTTTTTGATAAGTGATTTTTCCGGAGAAATAAAACTAGTTTCTGAAAAGTATAGTGAAGTGAAGTGGTTTTCTAAGGATGAAATGACGGCGAAAAAAAATATTTGCCCCTTAGTGATTGCTGCCTTCTTGAAGGCACATAATTATTTAGAACAGGGTCATTATAAAGATAAGTATCAGCGTTCTTTGGCGGATTACCAAAATTTAATTAAACAATCAGCCCAAGAAAAAACCGAATTTATTAAATATGCTAACGGACGCCTACTTGAAGAACTATTGCCAGTTTATGATCATTTAAAATTGTCCCTCCTTAATCTTCCAGAAACTGAAATTAAAAACGCTTGGGTAATTGGAGTGCAACATGTTCTCAAGCAATTCAAGGATTTGTTGAGTACCGAAGGGGTTGACGAAATTGTTACGGTTAACCAGCCTTTTGACTTAAACACAATGGAGGCAATTGAAGGAGAGGGTGACTTAGTTATAAAGGAGGTGATGCCAGGATATAAACTAAATGGTCGTTTAATGCGTGCCGCCAAAGTGATTGTCGGCCAAAAACAGTCAAAAAAATCAGAGATTTAAAAATAAAATAATTAAATGGGCCAGGGCTAAAGATGTAAATCTCTAGTGCCGCCCCCTTAAGAATATGTCATTAATAAAATGGACCCCCTTATTTGCCGACCCCTTTGATGATTTAGATAAGGCGTTCGGTGATTTCTTGCCAGCAATTCGCAGTCAACAAGAAGGATTTACACCGGCTGTTGATATTTACGAAGACGAAAAAAATATTATTGTCGAGGCGCAGTTAGCCGGGATTGATCCGGAACAGGTAAATGTTTCTATTGAAAACGACACCCTTTGTATTAAAGGACAGAGTGAGAAGCATAGTGAAGTAGATGATAAAAATTATTATCGAAAGGAAATTCGCCGTGGCTCTTTTTATCGAGCCATCTCTTTACCGGCAAAGGTTAACGGTACTAATGCTAAGGCTTTAGCTGAGAGTGGTGTTTTAAAAATTACCATCCCTAAAGCTGAGAGCGCTGAAGCTAAAAATATTAAAATTGAAACTAAAAAATAATTTATAATTCGGTTCTTTTTAGGACTGATGACTAGAAAAATATGAGTAAAATACTAGGAATTGATTTGGGTACTACCAATAGTGCAATGGCAATTATGGAAGGCGGCAGTCCTAAAATCTTAGAAAACATTGAAGGTTTGCGGACAACCCCTTCGGTTGTGGCTACTTCTAAGTCGGGAGAACGTTTAGTTGGTGCTGCCGCTAAGCGGCAGGCGGTGATTAACCCCGAAAACACAATTTATGCGGTTAAAAGATTAATTGGTCGGAATTTTCAGGACGCTAATGTTAAAGATGATTTAAAAACCACTTCTTATAAGATTGTTCAGTCGGGTGCGGGCGTTAAGGTTAAAATTAATGATGAAGAATATACTCCTCAAGAAGTTTCCGCAATGATTTTAAGTAAGTTAAAGGCGGATGCCGAAGCTAAGCTTGGTGAGAAAATTACCGAAGCAATTATCACTGTCCCCGCTTATTTTGACGACGCTCAGCGTCAGGCTACTAAAGATGCTGGTACGATTGCTGGCTTAGAGGTAAAAAGAATTATTAATGAGCCAACCGCGGCAGCCCTGGCTTATGGTTTTGATAAAAAACAGGGCCAACAGGTAGTTGTTTATGATTTAGGCGGGGGGACTTTTGATGTTTCCGTGCTTGATATTTCTGCCGATACGGTGGAAGTAAAAGCGACTAATGGGGATACCCATTTAGGTGGCGAAGATTTCGATAAGCGAATTATTGATTGGATTATTGAAGAGTTTAAAAAAGATGAAGGGATTGACCTTTCTAAAGATACTCTCGCTTTACAGCGAATTAAAGAGTCGGCCGAAAAAGCTAAAATTGAACTCTCAACCGCTCAAGAAACTGAAATTAATCAACCTTTTATCGCCACTGATGAAAATGGTCCTAAGCATTTAGTTAAGAAAATTACGCGCGCTAAGCTTGAATCTTTAGTTATTGATTTAGTTGAAAAAACTTTAGAGCCTTGTCGGAAATCTTTAGCTGATGCTGGTTTTAAGGTTGAGGAAATTGAAGAGGTAATTTTGGTTGGTGGAATGACGCGCATGCCTTTAGTTGTTCAAAAGGTTAAAGAATTTTTTGGTAAAGAGCCGAACTTAAGCGTTAACCCTGATGAAGTAGTTGCTTTAGGAGCAGCTGTTCAGGCTGGTGTTTTACAGGGAGACGTTAAAGATGTTTTGCTTTTAGATGTTACTCCACTTACTTTAGGGATTGAGACGATGGGTGGCGTTGCGACTCCTTTAATTGATCGGAATACAACTATTCCTACTTCTAAATCACAAATTTTCTCAACAGCCGCTGATGGCCAAACTAGTGTCGAGATTCATATTGTTCAAGGCGAACGACCAATGGCGGTTGATAATAAAACCTTGGGACGTTTTATTCTTGATGGCATTCCTACTGCGCCCCGAGGCGTCCCCCAGATTGAAGTTAAATTTGATATTGATGCTAATGGCATTTTAAATGTTAGTGCAACTGACAAAGCTACTAGTAAGCAGCAAAAAATTACTATTACTGCTTCCTCTGGTTTATCCAAAGAAGAGGTTGAAAAAATGAAAAAAGAAGCTGAGGTTTATGCCGAAGATGATAAAAAGAAAAAAGAGAGCGTTGAGCTAACCAATCAGGCGGAAGCGGTAATTTTTTCTACCGAAAAGATGTTAAAAGAATCGGCTGAGAAAATGAAATCTGAAGACAAGGTGGAGTTAGAAAAAGAATTAGCTGAACTTAAAAAAGCAAAAGAGGCTAATGATTTAGAGGGAATTAAAAAACAGTTAGAGGCAGTTAATCAGGTTGCTCAAAAAATTGGAGCTGCGATGTATGAGCAGGCTGCCGCTGAAGCTAAGCCTGAAGATAAAAAAGCTGATGATGAAAAGAAAGCCGATAGCGATGAAGCTGTTGTTGAGGGTGAAGTTGAAGAAAAAAAATAATTATTCTTGAGCGCTAGAGCGCCGCAGCCGCCACGTGCTGGGGCGCTTTGTTCGCTAAAGAAATTTATGGCAAAAGACTATTATAAAATTTTAGGTGTTGATAAAAATGCTAGTGCTGCGGAAATTAAAAATTCTTTTCGCAAAAAAGCTCATGAATATCACCCAGATAAAGGGGGCGATGAGGAAAAGTTTAAAGAGCTTAATGAGGCTTATCAAATTTTAGGCAGCGATGAAAAGAGGAAAAAATATGACCAGTTTGGTGAAGCTGCTTTTAGTAATGGCGCTGGTGGCGCTGGTTTTGATTGGTCAAATTTCCAAGGTGGTATTAACATGGATGATTTATTTGGAGGCTTTTCTGATATTTTTGGTTTTGGCGGTTCTCGTGGTCGAGAAGGAAAGCGGGCGCATCGAGGCAGAGATTTAGAGTTGAATCTCGATTTAAATTTTAAGGAATCAGTTTTTGGCTTGGAAAAAGAAATTTCTTTTAATAAGCAAACAGTTTGCGCTCATTGTCATGGTGACGGAGCTGAACCGGGTTCAAAAGTTGAGACTTGTAGTACTTGCCAAGGGGCTGGTTATGTAATTGGTATTTCTCGGACAATTTTAGGCAATATTCAGACAAAAAATACATGTCCGCAGTGTCAAGGTGAGGGTAAAATTTATAGTAAAAAATGTTCTAAATGCAGTGGTGATGGCCTGATAAAAAAATCTACAAAAATTAAAGTTCGCATCCCCGCTGGAATTGCTAATGGGGAAACAATCCGTCTTTCGGGTTACGGAGATGACGGTTTATTGGGTGGTCCCGCTGGTGATTTATATTTACAGATTAGAGTAGCTCCTGACAAGACTTTTAAAAGAGATGGTTATGATATTAAAACCGAGTTAAAAATTAATATTAAACAAGCAATTTTAGGAGATAAGGTGGATGTGGAAACTGTCTACGGTCCAGTAACTTTAAAAATTCCAGCCGGCACTCAGTCGGGAACCGTTTTTAAGCTGCGCAACAAAGGATTTCCGCGTCTAAATGGTTTTGGCCAGGGAGAGCAGTTTGTGACCGTTAAGGTGGATATTCCTAAAAATATCAGTCGTCACGATGAAAAAGTAATTAAACAATTGGAAATTTAAAAGAGGCTTAGCGGTAAATATTTTTCAGATAAAATGTCAATTGAAAAATTCTTCGAAAGTGCTATAATTTAAATGTCTTTTTATAATAACATTTAAAAATATGTCAAAGTGCAATTGCCCTTGGTATAAAAAATTATTTGGTGCTTGCCGTTGTGATGAAAAAAAGACTCCAGCGGAGCATTTAGATGCGGCTGCCTCGGCTACTAAGGAGACCGTTTCTGAGATTAAGGAAGAAATCAGTGAATCGTTCTCTGAGGTGAAAGAAGAGCTTACCGAAGGCCTGGAGAAAGCCAAAGAACACTTAAAAGAGGCTTGGAATGAACTAAAAGAAGAATCTAATGAAACCCGAGTTGATAGTAGTGAAAAAATTAGTGAAACCTTGGCGGAAACTAAAGATAAGTTAAATAATTTAAAAGAAGAGGTTTTAGAGGCTGGCGTTGATATAAAAAACAGTATTCAAGAGGCAGCTACTGATTTAAAAGATAGGGTAAGTGAGGCTGGAGAAGTAATTGCTGGCAAAAAAGAAGAGGACTCTAATCAGTCCACCCCTGAAGAAAGATAAAGGGTTTGGGGGTTTCTTTTTAAAAAGTAGTTACCCTAATTTTAAAGACACGCCTGGCGTGTCTTTTTGGAAAAAATGTTGATTGACACTCATGCTCATGTTAATTTTTCGGATTTTAAGGAGGATGCTGATGAAGTTATCCGCCGGGCTTTAGATAATGATACTTGGATGATTTTGGTTGGCTCCGATTACAAAACCTCTACTCGAGCTCTAAATTACGCCAATAAATATCAGAAGGGTGTTTATACTGCCGTTGGTTTACACCCAGTCCATTTGTCAAGTGGGCGTTTGAGTAATAATAGCAATGAGGGGGCTTATGACTTTTCTGTTCGCAGTGAAGAATTTTATTATGATAATTATGAAAAATTAGCTAAGTTTGAAAAAGTAGTGGCTATTGGAGAGATAGGTTTAGATTATTATCATTTGCCTCCCAACGAAGATCAAAAAACAGTTAAAGAAAGGCAACAAGCTGTTCTGTTGCAGCAGTTATTATTGGCTCGGCAGTTAGATTTGCCTGTAATTATTCATTGCCGACAAGCTCACGACGATCTTTTGGCTCTCCTCCAGGAGTTTCGTAAAGTTTATGCCAGTTTAATTCCTAATAATAAACCTTGGGGGGTTCTTCATTGTTTTTCTGGAGACGAAGATTTGGCTTGGAAATATTTTAATCTGGGGCTGATAATTTCTTTTACTGGTTTAATTACTTTTAGTCAGACTTGGGACTCACTGATTCGTAAAGTTCCGATTGATAGAATTATGATTGAGACAGATTCTCCCTATATGACTCCCGAGCCTTACCGAGGGCAGCGCAATGAACCAGTTTTAGTCAAATATGTTGCGCAAAGAATTGCGGAAATCAAAAATATGAAAGTGGAGCGGGTGGCAGAAATTACCACCGAAACCGCTCGGAAGTTTTTTCGGATTTAAAAAACTGGCTTCTTAGGCCAGTTTTTTTTAAACAAGGAGATTTAAATTAGGAATAGAATAATCAGAGCCCCGAGGACTATCCGATACCAGCCAAAGCCCTGGAAATCATTTTTCTGAACATAACGGATTAGAAACTTTACTCCAATTATGGCTGTTATAAAAGCGGTAATAAAGCCAACTAGCCAAACAGTGAACTGCCCGTCAGTAAATAAGGTTGGATTTTTGTAGATATCTAAAGCGGTCGCGCCAATCATTGTTGGGATAGCGAGTAGGAAAGAAAACTCCACAATATTGTAACGGCTGATGCCAAGAGCTAGCCCGCCAATAATGGTTGCCCCCGAACGAGAGACACCAGGAATTATCGCTAGAGATTGAATAGTTCCTAAAATTACAGCCTGTTTATAGCTAATATCATTTACTTCCTTAGATTGACTAAGAGGTGCCTTTTTTTTGTTTTTATACCAGCGTTCAAATAAAATAATTATGATGCCGCCAATAAATAAAGAACTGGCAATGAGCCATAAGTTTTCCATTAATTCGTTTTTGATAATACTATGTAAGGCAAGGCCAATAATCGCTGTAGGAATAGCGGCGGCAACAATTTTACCAATGAGGCTCCAAGCAGACCAGATTTTTTTCCAATAGAGAATTACAACTGCCAGAATGGCACCTAATTGAATGGAGATGGTAAAAGTTTTAAGAAAGTCCGGGTCTGGGATTTTTAGTAGTGCGCCGGTAATAATCAGATGGGCTGTCGATGAGATGGGCAAAAACTCTGTTAAGCCCTCAATGATGCCCATGATTAGACTTTGCCAAATAGTCATAGTTAATTCTTATAGTTTATTACAATTTTTATTATAGGCGACTTTCTTAAAAAAATAAATGATTTTTAATGTTACTTAGTTTTTGTTATAATAAAAACAGTTTAATAAAAATTAATATGGCTACGTCTAAGAAAGTTATGACCAAAAAACCTTCCATCCGTTCTCGGAAAAAAACAGTTGTGGCTGTTTCTGGCTATTTCAATCCTCTGCATGTTGGCCATCTGGAAATGATTGAGAAGGCAAAGCAGCTGGGGGATAAATTAGTGGTGATTGTAAATAATGATTACCAGGTAAAATTGAAGGGCAGTGTCCCCTTTATGAGTTTAGTAGACCGCGTAAAAATAATTGGCGCTTTAAGAGCCGTGGATGAAGTCTTTATTTCTATTGATCGGGATAAAACGGTTTGTCGCTCTTTAGCCAAACTTAAGCCAGATATTTTTGCTAATGGTGGTGATCGAAAAAGTTTGGGCGATGTTCCAGAATACCCAATCTGTCAGAGCCTGGGGATTACGATGGTTGATGGTTTAGGTAAAAAAATTCGAGCGAGTTCCAAACTTATTCAGCAAGCAGCAGCAGCGAAGGTGGTCAAACTTTAAAGAGTTAGCCTCTTAAAAATATGAATTTAATTAGTAAAATAATCCTAATTTTGCTCATCTTATTAGCTTTTGGCAGTCTTTTGGCTTATAAGGTGGCGCCGACGCGATCGCAAGTTTTTTTAGATAAAATTATAGGTCGCGAACCGGAGCCTGAACCAATTGTTTACCAGGAGGAGCTTACTATTCGTATCCCCGAGGGCTCTAGTAATAAAGAGGTGGCAAAAGTTTTGGCTGTCTCAGGCTTATTTAGCGAAGAGGACTTTTTAAAAGCCCAAAAAAATTATCCGAGTGAAGGTTTTGACTTTTTAGTTGATCGTCCAGCGGGAACAGATCTTGAGGGTTATCTTTACCCTGATACTTATCGTTTTTTTGCTTCTAGTACTCCGGAAGAGGTTATCACGGTAATGTTAAAGAATTTTGATAAAAAGTTAACTCCAGATTTGCGCGCCGAAATTATTGCTCAGGGTAAAACAATTAGTGAAATAGTAATTATGGCCTCTTTAATTGAGAAAGAAGCGCCTATTTTTTACGCTCAAAAAGATAATACTGACGCTAAGATTGTTTCAGGAATTTTTTGGCGTCGTTTGGAAAATAACCAAGCTTTGCAGTCTTGCGCTTCTCTAGCTTATATTTTAGGGGTTAATAAGCCTCAATACAGCCTTGCTGACACTCAGACTCCCTCACCATTTAATACTTATCTTAATCGCGGTTTAACCCCCAGTCCAATTGCCAATCCTGGCTATTTAGCTCTTGAAGCGGCTATTTATCCGACAACAACAAATTATAATTATTTTTTGACTCCAGTTGATAGCAAGAAAATGATTTATTCGGCAACTTATGAGGAACATTTAATTAATAAAAACAAATACTTACCTAATTAATTTATGTTTTCTGATTTAGATTCCACCGCCAGTTCAAGGCCTAAGCCTGATGTTAAAACGCCAGTTGATGATTTAACTCCTCGAGTTTTAACTGAAGAGGTCCCTTTGCCTTTCTGGGAGAAAAATAAACGCAAAATTTTTATTGGTTTAGGCATTTTGCTTATTTTCGCCTTAGTTGTTTGGATTTCGGTAAAGATTTTAACGCCCCCTGAATCACCTGCCCAGCCAATAGTTATTGATCCGGGAATTGAAACCCCCTTAGAAGATGCAAGTAGCACGGAGATGCATTTGCCCACCGATCAGGCGACAACAACTATTGATAATTGGGATCAATCTTTACTTTCTGGTGAGTTAGAAAAATATAATTTTCGAGATTTTTATCAGGCCCCAGAAGGAGTTCCGGAATTTTCTTTTGTTGATTATTCTTTGCCGCTTAATATAAAGATTGATGTTTTAAATTACTATGATCTTTCTCGTCGTCTCGAATTAGATCAATATTTAGAAAATTTAAACAAAAATGGTTTTTCAGTTTTACAAAACCCCGAACCCAAAGAAATCTCTGATTTTTATGGAGCTTATTCTTGGTTGTCGACTAAAGGCATCCCTCTTCTAATCACTAGTGATTTCTTGCTTCACTATCACCAAAATACAATTAAACAAGTATTTAAAGACATCGAAGAGACAATTTTTTATAATAACATTCACGAAATATCTCGCTCTCTTTACGAGCAAGCGCGTTATCGTTATGAAAATCGTTTGTCAGAAATTGGCAACATTAATGATCCAATTTTAGAGTCACAGCGTTTAGCAATGGCTTATTTTGCTGTTGCTCTGGAGCTTTTAGAGCCCAGAGCTGATCAAATTGACCCCGATAGTAAAAGTATGACTAAGTTTGGAGCCAGTGAAGCAAGTACTTTTTACTTTACAATTCTGCCATATTTACAAAAAGATGCTGCTCGGGAAGTGGAATTAATTCGTAATGGTCGAGAAAAAACTAAATCGCCCGTTCTCTTGTATGAGCGCGATTATCGAGAATTTGAAATTCCGGCGGAGTATAGGCGAACCGAGAAATTAAAAAATTTCTATTTAGCAAGTCGTTGGCTTAATTCTGTTTTTCCTTTGTCTGTTAAAGATGAAAAATGTCCTAATTGTTTACTTGATAAAGATGACGCTCGAATTAGTTTAACAGCGGCCACTTTTATTACTAAAGATTTTTCTAATGATCAAGAGTTAAAAAATCGCTGGGCTTTAGTTTATAAACTTTTGTCTTATTATCGGGGCTTGCGTGATGATTTAACCTATCGTCAATACGATGAAGCAATGCAGCATTTATTTGGTTCTGATTATGATCCAGCGGTCCTGTTTGCTTGGGAAAATGTTGATAGTGAAGCTAATTTAGAAAAATTACGTCAGGAGCTCTTAGGTTTAAAGTTTAATCCATCTTTAGGCGCCCTAGATAAGGAAGAAAATAAGCCTCAATTAGGTTTTAAATTATTAGCGGATTATTATTGGCCTAATGATTATATTTTTAAGCGCTTGAGTGGTTCAGAATCGGGCATTTTTACTGGAGAGGAAGGTTTTAGGAGTAACAATAACAGAAGTAATGTTACTTTGTGTCGTGAGGGCGGCGGACGTTGCAACGGCAGCGGTTTGGATGTAATTGCACTTGTTACTGACAAGGTTGCTCTTTCTACCCATTGGCAAATTAACTCACAATACGAAAAATACCCCGCCCAGTTAGCTAAACTCCAAAACGATTTGCAATCTTGGCCAGTTTGGCACGACACTAATTACTGGTCTACCCTTGGGGCCATTGAAACAGTTTTTTCTACCAATAATAATCAAATGCAAATTTATGCCAGTACTCCTGCCTGGGCACAAAGACTAGTTGATACGGCGTCTGGTTCCTGGGTTGATTTGCAGATTCCATTAGCCAGCCTTACACCAGCTGGTTTATCGGAAAACCGCAACGGCTTAAATACGGATGTTGTTTTAAATGATAATTTTTATATAGAGCCTAATTATTCTTTAATTAAAAAGATTATTGCCGATAACGAAATGATTAATGGATTATTTTTAGGAATGGGAATTAATAAAAAGGTTCCTTCAGTAGGAGTTACCTTAAAAGACGAAAACATTAAGTTAAATCAAGTTGCTGAAATTATTAAAAAAGAATTGAATAATGAGGCTTTAAGCAGTAAAGATCAAGATTTTATCAGTTCTTTTGCTAAGCAATATAAATTAACTGAAGCGAATGATAATTCATTTGAGCTTAAGGTTGCTGATCATTCCTTAATTCAAAGCACTGGCATCAACCTAATGGCCTTAGTTTATGAGCTTAACTCTGGTAAGTATTTAGCGGTTGGTCCGGTTTTCCGTTATCAAGAAAGTCGCCGCTAAGATTTATTGTTTAATAAAAAAATAACGCTCCCTCAAGCGTTATTTTTTAGTAATGATTTTTTTAATTAAGCCTAAAGATATAAACTTCTTGATCGTCAGTTACCCAGGAATCAAGTGCTTTAAGGCGGGTTTCGCCAATTAATCGATCGCTTCGGTGCCAATAGCGGTTAATTACTAAATAAATTCTTTGCACCTTTGTTAATTTTTTTATATCCTCAATTACTTTTTCTTGGGGGCCCTCGTTAACCCAGCTTAAATAGTATTGATAAAGTGGGCCGCCAGTCGGAATGGAGTAAAAAAAGACTGGACCGACTTCGGTTTCAAAATAATGGCCAAAACCAGAATCTTTTAGAGCGGCAACGCTTGTTTGCTGGTTAGCTAAAACCACATAATCATTAGTACCAGCATCTTTATCAATTAGCCGGACTGCTTCTAAATCAGATTCGGAAACGCTGTAACCTCGAGAATTTACAAATAAGTCTTCTCGAGGATAGGAAAGATAAAGACTGCTGCTAATAATCAGGGTTCCAGCCAGAATAAAGGCAATTTTTCCTGGTAGTTTTTGTTCTCGTGCTTTTGAGGCTAGCTCGGCCAGAGCTGAAATAACCCAGGGGATTAGATAAAGGGCAATTATTAAAATTAAACGTTTTAGATAATCAGCTCTTTCGTAGTCAATTAAAAAATCAAAAGAGAGTGAAGCAGTTAGCATCCAAGCCCCAATTAAAGAGGCAATTGTTCTCCAGGTGGCTAATTTTTCATTTTCAAAATTTCGCCATTTAAAAGCTCCATAAACTGCTAAAGAAATGAAGGCTGGCCAAGTAAGAAAAGAAAAAAGATAGGGAAAATTTAAATAAAAAGCGCCAAGATTAGCTCCATGATTAGGCCAAAAAATTAAAGTGTTAAAGCCATTTAGAGAAAGGCGTAAATTTAAAAGCGATTGCCCACTGATTAGGGCAAAGGCAAGGGGGAGGGAAATTAAGCTGCCTAAAAAAATAAAATTACGACCCCTTTTGTAAGTTTTTTTATTTTTTAAGGGGTAGCGATAATCAAGTTCTCTAAAAGCCCAAAAACTTAAAGCCGGTAAACCAGCAATTGGATGGATAGTAAAAGTGGCTAAACTTAAAAGAAGCGCTAAAAGGCGTTCTCCGGATAAAGAATAAAGCAAGCCTAGAAGTAAAAATAGATAAGCAAAGTTTTGAGGAGTGCTGACAATTAAAAAACTGAAAGGGAAGATAAGGATTAATATTCCGGCTATTAAAACTGAAGTTTTTCGGCCTCGATTAGCGCCCAGATTTTTAATCGCCCCTGGTAGTAATAGGGCGGCACTAATTGGTACTAAAAATTTATTTAGAATATAAATGCTGACGCTGCTCAATCGGGAGATAATAGTTACTAAGGAGTATTCTCCTAAATAAATAGGGGTTTTGGGCATAATAAACCCCTGGTTAATAATCTTTTCCATGCTTGCTTGATGGATAAAAGGATCAAAGCCGTAGCCCAGCTTATAAACTACCGCCGCAACGCTGAAGCTAAGAGCATAATGTGCTCCTAAAAGCCAGCCGTTGCGATTGTTTCGTTTAGCTCGAAACAATAAGGCTAGGAGGGAAAAAGTAGCAATTGCATAAGCGACAAAGAACCAGGGGGAACTTGTTTGCCAAGGGGAAATTAAAGCAGCTCCGCTGCGAGCGGCAATTAAAAATTTCCAAGCTGCCGTGCTGGCAATTAAAAAAGAGACTAATAAAATATAGTCAGTTTTTGTTTCTATCTCTCGGCTATTAGTTATAGATTCCCCCTTTTTTAAATAAGGGTGAATAAAATAAAAAGCTCCAGCACTAAAGAGCAAAGTTAGTAATACTCCTGACCAGTTAAGTTGGTAAAAAAAATAAATTAAACTGCCAAAAATCATCACTAAGCTCAGCCCGGCTAGAAAATATCTTTCAATGGTAATTGTTTTTTTGTTATCCATAAAGGAAAAATAGAAGTCTACAGCTAAATATAGCAAATTCTTGCTAAAAAGGGTATTTTTCTATAAGATTTGAGGGTATGAATCGTCGACTAAAATTATCAAATCCTTATTTTATTACTACTTTGCTTGTGGCGATTGCTTTTTTTGTAAGCACAGCTTATTTTAATTTTAGCACTCAGCACCAGGATTTAGTCAAGTGGAATTCTCCTGACGAAACAGCTAATTATTTCTTTTCTCATCGTTTAGCAAGCGAAGGAGTGCTTGCTCAGTTTGAAGAGGCAAACGTGCTCGCTTCTGATTTGGTGATGCCTCGAAGTATGCGTAGTGATGGTGGCTGGTTAAAGCCAGTTAGCTTTTTAGGCTTAATTTTATTGTATGGTTATTTGGGGGCTTGGATTAGCCCAGTGATTATCCCTTATTTAACGCCTTTTTTTGGTGCTCTGGGGATTATCTTTTTTTTCCTTTTTTTACGACGCCTTTTTTCTGAGCGCATCGCCGCCGTTTCCGCGGCTTTATTAGCGGTTTTCCCAGTCTACTTTTATTATTCGCTGCGTAGCATGTTTCATAATGTTCTGTTTTTGGTAATGTTAATTATTGGTGCTTATTTTTTGGCAGCAGCTCTTAATCGTCGTTTTAAGCCAATTAAACAAAATTTTTTTAAAGATTGTCCGCGCGCCCTTACAATTAAAGGCTCTTTGCTGGTGATTTTTTCGGGTTTCTTTTTTGGTTGGGCGATTGCTGTTAGAACCTCAGAAATAATTTGGCTTTTGCCACTTTTGGGTTTAGTTGCTCTTTTCTACTGGCGCCGTCTCGGTTTCAGCCGGATTCTGCTTTTTTTAGTTGGGCTCTTTTTTGCGCTTTTGCCCACCCTTTATTATAATCAGTTGCTCTATAATTCTCCGTTTTACGGCGGCTATAACGAGATGAATCGTTCTTTAGAAACCATTTCTGCTGCTGGGAGTGATTTTGTTTTTCAGTCAACCGAATCATTTAAAAGCGCTTTTTATTCTTTAGCGACAACGGTTAAGGAGACGGTTTTTTATTTTGGCTTCAAGCCGCGGCAGTCTTTAGATATGTTCAACTATTATGTAGTTGAAATGTTTCCCTGGTTAACAGTGTTTACTCCTCTTGGATTTTTAATTTTGCTCCTCTTAAATTTAAGAAAGCCGGCTAAAAAATATTTGGTTTATCTTTTGAGCTGGATTCTCTTATCGCTCGTTTTGGTTTTGTATTATGGTTCTTGGCGCTTTACTGACAATCCCAACGCCGCCAGTCATACCATTGGTAATTCCTATACTCGTTATTGGTTACCGATTTATTTAATGGCTTTGCCTTTGGTTGCCTTAACCTGGGAATTAATTGCTCGAGGAGTATTCTATTTTTGGCGCCGTCACCGAGCTTATCGTTATTTGGTTTCTGGTTTTGTAGCCTTAATCTATTTAATAATTGCTTTTCAATCTTTTAATTTCTTAATTTTTTCTGGCGAAGAAAGCCTTAGCAATTTGTCATACAATATGAGCGCTGATCGTCAGATTGGACGCACAGTTTTAGCCTTGACTCCGCCGGAAGCAATTATTTTAACCCAGTATCATGATAAGGTTTTATTTCCGGAAAGACGGGTGATTATGGGCTTGATGCATGAACCGCCTTATTATCCTTTTTTAAAAAAATTACTTAATCATTATCCTGTTTATTATTTAAACTTCACCTATCCAGAAATTGATTTAAATTATTTAAATACCAGTCGTTTGCCAGATTTTGGTCTGCAATTAGAAGCGCAGAAATTTATTGGTCGCGATTTTACTCTTTATCAATTAAAAACTTTAAGCAATGAATAAAAATACTTACCATTTAGTTACCCTTGGCTGCCAAATGAATAAAGCTGATAGCGAGCGTTTAGCTTCTTATTTGGATCAGGCCGGTTATATTGAAACTAAGCAGCCAGAAACCGCCCACTTAGTTATTTTTGTTACCTGTGGTATTCGTCAATCTGCCGAAGACCGAGTTTATGGTCGCGTTAATCAGCTGCGAAAGAAAAATCCTCAAGCCTTAATTGTTATTACGGGCTGTCTAGCTTATCGTCCTGATGTTAAGCGCCGCCTAAAGGGACAAGTGGACTTGTTTATGAATATCAACTATTTGCCGAGACTAGTGGAATTATTAGCAGCAAAGAATAATCCAGATAAGGTGGATGTTGGCAAATTTTATGAAGCGGAGCGCCAGGAGAACGGGGAAGAGTATTTAAAGATTCCTGCTCGTTATGAAAGTACTTATCGGGCCTACGTTCCTATCGGCAACGGCTGTAATAATTTTTGTTCTTATTGCGTTGTTCCTTACGCTCGGGGTCGTGAAGTTTATCGTCCGGCAAGTGAAATTCTGGACGAGGTAAAGAAACTTTTGAAAATGGGCTATAAGGAAATAAACTTAATTGCACAAAATGTAAATAGTTACCATAGTCTTGACTATGATTTCCCGCGCCTTTTAAAGGAGGTGGCTGACTTTCCCGGAACTTTTTGGGTTCGCTTCTCCTCCAGCCACCCCAAAGATTTAAGCCTCGATTTAATTAAAGTAATTGCTACTTCTGAAAAGGTTGTTAACCACTTGCACTTAGCAGTTCAATCGGGTGATGATGAAATTTTAAAGGCTATGAACCGTAAATATACGGTTGCGCATTTTAAAGATTTAATTTCTCGTTTGCGAGCGGCTCGCCCAGAGATAGCAATTACTACTGATGTTATTGTTGGTTTTCCGGGCGAAAGCGAGGCGCAGTTTAATAATACTCTTAAATTATTTACTGAATTGAATTTTGATTTAGCCTATATCTCTCGTTATAGTCCGCGGCCAGGAACGGCTTCTTGGAAAATGGTCGATAGTGTTTCTTCTCTTGAGAAGAAACGGCGAGAAAATATTTTAAATGCTCATTTGATAGCTACCAGTTTAGCTGCCAACCAAGAGAAAGTCGGTAAAGAATTAATTGTTTTAGTTGATGGTCAAAATAAAAGCGGTCTTTATTACGGGAAAAGTGCTGATTATCGAACTGTCTTTTTTGAAGCTCTTTCTAAAAAAACTAATTTAATCGGTTCTTTTGTTTCTGTATTAATAAAAGAGGCTCGACCTTTTGGGCTAAATGGGGTTTTAAGTGAAGACTCTAAAGTTTCTGTCTAAAAAATTAGTACAAAAAAAGGAGGAGAATTCAAATTACTTGAATATCTCCCCCTAAAGCAGGCGCCTGATTTTATGGCAAAATGTATTTGTTGGCGCTGCTTTTCACCGCTAGCGGCGAATGGATTGTCTTTTTTTGACGTTTTATCTCCCCTTGACGTAGGAGGATACGCCCAGATAACCATAAAACAATCAAAGACAACCCTATTTTACTGTCATCTATTTTAGCATTCTTATAAAAATATGTCAACACAGCTTAAAAAACCAAAAGTTTTAGTAATCGTCGGTCCAACTGCTTCTGGGAAAACCGCCTTAGGAGTGAAGCTGGCGGCTCATTTTGCTGGCGAAATTGTTTCGGCTGATAGTCGTCAGGTTTTTCGAGGTTTAGACATCGGCACCGGCAAAGATTTGGCTGAATATGTTCTTGCTGGACGAACCATCCCTTTTCATTTAATTGATGTCTGTGAGCCAATGGAAGAGTATAATCTGGCTCGGTACCAAAAGGAAGCTTTAGAAGCAATAGAAAAAATTATTAGTAAAGGGAACTTACCCCTGCTGGTTGGCGGCTCTGGTCTTTATTTGCAAGCGGTTGTTGATGGTTATGTTTTGTCCTCAGTTACTCCTGATCAAGATGAGCGCGTTCAGTTAGAAAAGTTAAGTGTTTCCGAGCTTTATGAAAAACTGCATTTATTAAAACCTGATTTTGCCGAGCGTTTGAATAATAGCGATCGTCAGAATGCTCGGCGGCTAGTTCGTTATTTGGAGATTTCTAAAAATCAACAGAGCCTTATTCCAAAGACGGAAAAACCAGCTTATGATTTTTTAATTCTTAGTTTAAATCCCGATGATCAAACAATGCGTTCTCGAATTGAGAAACGCTTAGTTAATCGTTTAGAAAAAGAGGGCTTAGTGGCTGAAGTGGAACGACTTCTTGATGCTGGTGTTACTTTGGCACGTTTAAACTCCCTCGGCTTAGAGTATCGTTATTTGGCTTGGTATTTACAGGATAAAATTGATTACGAGACAATGGTTAATCAGTTAAGTACGGCAATTTATCGTTTTGCTAAGCGTCAAAAAACTTGGTTTAAGCGTTGGGTCAAGCAGGGACGGGAAATTATTGAAGTGAGCGATGAAGAAGAAGCAGTGGCGATTGTTAAGCGGTGGCTTAAAAATTAAAATTAGTTTTGACAAAGTTTGTTAAAATGATATAACAGTAAGCTAAAGAACTTTAACAATGGATAGTGGTTACAGCTAGAAGATAGTTATTTTTTAATAATGGTTTTCTAGCTGTGACTACAAAAGGACAGTGCCAACTCAGGAAGAGTAATTTTTAAAAAAAATCATAGGATGGAAAATGCAAAATTTCTTGAGAAAAACCATGCTCTTAGTTTGCGCTTAGTTTCCGATGGCACCACTGGTGAACAGTGGATCAAGAGGCTAGAAGACCAAGGCCATATTTTGAGCTTGGAAATAAAGAGCCTATTAAGGTCGTCTCAATTCGTCGCTACTAAGGATAGGGTTTTAGAGGTGGTAATTTTGAAAAAAACTTTAGAAAAAGCCTTAATTTTACAAAGGGAGGAGGTTTTAGCTGAGGCAAGGACATTGCATTTAGTTCCAGTTAACCTGGAAACTGCTTGCTTATTAAGAGAAGAATTAAGTCTTAACTGGCTTAGTCGTCTTAATTTGCAAAGAGTTCTTGTTTTTTCTAAAGATAGCGATTTGGCTATTTTTGGTTCCAGTCATTTCCGGGGTTCGCTTGATACTCCTAGATTTTTAAGGGCCGGTTGTTTTGGCTATGTGTTCAGGCGGCCGGATTCAAATGAGCTTAGTTGTAATGGTTGGGATTTTAAAATTCCAGCAAGTAATTAAATTGAAAAAGCCATTCGTAAGAATGGCTTTTTTTTCTGGTTATTAAATCTTTAAAATTATTTTTCTAAGAGAGCTTTGATTTTTTCTGGATTAGCACGTCCGCGTGTTTCGGCCATCACCTTGCCGATAAAAAATTGGAGCAGGGCAACTTTACCATTTTTGTAGTCAGCAGCTTGTTCTGGGTAATCATTTAATACCTTCACAATTGTTTCTTTGATTAAAGATTCATCATCGGTTTGTTCTAAAGCAAAATCATTCATGATTTGAATGGGGTCACCACCCGTGTGATACATTTTTTCTAAAATTTTCTGAGCGGCTGAAGAGTTTATTTTTTCTTGAGAAATTAAACAGGCTAACTGGCCAAAATTTTCTGGGGTAACTTTTAATTCATTAACATTTTGGTTGTCTGCTCGTAAAAATTTAAGTAGTTCGCTGCTGATTAGGTTAACAATCAGACTAGCGATTTTTTTATCTGTGCGGGGACGATTGCTCTGGTTGGCGATTAGCCAAGCGTCAGCTTCCGAGATTGCTTGTTCAGTAAAATCAGATAAATCTTCATTGGCGATAATTATTTCTGCTTGCTCGCGACGCCAACCGTATTGTTTAATAAAGCGTTGAATTCTCTCTTCTGGTAGTTCGCCTATTTCTTGAGCAATTTTTTTAACCCATTCGGGGCTGATTTCTAAAGGAGGGATGTCTGGCTCAGGAAAATAACGGTAATCAGCTGCTGTTTCTTTGAGGCGTTGTGGCTTAGTTTTATTTTTTTTGTCATCCCAACCACGAGTTTCCGCCTTGATTGATTCACCTTTGTCTAGTAATTTCCCTTGGCGTTCAATTTCATAATTAATCGCCCTTTCAACTGCTTTAAAGGAGTTGATATTTTTTATTTCTACTTTTGGGTTTAATTTGTCTTTTTTGAGCGCTGAGATGGCGCCATCTTTATATTCCCAAGTTCCTGGCAGCTGTAGACTAATGTTAGCTTCGCAGCGCATCTCTCCTTTTTCCATATCGGCGCGGGAAATTTTAAGATAGCGGAGAAGCTGTTGGAAGCGCTGACAGAAATCTTTAGCTTGGGCAGCGTTCTTTATAACAGGCTCGCTGACTAATTCTAAAAGTGGCGTCCCAGCCCTATTGAAATCTAAAAGAGAATAGTCTTTTCCGTTGGGATGCTTAGATTTGCCCGTGTCTTCTTCAAGATGAATCCTGGTGATTGCCACGGGGCCATCTTCAGTTTCCAATTTTCCGTGACGACATAAAGGCTGATCATATTGAGAAATCTGGTATCCTTTAGGTAAGTCAGGATAAAAATAATTTTTTCGATCAAATTTAGAGTAAGCGCTAATCTGACAATCTGTTGCTAGACCAGCTAAAATTACCAATTCTATTGCGCGCTTGTTGGGCTGAGGGAGGGTGCCAGGGTGGGCTAAGCAGATTGGGCAAACATTTGTATTAGGCTTTTTGCCGGTGGCGTCATTGTCACAGGCGCAAAACATTTTGCTTTTGGTTAGTAATTCAGCGTGAATTTCTAAGCCAATAATAACATCATAATTCATATATTAGCAGTGTAGCGAAAAAAAACTCTCAAGGGAAGTTTAAAGTCTTATTTTTTGACTTTCTGACTTTTTTATATTATAGTTTACTTCAATAAATTGGTTTTTATATGAATTTTGAAAAAAAGTTCCCAAATTTTAAAAGTAATCATTCAGAGTTGCGCGACCCGGCCGTTGGTAACGAAAAAAATAATTTAGATTTACCTAGCCCAGAAGAGATTGCTGCTGCCCCCTCTTTTAAGAGTCGTGATGCTTTTGAGAGTTGGATTGGGCAGAAAAAAAAGACTCCTCAGGGCTATCGAGAATTAGATAATTTTTATAGTTTAGTTGAGCGGGCTGCCGGAGGGGAGTCGGCGGGGGTTTTTGCTTATCTAAAAGAGCTTGAAGAAAAAAATAAAAATCTTTCTGAAGGGGAAAAAATAGAACCAGTTTGCGACCCCTTTGAGCGCTTAAATAATTTAGATCCCGCTAAATATGGGGAAGGCCAAGTTATTAGCTCTTTAGACATTGAAGATTTTAGTGATATTTTAAAATCTTTAAACCCGGAAACAAGACAGTTTGTTTTTGCTAATCGAGACCATCTAACCTTGTCTAAAGTAAAAGAGATTATCAGGTATCGTTTAATTGATTCGACTATTGTTTATCATGTTAGCCCAAATAATATTGATTTAGGCGATTCTTTAAAAGGGGATGTTTATTTTAGCACTGACATCAAGCAACTTTTTAAGGCTCCAGGTGCGCAGTATCTTTATGCTTTTCGTCTCCCAAAACAGCAAATAGAGACGACTAAATATGGGGCCAAGGATTGCTTTGGCTACCTTAAAAATTCGGGGAGTGGGGTTGGAATTATTGATAAAATTGAAATTTATGATGATAAGCAGCCCAAGAAAGCCGGTAATCAGAAAGAGATTCTTGATTCTTTGGGGGCAGCTTTCGCTGACTATCTTCCCGCCTCTCAGAGGGGCAATAGGTTTTCAGATACTTACAGAGATAATTATGAATTAAAGTATTAAAAAGCTTTTTTAAAAAAAGGAGAGCCTTGGATTTTCCAAGGCTCTTTTTTTTAATTAATTTTTTTGTCATTTTTTTAGCAATAATGCTAAATTTTGAAAACCATTTTCTTTTTCCAGTTCTAGTGTCTGGCGGTAGTCTTCAAAACGTCTAATGCCGCCAGGGCTAAGAAAGTCCTTTTCAATCAAAGCTTTTAGCTGAGCTTCGTCATCATCCTTGTCAAGAGGCAACAAAAATTTTTCCCAAATTGTTGTTAGGGTAACTTTGTGAAAAAAGCCTGCTATGCCAAAGATGTTTTTTTGTTGGGGATTTATTTCTGATTGGATTTTTAGAAATTCCAACAGAATCCCGCTAACCATCTTTTGGTTTTGACTTATTTCCTTCATTTTTCATCATTTTTTAATTATTTAGTTGTTAAACGCCTAGTTGTAGGAAAGTAACTATAATATAAAATTAAAATAATGTCAATAGTTAGAAGCGGCCACTACTACCAAAGCCATTTTGGCCCCGATCAGTGTCTTCTAAAATAGGCCCCTCTTCAATTTTGTACTCAGAAAGGGGCTGGATTATTAGTTGAGCAATTTTTTGACCGGGCAAAATATGGTAGATATCTTGTCCAAGATTTTTAATTAAAACTAAGATTTCACCACGATAACCAGCATCAATTACACCCCCTAAAGTGCTTAGCCCTTCTTTTGCTAGCCCGCTTTTGTCCCAGATTAAGCCAACTTGGTTCTGTGGAATTGCTAAGCGAATCCCGGTGCTAATTGTCATCTGCTGATAAGGGGCAATTGAAGCGGCTTCGGCAGAGTATAAGTCTAGTCCGGCATCTTGTAAGTGGGCCTTGGTTGGCAGCTTGGCTTCTGGGCTTAGGCGCTCTACTTTTAAAACTGAGTTAATGGTTTTTATTTCTTCTGGTTCGCTAGGACGGGGGATTAATATTTGAGCTTCATCTTTTCTAAAGAAAAATTCTTTGTGGTTTTGAATTTGCTTGTTTTTACTAATGACTTCTGACAAAGCCTTAAAACTACTCTCCTTTTTGATTGAATCGCCGTTTAATAAACGCCGAACCTGAACCCAAATTAATTCACTAATTTCCCCGCGTTCTAAAATATTATTTTCCAAGGAGCATTCAATTAAAGTAAAACCGGGGATGGTGTTGGCAATTTCTAAATATACCTCTTCGGCTGAGCGAAGATGGTTTAGGTTGTTTTCGTGAATATCTTTAGTTTTACCTACCCAATCTTCACGAGCCCTTTTTTTAGCTAAATCAAAAGCAACTGTCGCTGGGACGTGTAGAATTAGAGATAAGTCGGGGTGGGGGATGTTAAATAATTTATATTCCAAATCGTTAAGCCAAGAAAAGAAAACTTTACGTTCTAAGGAGTTATGTATCTTTGCTCCTTGATGGCCCATACTAGCCGAAACGTAGCGATTAGATAAAACAATCTTTCCTTCTTCTAACCATTTTCTAATTTTAAAATTAGCATCAAAGCGGTCAGCAGCGTAGAAAATTGATGCCTGATATGGAGTAACATCTTCGGGGCCGCCATATTTTCCTGATAAATATTCTTCAACTAGTCCAGCCGATTTAGTATTGTATTGGGGAAAGTCAGCGATTTCCACCAAAAAACCCTCTTGTTTTAGCCGTTCGGCAAGTAAATTCAATTGAGTTGTTTTTCCGGAGCCGTCGGTTCCGTCAATGACAATTAATTTTCCCGAGTAGCTAGTCATAGGTTTAAAATTAGTTTTCTTCTTTCTGCTTATTTTGGATGAGAGTCAAGGTTTTGTCAATTTGTTCTTTTAATTCTTCTAAGGTGCCGTTATTTTCTAAAGTGTAATTAGCTTGAGCCATTACGGCGGGAATAGTTACTTCCGTTTCTTTGGCCTCATCAGCTAAAAACTCCTCCCAACTTTTTTTTGCATCACCAGGATTTTCTGCTCGTGATAAGACTCTTTGATAGCGAAGTTCTAGCTTAGCCTCAATCGCAATTAGATAAAAATTATCTAGGTGTTTTAAATATTCAATATCAGCTAAGCGGCGGATGCCATCAACAATAATTAAGTCATTGTTAGCCTCAGAAACTTGTTTAGTTAGGGCTCGGGCTAACAAATCTTCGCCGTAAGCTTGCCTTAAAAAGGTTGATAGTCTAATAATATTATCTCGCTCGGCCGGAACATCAAGATCTTTTAAAATTTTTCTTAAAACATCAGAAAATTTAAAACTGACGCCACCACAACATTTTTCTAAATGTTTTTTGACTACTTCTTTGCCGCTGGCAATCTGACCACTGAGGCCGATGATTATTTTAGCCATAAAATTTAAATTAAGTGTAGAGCACACGATAACGGACGGAAAAAGCGTGCTCGTTAATTTTTTTTAGTTCTAATAAATTTAAATTAAGCGGGAAATCAACATCAAATAAGGGGAGGCCGGAGCCAAATAGGCGAGGTTCAATCGTTAAAACTATCTCAGTGATTAGTTTTCTTTTTAAAAATTGGGAGTTTAAGTAACAGCCGCCCCCTAAAAGGGCTGATTTATAGCCTTGGTCTTCTAAATTTTTTAAAACAGCTTCTGGTTCTCCATTTACAAACAGCACCCCCTCTTGTTCTGGGTGGCTCATTTCACTAAAGACAACATTTAAACGGCGCGGCAGAGGCTTAGGCAGAGTGTTAAAAGTATTTTCGCCCATTAAAATGACGCCGTGTTTTTCTGATTCGGCCACAAATAATTTTTTATCTTCGGGACTGGTCCAATTGGCTAATTGGTTTTTGTCTTTCGCGATTCTCCCATCAGCAGAGATGGCCATCATGAGAGTAACTGGTATCATAGGGTTATTATAAGATAAGCCCAACTTCACATAGTGAAGTTGGGCTTTAATTTTTTAAACTGAAATAGGTGCTTTGATACTTGGGTGAGGATCATAACCCTCTAAAACAAAATCTTCATACTTGAAGCTAAAGATATCTTTAACTTCTGGGTTAATTTTCATTTTTGGTAAAGCTCTCGGTTCGCGTGATAACTGCTCCTTTACTTGTTCAAAGTGATTGTTGTAAATATGCAAATCACCGAAGGTGTGAACAAAATCACCGGGCTCTAGATCACAAACTTGAGCCACCATCATCGTCAGCAAGGCGTAAGAAGCAATATTAAACGGCACCCCTAAGAAAGTGTCGCAACTTCTTTGATAGAGTTGGCAGGATAATTTCCCCTTCTCTACATAAAATTGAAACAAGCAATGGCAAGGAGGTAATTGCATGTTTGGAATATCGGCGACGTTCCAAGCAGAAACAATGATTCGGCGTGAGTTGGGGTTATTTTTTATAGTCTTAATAACCTCACTAATTTGATCAATGTGTTGGCCATCGGGGCTTGGCCAGGAACGCCATTGAACACCGTATACTGGACCAAGCTCGCCGTTTTCATCAGCCCATTCATCCCAAATTTTTACCCCATTTTCTTTCAAGTATTTAATATTGGAACTCCCCTGAAGAAACCACAAAAGCTCGTGAATAATTGATTTAAGGTGAAGTTTTTTGGTGGTAAGTGCGGGGAATCCTTTACTTAAATCAAAACGAGTTTGATATCCAAAAACACCACGAGTGCCGGTTCCGGTTCGGTCATCTCGATCATTGCCGTTTTCCATAATGTGAGACAACATGTCTAAATACTGTTTCATAACTTTAAATATTAGAGGATCTATATTTTTAAAAAACTGCTATTAATTTACAATAAAACTCCTTAATAGTCAATTTTTAATATTTTACTATCTCTTCGTCTAATAAAACGAACTCCACACCCGCCTCTTTAAAGATTTCTTTGCTGCGGGCTGAGGCATGGTAGTCTTGATTACAAACCACTCTTTTAATACCGGAGTTAATAATCATCTTAGCACAGGTATAGCAGGGAGACATTTTAACATAAATTGTAGCGCCATCTATTGCTGCCCCAAAGCGGGCTGCTTGGCAAATGGCGTTTTGTTCGGCGTGGGTGGTTCTAATGCAATGATTGCTTTTTGAACCATCTTCATGAGTAACAGTATTCATTTCGTGGCCGATTTCGTCACAATGACGGCAGCCGACCGGTGAACCGGCGTAACCAGTGGAAACAATTCGGCGTTCTTTGACAATTATAGCGCCACAGTGACCGCGATCGCAGGTGCCGCGCTCACCAACGATTATTGCTAAGTGGCTAAAATACTCATCCCAAGAAGGCCTAAGCTTTTTTTCATTCATAAAATTAAAGATTTAATTACTTTTAGTATAGGTTATTTTGGATTATTTTCAAACTAAGCTTGATTGATTTTATCCCTAAAAAACGCTAGACTAAAATTAGCCTAAAAATGATTAAAATTTTTTAAATTCGGTTTTTTCTTATAATTTTTAAACCATAACAATGATTGAATCTCTGCGGCAAAAATTAATAAAAGATGGTGAATTAACTTTGGATTTACGCTTAAGTCCGCGCCGACCAGAAAATAAGTGGCTCGGGTCTTTAGTAGACGGCTCTTTTAAATTGGCCCTTCGGGCCGTTCCTGAGGATGGTGCCGCTAATCAGCTTTTAATAAAATTTTTAGCAAGTGAATTTTCTATTCTGCCCGAACAAATTAAGATTGTTTCCGGAGCCACTAGCAGGCGGAAGCTGGTTCGTTTAAGTAAATAATATGGATTTATCAATTATTATTGTTTCTTGGAATGTTAAGGATAAGTTGCGAGCAAACTTGCGCGCTCTTTTAGAGTCGCAAACTAAATATCACTTGGAAATTTTAGTGGTTGATAATAATTCTGAAGATGGTAGTGCGGAAATGGTTGCTGCCGAGTTTCCAGAAGTTCAATTGATTGCCAATAGTGATAATTTAGGCTTTGCTAAAGCTAATAATCAAGCTCTTAAATTAGCATCAGGTCGCTATTTTTTACTGCTCAATCCAGACATGTTAGTCGAGGCTGACACTTTAGAAAAAATGCTTACTTGGGCGGAGATTCATCCTGAGGCGACAGTTAGTGGCTATAAATTAACTAGCCCCGAGGGGGTGGTTATTCCCCAGGTTAGACGCTTTCCTCGTTTTAGTGATCAGCTTTTTATTATTTTAAAAATTCCTCACCTTTTTCCAGTCCTTTTAAATAGTTATTTAGAAAAAAATTTTGATTATAATCAAGCCGCTGCTGTTGATTCTGTTCGGGGCGCTTGTTTTTTAATTAATCGTTTTGCTTGGAAGAAAATCTCTTTACAAGATTACCCCCTTTTAGATGAGCGTTATTTCATTTGGTTTGAAGAGGTCGATTTTTGCCGTCAAGTAAAAACAAAGGGCGGGGAAGTTTGGTATTCGCCGGCGGCAAAGTTAATAGATTATGTTGGTGCTAGTTTTAATCAGGTTGGTCGTTACAAGAAGCAAGGATATTTTGCTGACTCAATGATTAAATACTTTCTTAAATGGCAGCCGCGTTGGCAGGCTCAAGTTTTGCGCTGGGCCTGGTTTTTGCTGGGGGTAAAGTTGCCGGCCTTAAATAAGTTAAATAAAAATTAGTTTATGGTTGGAATCATTTTAGTTAATTATAAAGACTACGCTAATAAATATTTAGCGACTTGCCGTGATTCTTTGCGTCGCCAAACTGATCAAAATTTTAAAGTTTATTTGGTTGATAATGCGGCTTCTTTGGAGTCTCAGGCTTATTTAAAATCTGCTTACCCAGAAGCAATTATTTTATCGCGTTCTGACGGAAACTATAGTGCCGCTAATAATTTAGGGATGCGCCAAGCAATCTCCGATGGTTGTGATTATTTAGTTGCCGCCAACATGGATACTGAGTTTGATTCTGCTTGGCTCGCCTCTTTGCTTGCTGCCTTAGAAAAAAATCCTGCTGCGGGGATTGCTCAGTCTTTAATTCTTTTGCACCCTAAAATTAGAGCTGGTCGTCCTGATTTAATTAATAGCACGGGTAATCGGCTTCACTTCTTATTCTTTGGCTTTACTGCCGATTACAATCGTTCCTTAGAGGAGGTTTCTTTAGTCGGCTATCCAGAAATTAGTGGCTATGCTTCTGGCTGTTCTCTTATTATTCGCCGAGAAGTTTTTGAGGCGATTAGTGGCTATACAGAAGAATTCTACATGTATCACGACGATTTGGAATTAAGCTTGAAGGTTCGCCTTTTGGGCTTTAAAATAATCCTGGCGCCAGAATCTATTGTTTATCATCGTTATGAATTTGACCGCAGCGTCTTAATGCTTTATTTTATGGAGCGTAACCGTCGTCTTTGTTTTTGGTCTTTCTATCCTAGTAAATATCTAATTTTTTTAGCTCTGCCGTTTTTTGTTATGTCTTTAGGGATGGGGTTAATGTCGATTTTCTCTGGTTGGTTTAAAATATGGTTAAAAGCAGCTGCTTCGGTTTTTACTCCCAAGTTTTGGCGGCTTAGAAAAAGGCTTCGGCGAGAATATCAAAATTTGGGTGGCGCTCGGCGAGAGTTGATTAGTCAAGATTTTGTTGGCCGAATTGAATTTCAAGAAATTGCTAACCCGATTTTAGAATATTTAGTTAATCCGGTTTTTAATTTTTATTGGCAGTTGTTAAAAAAAATATTTAAATCTTCTCCCAAGTCTTAATCATTATGGATTTATCCATCATTATCGTCAATTATCGTAGTAAAGAAAAGCTAATTAATTGTCTTAATTCAATTAGTCTTTCTGATTTATCGGGTTTAACATACGAGGTGATAGTTGTAGAAAATAATTCAGGGGATGATTTGTCAAATTTAAATTATCCATCTTTAAAAATAATTGCCAGTGAGATTAATCTTGGCATGGGCAAGGGCAATAATTTAGGAATTACCCACTCAATAGGCGAATACATTTTAATTGCTAATCCTGATATTGTTTTTTCCCCATTAGCGATAAAAAAACTTTATCAGTATTTACAGCTTCATCATGAGGTTGGCTTAGTGGCGCCACAATTACTTAATCCCGATGGTTCTTTGCAATATTCTTGTGTCCGTTTTCCTAAATTTTATACACCCCTTTTACGGCGCACAGCCGTTGGCCAGCTTTTCCCTGGTCGTATCGACCATTATTTGATGAAAAATGCTGATCATAGTCAGATTCAGGAAGTCGATTGGATTTTAGGGGCTTGTTTTATGGTTCGTCGTCATGAAATAAAAAATCAGCGATTATTTGATGAGCGGTATTTTATGTATTTTGAAGATGTCGATCTTTGTCGGGAGATAAGAAACCGCGGACAACAAGTTATTTATTTCCCCGAAGCGCAAATTACTCATGATCACTTGCGGCAGAGTGCACGCGAGCCTTGGTACAAATCTTTAATTAAAGATAAAATTGCGCGTGAACATTTAAAATCAGCCTTTCGTTATTTTAGAAAGTGGAAAAAGATTAAAGCTTAATTTTATGTCTCAAAACTCTAAAAAAGTTCTTATTAACAAGGCAATTATGCCGGTTGCCGGTTTTGGCACTCGTTTTCTCCCGGCCACTAAGGCGCAACCCAAAGAAATGCTGCCAGTGGTTGATAAACCAGTGATTCAGTATTTAGTGGAACAAGCAGCTGAAGCGGGAATTGAAGAAATAATTTTTGTTACTGGTCGTGGCAAACGAGCAATTGAAGATCATTTTGACTATTCTTTCGAACTCTCTAAAACCTTAGTCGAAAAAAATAAATTAGAGTTGGTTGATAAGGTGACTGCAATCGAGCACTTGGCAAAATTTTCCTATGTTCGTCAAAGCATTCCTTTGGGAGATGGGCAGGCTATTAATTGTGCTTCTCATCTTGTTCACGAAGAGCCTGTTTTGGTGATGTTTGGCGACACTTTATATGATGCTGCAGAATCGCCAGTTACTCAACTTCTTCGCGCTTATGGGCTCTGTAAAGGGCCAGTTGTTGGTTTAGCTGAGGTCCACCCAGAAGAAGTTTCAAAATTTGGTGTTATGGGCGGAGAACTTGTCGACAATGGTTTGTATAAAATTAATCGTTTTGTTGAAAAGCCGCCTTTAAATGAAGCCCCTTCTAATTTGGTTGCTGTTGGGCTTTATATAATTACCCCAGAAGTTTTAGAAATTCTTGCTACGATGAAGAAGGGTTCCTCTGGAGAGATTAGGCTGGCTGATGCCTTTGATGTTTTGTTATCACAGGGGCGACCGCTTTACGGTTTAAAATTAGAAGGAGAATGGCTTGATACTGGCGATAAATTTGGTTTAATCAAAGCTAACATTAAGTTGGGATTGAAAAATGCTGAAGTTGGACCGAAGTTAAAAGAATTAATTAAAGGTTTAGCCAAATAAAAAAAAGCCGCCCCCAGTAAAGGGGGCGGCTTTGTCTTTAGGCGTCAGTTTAGAGTTCTATTTTATATAAACCTTTGTTGACCCCAATTTCAGCAAAAAAATAAATTGAGTTGCTATTTTTTTCAAAGTTTAGGTGCTTAATGGCAGTTCCGCTGAATAAAATGGCAGTTTCGTGCTTGGGGTCATTTAAGTTTAAGATACCAAGTTCTTGAGTTGTGGCATAAATTAAGTGGCCACTAGGACCGGCAGCGAGACCGCTTAATTCGGCACCTAGACGAGTTAAGAGAGAGTCTTTCTTTGAATTTAAATTATATAGATGTATCTCTGAGCCGCGAGCATAAGCTAATTCATTGCTATTTAAAAAAACTGTTTGGTCGCTGTCCCTTAGTAAATGCTTGATTTCTTGGTCTCTAATATCAATCAGATAGGTAATTTTATGGTCGTTGTCTCTTAAAATTAAAGATTGGTTTTCTTTTTTTAGGCTCCAGTGGTCAGCTTTTAAGAGCTTAGTTTCTTTTAGGGAATTATTGTTTTTATAATCAATAAATTTTAATTTTGATTGTTCATTTTGGTTAATTAGGGTAATTAAAATATCATCATTAACCTCATAAGCGAGGACCTCGCCGCCAACTTCTAAAGTTTTAATTTTTTTAGTATTAGTCTCTAGGACATTTAAAGCTCCGTTTTGTAGGTAAATCAAGGTGTTTCCGGATAGTTGTCCGCTATCAGTTTTTCCGAGTAGAGCGGTGTAATCAGTTACTACTCCTTGCTCTAGGTTAATTATTCTTGCCCCTTCGCTTGCTTGGTTGTCGTTAGACCAATTAACTTTGGCTTCTCGGTTAATCTTTGCAACATTTTTTTCTGCATTTAAGTTAAAAATGATTTCTTCTTGAGGGAGGGCAAGATATCGCCCGTTGGGGTGGTAAGTGAAATCGTCGCTAGTTGTTGGCAAGACAAGCATTGGTAAGCAGTTTTTAAATAAAACAAGCTCACTGAGAACGGTTGTCATCGCCGGTTCAATTCTAATTTTTTTCTGGTAAGGTAAATAACCCTTAAGATCTAAAGTTATTAAATATTCTCCTGGGCGCAAATTATTTAATTTAAAAGGAGTTTTTTTCTCATCGGCTGTTTTTTTCTCAAGAGGCAAGTAATGTCCGTGGATTTGCTCTAGACTAACAGTCGCCCCCTTTGGTTCACTTTCTATAAGAATACTGCCTGTTTTAATTAACAAATTGCGCCAACCGCCAACCGCTTGCCAATTAAACCTGTAGCCACTGGCAAAAATTGAAAGACCGGTTGTCAAAATTAAAAACAAAATAATGGCACTAACAAACATGAAGTGACGAGCCTTAGTATCCATATTATTCAACTCGCTTAATGTCGGCGCCAATTTTTGCTAAGCGTTCTTCTAGCCTTTCGTAGCCGCGATCAATTTGGTAAATATTATCAATTTGCGTCTCTCCTTCCGCAATTAATCCGGCAATTACTAAAGCAATGCCGGCTCGTAAATCGGGAGAGATTAAGTGCTTGCCGCGTAACTTGGTCGGACCATTGATAACTACTCGATGCGGGTCACACATCGTAATGTCAGCTCCCATTTGGGAGAGCATATCAGTCCAAATTAAGCGTCGGTCATAAATTGTTTCATGAATTAAACAGGTTCCCTGGGCTTGAGTCATTAAAACCACATAAGGTGATTGTAAATCAGTTGCGAAGCCTGGGTATTCATGAGTTTTTATGCTTCGTCCTTTAATTTTTCCATTAGGTTTAACTCTAATCCAGTCTGGACCAATTTCAAAATTAACGCCCACCTCTTCTAAGATAACTAAAAGGGTCATTATATGTTCTGGCTGGCACTGAGTGATTGTTATTTCTGATTGAGCGGCAGCTGCTAGAATAGCGAAAGACCCAGTTTCAATTCGGTCTGGAATAACGGTAAAGGTTCCAGCCTTTAAATCTTTGGTGCCTTCAATGATAATTGTTGGTGAGCCGGCGCCACTGATTTTTGCCCCCTGTTTATTTAGATATTCAGCTAAAGCTTCAATTTCAGGTTCCATGGCGCAATTTTTTAAGATAGTTTTTCCGGGTATAATGGCGGCGGTCATTAACATGCTTTCAGTGGCCGTTACGCTGACTAAGGGGAAAAAATAATTGGCAGGTTTTAGTTCTTTGGCTTTGATATGATAGAATTCACCGGAACTTTCATCAATTTCCGCACCGAAAGCTTTGTAGCCAGCGAGAAATAAATCAATGGGCCGTTCGCCGGCTCCAATTACGCAGCCACCGGGGTGGGGGAACTTAGCCTCGCCAAAACGAGCTAAAAGAGGACCAACAAACATAATTGAGCCTCGGAATTTATCAGCCATTTTTTCATCTAACTGGGAGGTCTTGATATTTTTTGTGCTAATAATCGCTTGGTGCTCATTTCTTTTTATATCAGCGCCCAAAGTTTCTAGTAATTCTAAAGAGCGGTCCACATCTTCAATTAAGGGTAAATTTTGGATTGTTAAAGTTTCCGGCGATAAAATTGCCGCGGGAATGATTTTTAGAGCTGAATTTTTAGCTCCAGAAACGGCAATTTCACCACTTAAGCGTTTACCACCATTAATAATAAACTTAGGCATATTTTTTGAAGTTAATTTACTTTAACTATAATTCATTTAAGTTATAAATTCAAACCTTTTTTAGGAGAAATTTAGTCATTTTTTAGTTTTTAGTTGACAAAATCTAGGCGTTTGCTACTATTTACTGGTATTTAGCCAATGGCGACTCAGCCCAGGAACCTTTGGCTCTTTTTATTCTAATTATTATGAAAATTGCAATTATTAAAACTGGCGGCAAGCAATACTGCGTCAAGGAAGGTCAAACGATTAAAATTGAAAAACTGGAAGCAGCGCCTGGAACTCTAGTTAATTTTGAAACTCTCTTGGTTGCTGATGAGAGTGGTGAGCCGTTAGAATTGGGGACTCCTTCTTTAGGAGAAAAGGTGAGCGCTGAAGTTTTAGAAACTTATAAAGATGATAAGGTGACAGTTGTGAAGTATAAGAATAAGACTCGTTATAAAAAAACTACTGGTCATCGTCAACTGCAGACAAGCGTCAAAATTAAAACTATTTCTTAAAAAAAGGCTCTTCGGAGCCTTTTTTATTTTATTTCATTTCTATAATTTAAAGCATTTTTTAGCGTCATTTCATCAGCATATTCTAGGTCTGATCCGGCCGGTAAGCCTCTGGCGAGACGGGTAATTTTTGCTGGGTAATTTTCTAGTATTTTTTTTAGATAAAGAGCGGTTGTTTCTCCTTCTAAAGTAAAATTTAGTCCCAGAATAATTTCTTTAACTGGTTTCTCTTTTAAAGACTTAATTAAGGCGCGGATATTTAAATCAGAGGGCTGCACCTTTGAGATTGTGTCAATTAGTCCGCCAAGAACAAAATAGCGGCCATGATATTGTCCGGTCGCTTCAATTACTTCACGGTCTTGGGTGTTTTCTACGATACATAGGAGAGTTTGTTCGCGTTGAGTGTCAGCGCAAAGAGGACAAGGGTCTTTCTCATCTAAAGCTAAACATTGGTGGCAAATAGTAACACCACTACGCAAGTGGCTAAGAGCTTGGACGAGTTCCTCGGTTTTTTCTGGCCTTTCATTTAGTAAATAAAAAGCATAGCGTTCAGCGGTTTTAGGGCCGACACTAGGAAGCATAGAAAAAGCGTCAATTGCTTTTTTAATAGACCGAGGAAAGCGCATAATTTTAGTTCATTCCTGGAATTCCGCCCATTTCTTGCATTTTTTTAGCCATTAAACGTTGGACTTTTTTAATGGCATCATTAACAACACCTTTAGTTAGACGAGCAATTTCAGTTGCAGATTCCTCGTTAGTGATTGTTAGTTCGGTGATTTCCATATTTCCGTTCATCACCACTTTAATTCCGTTTCTTTCTTCAGTAACGCTTTCTTTTTCTAAAACACTCTGCATTGTTTTAGCCTGTTGGCGTAAATCTTTAAATTGTTTTAATTTGTTGAACATAGTTTTTTAGTTATTTAAGATTAAGATAATTATTCTGCTGCTCGCGATAAGCCATGAAAACTAGCTGTCGCCTCTTCAAAGTATAAATCAACTTTACCGACTGGGCCATTGCGATGTTTAGCCACATGAATTTCCGCCTTGTATCTTTCGTCAGCCGGTAAATCGGCAGGGTTATAATTACGATCAGCTGCTTTTCGATAAATAAACATGACGATATCAGCATCTTGCTCAATTGAGCCGGAATCACGCAAGTGTGATAATTTAGGAATCGCGGGCGACATTGCTTCAACGGCTCTTGAGAGCTGAGCTAAAGCTAAAACTGGAATATTTAATTCACGGGCAATTGATTTTAAGCCACGACTAATTTCAGCAATTTCTTGAACACGGTTATCGCCGTATTTTCCATTGCCTTCCATTAATTGTAAATAGTCAATAATAATCAAACCTAGGCCTTTTTCCATTTGTAGGCGGCGACACTTAGCTCTAATTTCCATGATAGAGAGCGAGCCCGAATCGTCAATATAGATTTGTGCTTCGGCTAATTTTCCCATCGCATCAGCAATTTTTTCAAAATCATTATTTTCGCCACTGTCACTTAAATTTCCAGTTCGCATTTTCCATAAATTTACACCCGCTTGAGAGCAGAGCATACGGTCTACCAATTGGTCTTTGCTCATTTCTAAAGAAAAAATACCGACACCAACTTTATTTTTAATTGCCGCTTGTCGAGCAATGTCTAGGGCTAGAGAAGTTTTACCAACCGAAGGGCGAGCGGCTAAAATGATTAAATCTGATTTTTGTAAGCCAGCTAAGAGATTGTCTAAGTCAGAAAAGCCAGTCGCTAGCCCGCGTAAGCCAGTGCCAGCGCGTTTATGTAAATCATCAATTCTTTCAAAAGCTTCGCTTAATAAGCTGTCAATTGGTAAGAAAGCATTTTTTAAATATTTGCGACTAACAGCAAAGATTTTCTTTTCAGTCTCATCTAAAACATCATCAATGTCGCTTTCCTCGTTGTAGCTTAGGGTCATGATTTCGGAAGCGGCTTGTTGTAAGCGTCTAAGAGTAGCTTTGCGTTGGATAATATCAGCGTAATTAGTAACATTGGCAGAGGTGGCGACTGCATTAGAAAGGCGTGCCAAAAAGGAGCGTCCACCGACAATCGCCAATTCTTTTTTTTCCTCTAGACGGTTGGAAACGGTGATAATATCAATTGACTCTTGATTCCCGTAAAGCTCTTTAATTACTTCAAAGATTGTTTGATGAGCTTCTTTATAAAAATCTTGAGGAAGAATATTGTCGGCCACTTTAATAATTGCATCCCTATCTATTAGCAAGCAACCTAATAAAGATTCTTCCGCTTCTAAGCTGTGCGGAGGAATTCTTTCTAAGATTTGGTTTTCTTTATTTAAGCTCATAAGACCTTTAATTAGTTTCTTTATTTTAAGGTAAAAAACTAAGCCATTCAAGCCAGGCTATTCACAATTTATCCCCTTTTTATTGAAAAAACCGCTAAAAAGCGGTTTTTAAAGGGAGCCGACTGTCGGGCTCGAACCGACGACCTGCTGTTTACAAGACAGCTGCTCTACCAGCTGAGCTAAGTCGGCCAATAAACTGAAAAAACAAAAGTGCGCCCAGCAGGATTCGAACCTGCGACCTTCTCCTTAAAAGGGAGCTGCTCTACCAGCTGAGCTATAGGCGCGTACTAAACTAAAATTGATACTATCAATATTTTTTATCTTTGACAAGAGTGGGGCTTAATCTTTATACTAAAAAAATATGAAAACCCTTAATTTTTATAGCATTGCGCTTGGTTGTAAAGTTAATCAGTATGACTTAGCGCTTCTTAAAAAAGAATTTTTAAGTCGCGGCTGGAGATATGACAAAAATAAGCCAGACTTGGTAATTATTAATACTTGTGCCGTCACCAAAAAGGCGATTACTAAAGATCGGCAAGTTTATCATAAATTAAAAAATCTTTATCCTCAGGCTCGTTTTTTAATTATGGGCTGTTGGCCTCAGGTTAGTACTGACTTAGAAAAAGAAGCAGCTGATTTAATTTTATGGGGCGTCGGTGATAATGATGGACTCCTAAAAAAATTAGCCCTTACTTTCCCCAGTCTGAGTGATTTGCCGGTTTCTGAAAGTGGTCTTTTAGTGCCATCGGACCGTTCTCGCTATTTTCTAAAAGTTGGTGATGGCTGTAATCAGTTTTGTACTTATTGTATAATCCCTTATGCCCGAGGTCGGATTACTAGTCGAAAATCTGAAGATTTGGTTGCCGAGGTGACAGCCGCAGTTGCGGCTGGTTATGGAGAGATTGTTTTATCGGGGATTCATTTAGGACGTTATGGCCAAGATTTAAAAGAAGGAGAGTCTTTAGTCGCACTTCTTAAAAAGCTTTTAGTAATTAAAGGTTTGGGGCGTTTGCGTTTGAGCTCAATTGAAATAAATGAGGTTGATGATAATTTAATAATGCTGATGAAATCAGAGCCTCAAATTTGTCGCCATTTACACATCTCCTTACAATCTGGCTCTGATAAAATTTTAAAAGCAATGAATCGTCCTTACGATACGGCTTATTTTAGCGGGCGCGTAGAAAAGTTACGCTCTGCTTTACCAGAGATTGCTATTTCTACTGATATTATTGTTGGGTTCCCAGGTGAAACGGAAATTGATTTTTCTAAGACTCTAGCTTTTGCTGCCCGTATGCGTTTTAGCAAAATTCATGTTTTCCCATTCTCTGCTCACGAGCAGACAAAAGCGTTTAATCTTCCTAATAAAGTTTCAACGATTGAAAAGAAAAACCGGGCTGCTCAGTTGCGCCAATTGTCTGATGAGTTAACTTCAATTTATTATAAAGAGATGATAAAAAAACTTCAGGGGCAAGGAGTGCTTGTTGTCGCAGAGCCTAACCCAAATGGTTTAGAAGGGAAGACAGAATTTTATTTTAATGTTCCACTCCCCCCAGATTTCCCCTTAAACAACAAACTCCAAAAAGTCGTTATTTCTGAATAAGGAATAAAACAAACGAAAAGACGTATCTTGCGGTACGTCTTTTACTTTTATGGTCCTTAAAATGAGATTTACCAAAATTTTAACGAGCGATTTTTGTTGAATATGCTATTGCTCATTAACTAAACATCATGAAACTTTTTAATATTCTTTGTTAATCTTTATATAAATTAGTTTAATAAGTAGACATAACCTATATAATTAAAGGTATAAGCCGAACAAGCATGCACAATTGAGCATTGGGGGTATTAGGAGTGATTTCTGTGCAAAAATAAACTTATTATTAGTATAATAAAAAGGTCAACCGATGTTTAGGCTGACCTTGTTAGTGCTTATTTGCGTTAATACTTTATGACCTGTAAATCATCAGGATTTGGACGGGCTATCCACCAATCTCGACTACTGACTACTTTTATTTCACGGCGATACTCATTTATTGCCACGCTCTTTATATGATGAGCGGCAATTTTAAATATAACTGTTTCTATTTTTTCGCCACAGATAGCACCTTGGCACAACGCTTCTGTTGATTCATAGCCTCCGATAAAAATAATGTTTATCCCATTAACCCCGCCAGCAATTACCTGACTTTTTTGTCTTAGACGTGATCTGAATTCTGATTTCCATTGATGAGTAATAATTTCCTTTTCGGAATAGAGTACGGATGTATGCCCGATAGTGTCTCTGGCATCAGGATTTTGATAAACCAGGGAACCGA
>Ga0265294_10000726_pt1 | contig 44319 bp, 43 predicted proteins | sample MunlanPumphouse3_FD_192504 | JGI IMG/M metagenome (GOLD analysis project Ga0265294, IMG submission 192504) | Groundwater microbial communities from a municipal landfill in Southern Ontario, Canada - Pumphouse #3 | ecosystem: Environmental > Aquatic > Deep subsurface > Groundwater | place...
TCCGAGAGCCGGTCATTGACGGCGTGGACATCCTCCAGCGGGAAGTAGCCTCGGCCCACTCCGGATTGGTTCGTCACGACGATTAAGGCGTAGCCCGCCCTCTGGAGAAGCTGCAAGCCTTCCCCGGCACCCGGGCAGAGGATGACTTTCTCGGGCTCATGCAAATAGTGGAGGTCCTCGTTGATCGTGCCGTCACGATCCAGAAATACCGCAGGCCGGGCAGCGCGGGGAGTGTGAGCGGGTCCGGTCGTGTTCATGAGTTTATGCTGAGGGAGAAAGAGTTCTCAGAATCTCTGCCGGGGTGGCTGTGGCTGTTCCCACCTTGGCGACGACGACTCCGGCGGCATGATTGGCCAGGATAGCGGCCTCTTCCGGGGTCGCACCGGCTGCCAGTGCCGCGGTCATCGTGGCGATCACGGTATCGCCCGCGCCCGAGACATCGAAAATTTCCCGCGCCACCGTGGGAATATGAATGGGGCTCTTCCCCGGTCGGCAGAGCATCATCCCATGCTCGCCCAGCGTGATCAGGATATGGGCCGGAGCGCAGCTCTCGAGGAGCTTCTGAGCCACCTCCCGCAGGAGCTTGTCTTCCAGAGGAGATTCGCCCGAGGGCCCTTCATCGGTCAGCATGGCCAGTTCGAAAGCCTCCTTCCGGTTCGGGGTGATGAGGCTCGCACCGCTGAGGTCCAGCCTGTGGCTCGGTTTGGGGTCCAGACTCAGCCAGATGCCTCTTGTCCGGCATTCATCCTTAACAAAATCAAGCAGCTCCTGGTTTAGAATTCCTTTATTGTAATCGGCGATAATGACGGCCTTGACTTCCGGCAGGGCTCGCACAATATCCGCCTTGATCTTCTTCTGTGCACTGGGGCTGAGCCTCAGCCGCTCTTCATGGTCCAGCCGCAAAAGCTGTTGGCCCGATGCCAGAATCCGCGTCTTGGTCGGGGTAGGGTAGTCGAGCAGCTCCAGAATCGTTTCCACCGGAATCTCTTCCTCTTCCAGAAGCCGCTTCAAGCCTGCCCCGGATTCATCGCAGCCGACCGCTCCCACCGGGATCACCCGTGCGCCGAGCTGGGCCAGGTTGCGCGCGACGTTGGCAGCGCCTCCGGGGACGGTCGTCTCCCGGGCGAAATGCACAATCGGCACCGGCGCCTCGGGACTGATCCGCTTGACGTCTCCCCAGATATAGCGGTCCAGAATCAGGTCGCCCAGAACCAGGATCCGCGTCCGGGCCAGCGCGTTCAAAATCTCTTCGGCACGTGCCCGCTCAAGTCTCTGAGCCGGTTGGGTCTCTTTCATAAGTTTAAGTTAAGGAAGGTCTTCCAGGAACTGGGTAATAGGCGAGGTGGCCGAAGCCGTTTGGCTCACGGCTGCCAGACCGCTTTCATAAGCGATCCTGCCCGCCTGAACTGCCAGCTTGAAAGCGTGTGCGACCCGAACCGGATCGCCCGCCGTCGCTATGGCCGTATTGACCAGCACCGCATCGGCGCCGATTTCCAATGCCTGGGCCGCCTGGCTCGGTGCTCCCAGACCTGCATCCACCACCACCGGAACAGTCGCCTGCTCAATAATGATCTGGATTTGCTCAAGAGTCTTAAGACCCTGATTGGAGCCGATGGGCGAACCCAGCGGCATCACCGTCGCGCAGCCCGCATCCTGAAGATGCTTGGCCAGAACCGGATCCGCATTGATATAGGGCAGAACCGTAAAGCCTTCTTTCACTAATTCTTTGGCGGCGGCCAGCGTTTCGATCGGGTCCGGCAGAAGGTAGCGCGGGTCCGGGTGGATTTCGAGTTTGATCCAGCTCGGCAGCCCGGCAGCCCGGGACAGCTTGGCCAGACGCACCGCTTCCTGCGCATTGGTGGCTCCGCTCGTATTGGGCAGAATCAGGCAGCTCTTCGGGTCGATAAAATCCAATATATTTGCAAAAGGGTCCGCAACGGCCGAGAGGTTCGCTCGTCGCAGCGCAACAGTCACGATCTGTGTCCCTGAGGCTTCTATCGCCTTACGCATCATCTCCGGTGAAGAAAACTTCCCCGTTCCCATTAAAAGTCGTGAGTCGAACTCGCGATCCGCTATTTTTAATTTTCCCGCTGTCATGCCGGTCTCCAGCCAGGAGCATAGACCCATTCAGAGGCGGTTTCAACGCAAAAGCCCATTGCCAAGGGCCCGTCACTGTAGTCGATTCAACTTGTCGGCTGTGATGTCGTGTTTGTATGCGGCTGCGATTCTTGAAGGGGCTTAATTGCATCCAGCCACACTTGAGGATCGTCTCCAAAATCTTTTCCTGTCTTCTCGCGCAAATATGAAATAACTTCCCGGACGGCTCCTGCCCTTGCTGTTTCGACGATCTGATCGAGACGATGTCCTTCAATTTGTTTTGAACCAGATGGATAATAATTGATGATATATTGGAGATGTGAAATACATTCAGCAGGCTCTTTCTTGATGCCTTCATCGCGCGAGTACTCAAATATCATTACCTGCTCACGAGCCATTGCCACTCTTATCATCAACATACCATAACTGAATGCAGTATATACGAATAAAAATGCTAGAACTGAAATGGTAACTAAATAAAAAATTCGTTCCTTCTTCATAGACTACTGTGTTTTATTTATAATTAATAAGCTTCCCTCTGCACCTCAACGGGGTGCAGCAAATCTGAGGTATGCGGAGGCATCATTATATTCTCACGGGATTAAATCGTTCTCCACCGCATCCATCGGATGCACATTCTTGAGGTATGCGGAGCATACCCATCTCATAGCCCGGGGTCGCAGACCCCGGGTAAGACATCCACCCCAAACCTTCCTCTGCACCCCGTCGGGGTGTAGCAAATCTGAGGTATGCGGAGGCATCATCATATTCTCACGGGATTAAATCGTTCTCCACCGCATCCATCGGATGCGCATTCTTGAGGTATGCGGAGCATACCAATCTCATAGCCCGGGGTCGCAGACCCCGGGTAGCATCCACAACGCTCAATTATCAAATTACTTCCCATCCAATAAATTAACCCCAAACATATTTTTCGTCCCATTGAATTCCGTGTTTTTCCAATAAACTTCGGAATTCTTCCTGAAATGTTCTGGTCTGGTGATGTTTTTCCTGGTTTCGAATGTATTCCTCAACGACGGAGGTCATTGATTGGCTTACGGAAAATACTCCATACCCCATTTGCCACTGAAAGTCATGGAGCGAATCATATTTATTCTTAGCCCATCCGCTGGAGTTTTTTTTGATTTCCCTTACCCTGTCCGAGATGGATATGGTTTTTGAAAGGTAACTCAACAAATGGACATGGTCTTCAACTCCTCCCACACGAATAATGGGGCACCCGAGGGCGCTTGAAGTTCCTCCCAGGTAATTGTGCATTTCGTTGCGGATTGCCTCATCACGCAGGAGTGGATGGCGGTCTCGTGTGGAAAACACCAGGTGGATCAAAACATTATTAAATGTGTGCGCCATGTAAAATTACCAGATGCAATTATGGAGTTAAAAATTTAGTGTGTAAATATTTTATAGAAATCGTGGCAAATTAATTTGGATTTTTCGATATACAAAGGCAACAGGGATGCGACCCCTACGGGGTCGTGAAAGATTGGGGGGATGTCGGGGCCCCGGGGTCTTCGACCCCGGGCTATAGGATTGCATCCCTCCGGGATGCGACAAACACCAGATATGTAAATGCGTTTTGTATTCTCATCAGAGTAAGTTGTTCTCTTCTGCACCCCGATGGGGTGCAGAAAATCTGAGGTATGCGGAGGCATCATTATATTCTCACGGGATTAAATCGTTCTCCACCGCATCCATCGGATGCACATTCTTGAGGTATGCGGAGCATACCCATCTCATAAAGACATCCACCCCCACACCTTCTTCTGCACCCCAACAGGGTGCAGCAAACTTGAGGTATGCGGAGCATACCCATCCCATATCCCGGGGTCGCAGACCCCGGGTACCATCCACAACACACCCCGCACGACCCCGTAGGGGTCGCATCCCGCACACACATTTCCGTTATTGACGATGTCGGTTTCCACGCAACAGCTTATTGCGAAGGGCTATCCTTCGTTTCCGATTTTGTTTCTTGAGAGGGTTCCTTTTTCCGTTCAAAAACAAAAATATCACATGAATCAGGATCGCCCATATAGAAAAAGAGGTTAAAATCCTTCCCTTTTTGGGGACGAAAGGCGACTTCTTTAAAAAAACCGGAATTTTCCGGGACTTTTACATCAAGGCTGCTCCTGTATATTACTTTTTCTCCTCCTTCTTTTATTCCGCTACACTCCAGTTCGACACAATCCCCCCTTTCCACGGGCTCATATTTGTTTCTTCTGGTCATATGAAAAGTACCCTCGACGCTGTAATCGTTGGTCCTATTCTCACCCTCCTCTATATTTCTGAAAAGTTCCTCTATCCCAAATGGCAAGGGGGCTTGAAAAATTGCCGTAAATGTCCCATCTGCCCGAAAGATCAGGCAGTTGGTTGCTTCTGTGTTTTTAACCCATTCATAAACAGTATTTGGGGACGGCACCCAGGTTCCCTGAATATCCTCTATACTCAGATATTTTTCAGGAGAAAATGGGGAGCATCCATACATCAAAATAAAAGGCAATATATATAAAGAAATTAAAAAACTTATTAAATTCTTAAAAGAGAAAAATATAAATGATAAAACAATAACAAATACTTCCAAAATCTTTTCTATTATCTGGAATATAATCATATTTATTTCTGGTATATAATCTGGTCAACTCAATTCATTCTCTTTCCGACCACCTTGCTGGGGCTCCCCGTCCCCGACACCCGAATCTTCCTCTTGAGACGATTCCTTTTTCCTTTCGAAAGTGAAATACTTGTATTCCCTCGGATCTCCCACGTAGAAAAATAGATTGAAATCTTTCCCTTTTTTGGGGCGGTACATAAATTTATCCCATTCACCCCAATTTTCGGGGGCTATCGCACGAAGTTTGCTTCCGTATGTTTTAGTCTCTTTCCCCTCTTTTTCCACAACCCATTTGAGCTTAACCATATCTCCTCTTTCTGTGTGAGTAGCATTTCGTTTGGCCATGTAAAAGGTCCCGTCAATACTGTAATCCGAATCTTCATTTTCACACGCATAGGCATCGAAGAATAAGTCGCCCAGCGCCGAAGGCAGGGGACCCTGAAAAGATGTCGTGAATGTACCGTCTGCACGAAAGACCAGCTGGATGGTTGCTTCTGCGTTTACACCTCGATCGGTGATGGTCTGTTGAGTCGGAACCCAGGTTCCCTGAATATCTTCTATACTTAGATAATGATCCGGAGATGATGTTATAAAATCATCAATTAATATAAAAAACGGAGAAATCAATGCAATAAAAATGCCTAATATTTTAAACATTATGAATACGATTATGAATAAAAAATTCAAAAACATATCCCATAACTTTTCAAAAAACTGAAATATTACCATAACTTTTTATCTTGCGTGTCTGATGATATTGGTTTCATGTCATCATCTTTAGGTTTAGAACCACTCTTTAATTCCTTTAAGAAAGGTATATCTGAGGTATGCGGAGCATACCCATCCCATAGCCCGGGGGGGCAAACCCCGGGCGCCATCCATCCTCCGACTCCATCCGACCCTGTAGGGGGCGTATCCTGCACACGCATTTCCATTGTCGATGTTGTCGTCACCAGTTTTATTTATTTGGACGCGCGAGGTAAAAGGGTTGAAACCTCGAGAGCGGGGGGCCCACCGGTGGACGCCGAATATCTTTAATGACTCTGACATCACCCGATGGCCACAATTCGATAAATACACAATCTTCCGTTACGAAAGTTGCATAGGAATCAGAAGAATACGGTGGAATGGCAAATAATGTGGTTACATTCGTACCTCCAATGTTAAATACGAGATTGCTGGCAACATAACGACTATTTTCAATATATTTTTCTAAACCTTTCCCTCGGGGACTACCGGATTTTTTCCAATGTTCTACTCTCCCCGTCATTTGAAGAAGCGTTGCAAATTTTTTACCACTATCAATTCCACTCATTAACAGATTAGAAATAACAGAAATAGATAAAAATATTAAAAATAATATAATTATATTTCTATAAATAATTTCTTTAGTTTTAATATTTAACTTATTACTAAAAATAATTATAAGTAATATAATTATTGAAATCAATAAAATTATTAAATTAACATTAAAATTTCTTTCACAAATATAACGGAGATATAAACAAATATTCAATATAATACAGAATGCGGAAAAGAAAATGGCAAGCTTGAAAAGTTTCTTTTCCTCCATGGTTCCTGCGCCTTTTAAACTCTTGATTTCAAAAAAGAAAAGTGGAACAAATAATCCCAATACTGATACAATAAAAACTTCAGAAGGCAATCCAACGGCACGGCCCACGAAAAATAGGGTGGGGCAAAACAGAGTTGCAGCATTCAGGGCCGCAAAAATCAAGGAATAATGCAAAACCTGTCTTTTTTTTGTTTCACCACAATTTTCTTGAATCTTATTAATATTAAAACTAAAATAATCTTTTGTATTATATACAGTTAATGACAAAATAATTATTGGTATAAATATATATAATCTAAAATAATAATTTACTATGTTAGCAAAATATATAACAAATGATATTGTAAAAGATAATATAATTCCAATTAATAAAAACTTAAAAATTCCAAATAAATTTACTATTTCAGGAGTGTCTGAGTTTTTATTATTTTTATATAATTTAAATCCTATAAGTCCAGATAAAAATCCATATCCTGTAATAAGAATAGAACCATAAAATAAAAATGCAGCAATTAATCCAGTTGAATTATATTCATTTATTTCAGTAAAAACGACATCTTTTAATATAAAAAACACTGGAGAAAAATAAAAATAAAATATATATTTAGCAATATAAGCAACATATGGTATTACTATTATAGAAGCCATTAAAAATACGAATATAAAAATATTGGCTATAACTCCCCAGAAATAAAAACGCTTCAATAATTCTTTTTCTTTATTCATAACCCATTGTTCCCAAATACGCTATGGACCTACAACCTCCGAGATTCTCTTCGCTAGTTCTATAATTAGTCATTGTTTTTCCATCCTTCGCAGTTTTGTTCCCATGCGATCTACCCCAGGTTTATTCCCAGCATAAGAACCGTAAAAGATTCAACTCATCCCCGTTGCCCCTCGGCATGACACATTTCCACCAAGCTGAAATCCACATTTTGCAGTTGAGGGAATCCTGATATCCGCAGGGCCGAGAATCGTCGCTTTCATCTCAAATACAGAAGTTCCGTTCAGGGAATATTCATTTTTTCCCTGTTTGTCAAGCGTATTGATCGAAACAAATGCGCGAAGGAATGCTGAAAAGGGAAAAATTACTTCTCTTCGGGGAGAAATTTCAGGGAGTGCTCGCCGGCGAAGCGCAAAATCCGGGAGTAGGTGCATCTCATGAGGCGTGCTTTCTGGAAGTGGCAGTAGAGGGGCAGCACCGGGAGGAGCAGCAGGATGCTCCATATCCAGGGCCAGACTCCATCCAGGACGGCGATGAGGAGGATCGTGAAGAACACACCGGCTTTGAAGATGATTCTGCAGGCGGAGCTCCAGCGCGTCGTGATTTTGATGCGCAGGAGGGTTGCCCCCTCGGGATGAGGCTCAGCCAGCGTAAGTAGCTGGGCACGGGTCCAGAATCCGCCGTGGACCAGGAGGTCGAAGTCATCCCAGCCCATATCGGGGCGGACTACATAGCCGTTTTTGACGAGATAATCCTTCAGTTGGGTGAGGAAGGAGATGCGGTCCCGGATGGGTGCCTCGGGTTGCATTTTATCCATCCAGAAGGCGAGGGATTCTTTGCCCGGGCGGATACCGTCCAGGGTAGCCATCTCGAGGTTTTCGACATCCTTGAGGCAGAGGTAAGGCTCGGAGAAGCGGTTTTTGTAGCGCGCATAGCTCCGATAGAGCGGTTGCAGGAAAAAGAGAGCGGCGACCAGCGGGCGTGACCACCATTTGGGTTTCTCGAGCTTCTGTTCCCAGGCCGAGAGGATGCAGGTGAGGAGAGAGGCCGAAAAGCTGACCACGGCCATCGTGGTGAAAAAGCCCGAAAAAGCGGCCAGAAGCGTCAGGGGCAGGGTGACTCCGACGTGGTATTCCAGACTGGTCAGGAAAAGAACCCCCATCATCGGTTCGGGAGAATAGAGCGTCTGGAAGAAAGCGGTGCCGAAAACGCCGCGGTAGATGCGCTCGCTGCCCACAGTGGGAACTGAGTAGCGCGGAGCGTAGATTCGGCCTTTCCAGGTGCAGGCGCCCAGGAGGTTGAAATAGCCCGGATGCTTGCGCATGAGCAGGCTCTCGGCCTCGCCATAGCCATATTGCTGGCGCAGATAGGCGCGGAGCGTATTGCGGCGGTAGTGCCAGACAAAGGCTGCCGGGTGCCAGGCGATTTTCCAGCCTTTCTGCTGAATCCTCCAGCAGATATCGACGTCGTCGCCTGCACGTTTGAAAACCGGGTCGAAACCGCCTATTTCTTCCAGCGCCCATTTCCAGAAGGCCATGTTGCAGCCGGGGATGTGCTCGGCGGTCTGGTCGTCCAACAGGACCGCTGCCGGTCCGCCCGGCGAGGCCATGACGGCACGGGCCACAGTTGAATCCTCGGGCGGCAGATAATTGGGGCCGCCGATGCCGACGCAATCGGAGTGCAGGAGCCCATCGCAGAGATAGGTGAGCCAATGCTCATTGACCCGGCAATCATCATCCGTATAGACGATGATTTCCCCGGTGGCGGCCTTCAAGCCGGTATTCCGCGCCGTGGAAAGACCCGAATTCACCGGGTGGTTAATGAGCTGCACGCCCGGGAAATTCCGGACCGCCTTCTCGGTGAGGTCCGTGGAGCCGTCGTTGACGACGATGATTTCGAAATCCGGGTACTCGATCCGCTGGAGTGAGCGCAGGCAGTTGGCCAGGGTGCGGCTCCCGTTATAGGTAGCGACGATGACGCTGACCCGCGGGGGCTTACTGCCGGAGTAGGAAGAAAAAGTGGGTGGAAATTCTTTGGCGAATATCTCCCGGACCGCCTCGGCTGACGGTTTGGGGTTGCGGTTCGCATCCACGACTCCGAAGGCCCAGTCGGTAATAGGGTAGCCGCCGGTGAACCATTCGTCGGTGTAGCTGAAGAGGATAGCACCGGCCAGGCCGGCATGACGCGCGGTTTGCAGCTTACCCGTGAGGATTTGCTTCTGGCCCTCCCGTCCTTCCCTGATGGAATCCACTCCGGTTTCGGCCAGGAGCAGCGGCTTGCCATCGGTCAGATTCAGGAGGCGCTGGAGGTAATTGTGGAACTGGCCCGGGTTGTGGATGTAGACGTTGAAGCTATGGAAATCAACCTCAGCGGCCTGGAAATATTCAGTAGTAGGGTAGTTGGAGAAAGTGCAAAGAAGCTGAGAATCAAGGCTTTTTACCTCATGAATCAGCTCGTTGACGAATTTGCCCAGAGGCCGGGCTCCGGACCAGCGGATGAGATCCGGCGCAAACTCGTTGGCGACGCTCAGCGCGAAAACCGAGGGGTGGCCTGAGCAAATCCGGGCCGCGGCATGGATGCGCCCCAGGGCATCCTGGCGGGATTTCCTGTCTTTAAGGAAATAGAGATGCTTGTTCCAGGGGATATCGACCAACAAAAAGAGGCCGGCTTCCCGGGCTGCCTCCAGAATCCACTCCGGTGGAGGATGATAGATCCTGACGACATTGGCGTTGAGCGCGCGCAGTCCCTCGAAATCCTTTTTTACCTGCTCGGGCGTGGGAAAGAAAATGCCCTCGGCCCCGGGCTGAAACGGTCCATAGGTGAACCCTTTTACGAAAAAGGTCCCCGCACCGCACCGGAGCAGACGTCCATCTACGCGGATTCTATGGTTCAAAAGGCTCATTTCGGGCATATTCCCACACTATTGCGGATGGAGCCGCAATCGACTACTCACCTGTTTTAGACGTAAAAAACGGTTTCGTGAATCAAAAAAAATCGGAATCGGCCACTTATTTCGTTTTATGTTCCGCTCCGACCAGCAATGAGCCGCGAAATGAGCGGATTTATCGGGGTGTTTTATCCATTTTTTGTTTGCATTAATGCTTTTTGTTTCATAAGCTACGCCCTGATATGTGTATGCAGCTTGGAGCTTTGATTATCGTTTAATCGACGTGGGAGAAATCCCACCGCTGATCGTTGCTCCGTTGCTTCACGTGTTTAAATATTCCGCTCTGAGTTGAGATGTGGCCAACTTTGGAGGGTTTTATCTGCGCACACGGATAGAGCCTTGTCTGCGCCCGGTGTGTGCCGTGCCGTGGTCAGTGGGAGAAATGATTGCAAGCCACTATAGAGTGCAAATTAGTTTATGGAGAGCATAACATACAAATCTGTGTTGATCGCAGGTGCCATGTTGGCAACAGGGATATTCTCTGCGACTTCAGCACAGGCGGCCCTGCCGGATCCGTGGTATCACAATGCTGTGAATTACACGAATACCGCCCCGGGGTCTTTCGAATACGATGATGCCACTGGTGTCATGACGGTCGTTGGCTGTGGAGCCGATATTTGGGGTACATCTGACGCCTTCTACTTCGCTTATACCGCCCAGGATCCTGTCGCGGATTTCGACTACTTCGTCAAAATCAACGATTTTGGCGGAGAAGCCAACAACTGGATGAAGGCCGGTATCATGGTCAGAGAGACTCAGTATGAGACCTATGACGATATGGGTAACGTTAACGGGTATTACACCGCTGGTGGCGATCGCTACTTCTGCGTGCAGACTCAGAGGAAGACAGACCCCGCCAACAACAAGTGGATTACTCAGTGGCGTCCGACGGTTGACCAAGATGTCACCGACGATATTTCCAAGCGTTATGGAACGGTTGTTTGGCCGCAGTGGCTTCGCGCCCGGAGAATTGGTAATGTCTTTCACGCGTTGGTGAGTGCCGATGGTGAAAACTGGGAAAGTATCTATTCTGTAGATAGTGACGACGCGAGCTGGGGCGGTAACCCTCTGGGATCCAACTCGGGCTATCCCCTGGCAGTGGGTATCTTTGCAACCTCTCACAGTGACACCAGCAATGATTCCACGTTGAAAGCTCAAGACTTTCAGCCATTCCCTCAGACGCCGGTAGCGGTTGTTCACGAGCTTGAGGGAGACGAAATCAGCGCTGGAACAAGCTACAAATTCCAAGCCAAGGTTTCCGGTTATAATCCGTTTAACTATGTCTGGAAGAAGAACGGCCAGGTGATTGACCAGGGCACAGAGCTCTTCGGCAATTCCTTCAGCTACAAGATTGAGACAGCTGCGCTGGCTGATTCCGGTACCTACACATTGGAAATAACGAACACGGCTAATGGAGTAACTACCACCAAGACGACCTCTGCACAGCTGACTGTGGTGACTGACGTCGTCGCCCCGGAAGTTGAGAGTGCCCAGGCGCTGAGCAACAGCGTTGGTATTACCTTCAATGAACCGGTAGATTCAGTGACTGCAAAGACGATAGCTAACTACACGGTAGCCGGCAAGACGGTGACCGAAGTGAAGCAGTTATTGGCTAACCGCGTGACGCTGGTTTTGAACAGCGCCGTGGCGGTGGGCAGCTCGGTGGACGTGACGGTGAAGAACGTGAAAGATCTTTCTGGCAACGCGATTGCGGATACGCAGGTCACGGCCAAGGCAGATTTTGCCGTTGCTGATGCCGGTCAACCGTTTACCAAAGGATCCGCTCAGGCGTTGGGCGGCGATGGATTCTTCGTCAATAACCAGGGTTTAGTCAACTGGGGTACTTACGATGAAGACACCTTCGCTTATAAACCCTTTACGGGCGACTTCGATATTCGCGCCCGCGTTACGAGCCAGAGCCCCTCTACTCAATGGGCACGCGCAGGTCTTCAGATCCGCAGCGCGCTTGATGAGAATAAGGCCGGTCCTCACAGTTCCTACTCTGAAATTCACCATACTCCTGAAAAGATGATGCAGTGGAGCGACGAATTAAATAATTATGCCGAACCCACCAACAACATCCATGGGGTCGAGCAGCAGGATATGCGTCATGCGATTTATTCCAACTGGCGTCCGGCTAGTGGAAGCGAATCGAGCTCCGGCGGCGGTGTGGAATCCTTCCTCATCAGTGGAGCCCGTGTTACCCCGCTTTCTTATGTCAAAGATGACGGAGAACTGTGGATTCGTATTGGCCGCGTAGGCAATGTCATCAATACCTATTACGGTGTGGATGATGGCGGCGTAGTCACTTGGACTCGCACTACCAGCAATACTATCAACGATATGGGGACTAACGCCTTTGGCGGTATCCACTACGGAGTTGAAGGAAATAACTTCGGCGCAACCGCAGCTCTGACCAATGAATTCAAGAATCCCACCACCAAGTTCTACATGAGCGCGGTGGATTTTGAAGAGGGTCTTCTGGAGCCCGTGGCTCTGGTTCGCTCTCCGGTCAGCAAGAATGTTAAGGCTCCGGCCCCGCTGAGCCTGACGGTTGCCGGCACAGGTGACCCGATCACCTATCAATGGTACAAAGACGGCCAACCGATCGAGGGTGCCATCTTCGCAACCTATGAGAAGGATTCGACGACAGCCGCTGATGCAGGTACCTACACGTGCGAAATCATGAACTTCGGTTCCGGCGCTCCCGATAAGGGAACTTCCGTGATGTCAGAGGAAGCCGTCATAACGGTTGAAGGCGACGTGACCCGTCCGACGGTAACCAGCATTGGTTATCAGGTGTTGGGTGAATATGTATCGTTCGTTTATAGCGAATCCATGGACCCTGTCTCCGTGACGACTCTGGCCAATTATGTGGTCACCAATGCGGGTGGTCAGCAGATGACCGTGACCGCTGCGGTAGCCAGCAATAACTATCGGAACGTGAACCTGACGGTTGACGGTTTGGTCTCCGGCGAAGTTTATGGAGTGAAGTTGCCCAATATCAAGGACCCGACCGGGAACCTGGTAGTAGATGACAACCTGGAGTTTGGAGTCCTCTCCATGTCTTCAGGCATCACTCTCAATTACTTCAGCGGTGACCAGTATCCCGCCGACCTGGCAGGACTCATTACCACCGTACGCAACGGAACGGCCCCCACGACCACGGCTTCTGCCACGTCTCTGGAGAGTCCGACCGACCGTGCTGATAGCTATGCGACTTACATCCATGGTATCCTGGTCCCGCCCGAAACCGGAGACTATCGTTTTGCGGTAACTTCCGATGATCAGAGCCAACTCTTCCTGAGCACTGATTCGACACCGGCCAATGCGGTGAAGGTCGCTGAGCAGACCAGTTGGAGCGGTGCCAAGGCTTACGCTACCAGCGAAACCTGCGTACAGTCCGGATTAATTCCTCTGGTTGCCGGCAAACACTATTACTTCGAGGTGTTCCACTTCGAAGGAAGTGGTGGAGATAGCGTGTCAGTTGCATGGTCACTGCCCAGCGCAGGACCTCTGGACGAGATTGCAGACGGGACAGCCTCCATTCCTGCAGCCTATGTGTTGAACCCGGATGTTCTGATTAATCCGCTCAACACGGTTCTGGAAATAGTGAGCCAGCCCCCGGCAGTTGTGACTGCTTATGCTAACGGTTCTGTCGCACTCCCTGTGGAAGTAAACTACGCTTCTGACCTGGGTGATGTGCCTCCGACCTATATCTGGTCAGTCAAGAGCGTCTTTACCGGTGGTGTGTGGACCCAGGTTACCCAGGCCAATTTCCCGGCCGGTACCGTAACGGGTGGAACCTCCGATACGCTCCAGTTCAAGAACCTGGATTCATACACTCATGCGGGAACCTACCGCCTTGATGCTTCGTTGGCAGGTAAGACTGTGTCCTCTGCCGAAATCGAGCTGGTAGTTGAGACCGACACGGCTGCTCCGACGGCGGAAGTCACCGGCAGCAACACGATGGAACAGGTCGTGGTTCAGTTCAGTGAACAGATCGTTGATGGTCTGACTGAGCCGAGCAACTACAAGATTGAAGGCCTCGACGTCTACAGCGTGAGCTATCGTGAAGATGGCAATACCAGTATTGTGGTGTTGAATACCTCCCGCCACGAAGAGGGCAAGGTCTACAACGTGAAGTTCGAGAATATTGCGGATATGGCTTATAACTATATACCCGCAGGTTATTCCGCCGCTTTCACGGGCTTTGTTTGGGCACCCGGATACACTTACCTGGAGTGCTTCAACGATACAGTAGACTTCGCAAATCTGTTCGAAACGGTTTCCTGGAACATCGGCAGCCATGCTTATCGCCTGGATCCGAAGTCCGCCAAGTATATCGAAATTGTTTCCACAGACTTCAACGTGGATAACGCCATTGAGCGTATCACCGGATATATCGTTCCCCAAGTCACCGGAACCTATGAGTTCGCGGGTGCTTGCGATGATGACATGAAGCTCTACATCTCCCCGACAGAAAGCATCAGCGATATCACGACTGATGAACCTGTTTCATGGGAAGAGGGTTGGAACAACAACGGACATGGACGTATCTATGACTGGAAGCTCACAGACGGTACTGAAGTTCCTCACGGAATGAATCAGATCGAACTCACTGCCGGTCAGAAGTATTTCTTCTCGTCGGTACTCAGAGAAGGCACCGGCGGCGACTTCATGACCTGGACCTGGAGAAACATCAATGATCCGATGCAGGCAAATAACACTGCGCCGATCCTGACCGGTGATTTGCTGGGTATCTATGTGAACCCTGACACCGCGAGCATCACCATTGTGAAGCAGCCTGAAAACGCAACCGTATTTGCGGGCGAAACGGCGACCTTCACTGTGGAAGCGACGACGATCAACGACTTCAATGCGCCGATCACCTACCAGTGGTATGTGAACGGTAATCCTTATCCGGGCGCAAACCAAGACACCTTCTCGGTGATAGCGCTGCCCGAGTACGACGGAATGCAAGGCTATTGCCTCCTGAGTGTCCCCGGTAAGAGCGTGAAGACGCACGAGGCCACTCTGACTGTGGAAGCCTCTTCTGAACCGGTGGTACCGATTCAGGTCAGTGGTGTCAATAATGTGGTGCAAGTCCTCTTTGACAGCCCGGTGGAAGTTGAATCCGGAACTGCCATTGCGAACTACAGCATTGTGGGCGCGACGATCGAATCTGCCGAAATGAAGGGTGAAACCACCGTTGAGCTGAACACGACAGGTTGCACGGAGCCGACGGTTACCGTGACGATCTCCAATGTGAAGAACCTCTCCGGTCTCCCGATGCCCGAGCCTGTAACTCTGGTGGGTGGTTATACCGCTATGACGGCCACGATCCTCAATCCTGATGGCGTAGCCGGTTATGTGGTGCCGACTCCTGAGAATATTGAGCTCTATGCGGGCGGCGGCGACTTCTGGGGGAATAGCGAATCAGGTTGTCTCTTCCTCTATGAGCCGATTGAAGGCGACTTCGATGTGGTGCTCTGTGTCGAATCGATTGAGAACAACAATTCCTGGTCGAAGGTGGGCTTGAACTTCCGCGCATCTCTGGATGCCAATAGCCCGCACGTGTCGATGATTGCCACCCCGGTGCGCGTTCAGGCGACAGCGCGTCCGTTCCCTGCCGGTTCAACATCGATAGAAAACTGGCCGCGTATTGTGGATGGTGCTTTCGCTCTGACGGGTTCCATCAACTACGAAGGCACGACCTATCCGAGCAATTGGATTCGTCTCAAACGTGATGGCGACAGGTTCTATGCTTATCGTTCACTGGACGGCAACTACTGGACGTTGATCAACTGGGGCGATTTCACGACCCTGGCAGACGATACGACCTACCAGATGCCTAAGGCCGGTTACATCGGTATTGCTTATTCTACACAGGATAAGACTACCCTGCACAAGGCGGTTGTAAGTGGATTCCAGACCGACTATGTGGCCCCCGACTATCCGACACCCGATCCGAGCGACTATTCGTTCGCGCTGATTGGCTTGGAAGAGGGCTCAGTCCAAGGATTCTACGACTACGATGCCGAGATTGGTATCTTCGACGTTTGGGGTTCTGGTTCGGATGTTTGGGGTACAGCGGATCATTTCGCTTATCTCTATCGTCCGGCTCCTGAAGGCGACTTCAGCTTCACGGCCGAAGTCCTGGGCTTCCCTGCTTCCGGTAATAGCTGGGCCAAGGCGGGTTTGATGATCCGTGAAGGTACGGCTGACGGCGGTTTCTACCAGGCTTCTCGCTATCTGGCGACTCACTCTCAGAGAGAGTTCAGCCCGGGTAACACCAGTTGGCGTAGTGCCTGGCGTCCTGCCCTGGATGCGAACGTCACTGATACGCAGACCACGACCGGTGAAGCTTATGTCTATCCTCATTGGCAGCGTATTGCACGCGAAGGCAACGCAATCCGCGGTTATGTGAGCGAAGACGGCACAACCTGGGTTCAGTACATGGAAGTCTACACCGGTGAATGGGTCGACGGCGAAATTGGCAGCACACTGCCTCTCTATGTTGGTATGTGGGCGACCTCTCACAACCTGACCGGTTCAGACGCCTGCGCGAGCTTTGCCAACGTGAAGCTCGAGTCCGGTGAACAACCTGTTGACCTGGTTCTTGGATGGGATGCTGATGGCGAAAACATGATCGTTCGCTGGGCAGCCGACACGGGTGCAACCCTGCAGGTCTCCACGAGCGCTGATGGCCCGATCTGGGAAAACCTCGAAGGTGAATTGGTCGGCGGCGCCATGCAGTATGTGGTACCTCTGGACCTCGAAGATGCAGTCTTCTTCCGCTTGGTGAAGTAAGCATCTCTATGACATTGGATTTGAGGAGCTCTCGCCTCGATAAGAGAGCCTGAGAGCCTCCTCAAACCCTGAAAAAAAGGCCGGGATTCTTCCGAATTCCGGCCTTTGCGATATAACGGATAAGCATGTAAGTGACCAAGCTCCCGGCCTAAGTGACCAAGCTCCCGGCCTAAGTGACCAAGCTCCCGGCCTAAGTGACCAAGCTCCCGGCCTAAGTGACCAAGCTCCGGAAATCTCGCAGGAGCTGAGGGATCAGCTGGATGCATTAGGGCAGCGTGAGCACAACGAGAGGAAAATCAAATCGCTAATAACCGCTTTGTGCAGCGTTCGTCCGATGAAGCGAAGTGAAATTGCCAAATGGTTGAAACGTGATGAAAACTATGTGAAGAATAAATTTCTTAAACAAATGGTTGCAGATCGCCAATTGCGTTATCTTTATCCTGATATGGTCAAGCATCCAGAGCAGGCTTATCTTGCTAATAAAGAGAAGGGTCATTAAGAGTAAACACAGCAAAGAGATAAACTTTCTCTGCTGATATTTCAGGAAGTGCATGGGGATAACCAGTCACAAACTTAGCCCTTGTAAAGAGGGTGTTTTCTTAATTTCGGTTTTTCAATTTGTATGTTAGAGTAGAGCGCAGGCTTTTCCGTTTTTCATTGATTTTTGGGCGGAAGATGCTAGGATGGTGCCCATGAAACGTCTGCTAAAGATATCTTCTGCAGTAGTTCTGGCAGGGCTGGTTTGTTTGAACTCAGCCGCGGAATTTCCCAGAGGAGGCGCAAAGCTTCTTCCCGCTGCCGACCCTCTTTCAACAGTGAATAAAATGGATCAGATGAAACAGAGCATTACCCGGATGGAACAGGAGCTCCTCAAAAAATACGGACCGGGCCAGAAGGAGCGTATTGAACGCGGATTGAAGCAGGTCGCGCAGATGTGGCGCCCGGAAGATGGAACCCCGGAGGATTTCGAGAATCTCGTTTTAACCCACTTTGCGGGCACTCCCGATGCGCTGGAGAAGCTCTTTAAGCGCTTTGAAAAACAGCTTGAGGCCATCAGCGGCCACAACCTGATGGTTCAGCTCTCGCTGCGTGAGCAGGTGGATCTGGACCTGGGGCCCATTGAACCGGTGGATCAGATCTTTGCCGGCTTCGATATCGGTGCCCACCTGTTGGATGATTTCTTTGGCAATAAATTGGCCCATATTGTCCTGCTCAATTTCCCCGTCACGACGTTGGAAGAGCGGATTCAGAAGGGCGACAATTGGACCCGCAGAGAGTGGGCTTATGCCCGGCTGGCCTCCCGTTTTTCCAAGCGGATTCCTGCCGACGTGACCCAGACCATTACGCAGGCCTATGCGGATTCCGATGCCTATATTGCCGACTACAAGTTTTATATGCATCATCTCCTGGATGAAGAGGGCCAGCGCCTTTTCCAGCCCGGGTTGAAGCTTATTTCTCACTGGGATTTGCGCGATGAAATCCGCGGCCTCTACAGTGATCAGAAGGATGACCCCAAGCGCGTGCTCAAGAAGCAGCGCATGATCCAGAAGGTGATGGAAAAGGTGATTGACCAAAGCGTCCCGGCCTCCGTCATCAATAATCCGAATCTGGATTGGAACCTGGCGAAGAACGAGGTCAGCGCCTCTCCCGTCAAAGATGAGGAGCGCCCCGATAAAGCCGACATCAAGCCCTCCAACGAGTCCGAAAATGATGCCCGCTATGCCGCTTTGCTCAAAGTCTTCCGGGCCGAGAAACTGGCTGACCCCTATTCACCCAATGCGCCGACGCACATTGACCGCCGCTTTAACGAAGGCCGGGAGATTCCCGAAGAGCGTTTCAGAGCCATCCTGGTGCAGGTGCTTGAGGCCCCCGAAGCCAAGGCTGTGGCGAAACAGATTTCCAAGCGCTTGGGCCGTCCGCTCGAACCCTTCGACCTCTGGTATACCGGTTTTCAGCCGCGCGGCTCCTATTCGGAAGAATACCTGGACAAACTTTGCGATGAAAAATATCCCACGCTCAAAGATTTCCAGAATGATATCCCCAATATCCTGATGAAGCTCGGCTTCTCCGAAGAGAAAGCCAAGTATATCGGGGCGCAGATCGTGGTGGACCCGGTACGAGGCTCCGGCCATGCCTGGGGTGCCGCCATGCGTTACGAGAAAGCGCATCTTCGCACCGATCAGCCCGCAAACGGAATGGGCTACAAGAGCTATAACACCGGAATGCACGAGCTGGGCCACTGCACCGAGCAGACCATTTCGCTCCATTGGATTGATGAATACTTCCTGAACGGGGTGCCCAATACGGCCTTTACCGAGGGAATGGCATTCTTCTTCCAGGGCCGTGATATGGAAATGCTGGGCCTGAAGAAGCCCGATGCCACCGCCCAGGCCTATCGCGCTCTCAATGATCTCTGGATGACCTATGAGATTGCGGCCGTCGCGCTGGTCGATATGGATGTCTGGCACTGGATGTACGATCACCCCGATGCCACCCCTGCCGAGCTCAAGGAAGCCGTGATCACCATCGCCCGGGAAAACTGGAATCGCTATTGCGCTCCTGTCTTTGGCGTGAAGGATATCACCCTCCTGGCGATCTATTCCCACATGATCAATAACGGCCTCTACCTGCCTGATTATCCCCTGGGGCACATCATCGCCTCACAGGTGGAGCATCACATGGATAAAATCGTGGCCGAAGGGAAACTTTCCATCGCGGACGAGATTGAGCGGATGAACCGCCTCGGATGCATTGGCCCGGATTTGTGGATGAAGCAGGCGACGGGGAATCCCGTTTCTGCCGAGCCGATGATTAAAGCCGCGGCTGAAGCGCTCCGGATTCTCGGCGAATAACGAGAGCCGACACACTGATTTTGCGGTTTGCGTTTTTATAAACCATCTTTTTACGACGGCACCATACTGTGCCCCTGACGATATGGCTTTGAGTGAAAAAGATATCCCGCGTAAATGGATGAAGAGCTTGAAAGCTTCTTCATCCATGGAAGGGGGCTCTCAGCAGGAGGTGTTTTCCTGGTGCGTGGCGCATGTGAAGCCTCGATGCGAGAAGAAGCTGGCGCAATACTGCGAGGATTGGCAGATGGATTACGTACTGCCGCTCTACGACAGCCTGAAATCCTATCCCACTAAGAAAATCGTTTTCCAGAAGCCTTATTTCCCGGGCTATGTCTTTATCCATACTTCCCCGGAGAATCACCCGCTTCTGAAAAAGTGCAAGCATTTAGCCCGGTTGATCATGGTGACTAATCAGGCCCTTTTTTACAAGCAGCTGGAGGCCGTCCTCCTGGCGATCTCCTCAGATATTGATCTCTTACCCATGCCCGAGATCAAGCCCGGTATTCTCGTGAAAATCAGAAACGGTCCTTTGAAAGGAGTCGAAGGTCTGGTGGAAGAACGGGTTGGGCTCTGCAAGGTTTGCCTGAAGTTGGATTTTATCGGCCAGGGAGTGGCTCTGCAAGTAGAGGCCGATAACCTCGAGGTCATATAACCGGTGGCTTGGCGGCTCTTTTCAGAGGAGAACGGCGGAAGCGGTTTCCGAAGAGCAGTCCCCATACCCGGTGAACCGCTTCAAAAACGATATGAAGCGACATCTTGGAGGTCCCCGTCTGCCGATCCGTAAAGATGATGGGGTACTCGCGCACATCCATTCCCTGGGTCCAGATTTTATGCGTGAGCTCGATTTGGAAGCTGTAGCCATTGGAGCGGACCTGATCCAGCTTGATTGAGGAAAGCGCTCTGTTGCGAAAACATTTAAAGCCGCCAGTCGGATCGGTGAAGGGCATTCCCGTCACGATTCGGACATAGCGGGCCGCGCCGACACTCAGGATAAGCCGATTCAGAGGCCAGTTAATGACTCGAATGCCGCCCTTGTAGCGGGTCCCTAAAACCAGGTCACAATTTCTTGCAATCTCCACCAGCTTGATAAGATCGGCCGGATCGTGCGAGAAATCGGCATCCATCTGGCAGATATATTCGTAACCCCGATCCAATGCCCATTTAAAGCCCTCGCAGTAAGCTCTGCCCAGACCATTTTTTTCCGAGCGATGAAGTACGTGTACGAAGGGGTGGGTGAGTGCCAGTTGGTCGGCCAGTTCGCCGGTACCATCCGGGGAATTATCATCTACGATTAGGAGATCGAAGGGCAGGGAAAGTGCGCCCACCGCTTCCACCATCTGAGGAATGTTTTCACATTCGTTGTAGGTGGGGATGATGACGATGGTTTTTGCGCTTTTATCCACAGATTAATACTCAGACTCGTCTTCCACCTTCACGCTGCTGACCCAGGTGACACCTTCCAACCCCCTCAAGTCGCTCAGGAGTTCGTTGGTGCGGTTCGGGTCTCTGAGCATGAGCCGATAGGAGATATCCATCCCCTCGACTCCGTCGACCGTGCGTTGGTTTGCAACGGTGGTTCGTGAGCTGTAGCGGTTGATGAGCTGTAAAAGCGAAGAAAGATCGTTCCCTGTTTTTTCCCAGTGCAGGTTAAGCACCAGATCATACCGGTTTCTGGAACCAAAAGAGGTAATGTAGATATAAATCAGGATTCCCATGGCCGCCATGGTGCCGATGACGGCCGTGCTGAATTTCTGGGTTCCGCACGCCATCCCGATAAAAAGCGAGCAGAGAATATAAACGGTATCCAACGTGTCGCGCAACACGTTTCGGAAGCGGACGATGGCAAACACCGCCATCATACCGAAAGCGGTTATGAGGTTGTTATTCAAAACGCACATCACTAACGCCGTGAGCACGGGGAGCACCAGAAGCGCACTGACGAAGGTGCGCGAATAGGACATCCCGGAGTGAGTCTTGATATAACAAAGCGCCATTGCGTGGCCGCACACGAACGCCAGGAGAATAGAAAGAATCAAAGAGGGAACATTCGTAGGCGTGGGTGCAACGTCACCGTAAAAAAGCAAATCCATATATGTGTTTAATTTATACTTCTACTGTCTGTTTTTCAGACGATTCAAATCTAAAGGGGATACATCTACCGGAGTGAACTCCCAGTTATCAATCACAGGCAGAGGCTGGTTGCGAAAAATCATACCGCTTCCGATCATCTTATCTTCTCCCAGCGCGATCACTCCCTCGCAATACTTGGCAGCTCCGGTCTGCATCAGCCCGAACACCTCCACTAATTCCCTGAACCAGTAAGGATAACGGCCCGTGAACTTGAGCTCCAGAATCACATGCTTGGCCAGGTCGGTAATCGTCGCACGTCTTCTATCCTCCTTGAGCTTCAGGGTAAGCTCTCTCTCTGCTGAGACGGCTCGGTCTAAAGTCAATCGAATGGAATTGTTTTCGGGAGTTACCCACGCTTCGCGCAGGTAGGAGATGTGAACCTTGGGCCTGGCTTGCATGGCCCGGGTCAGGTAGAAAAAGTTTTGGGCCGCCTGCAAGGTTTTCGCGTCGTTTTTAATGAAAAACTCCGGGCGAATATTTCCCTCCAGAACGTCCTGAACATGTTCACGTTTGACTCCGGCACGCTGTTTGAGAATGCAGTAATTCAGCCGCCGCTTGATCTCGAAAAAGACCGGGCTGTTTTCGTTGTAAAAACGAAGACGCAATTTGAAGCGGTTCTTGGTCCCGTTAATGGTTCCCCAGTAGAGCTTCAAATCATCCGAATCCAGGTAAAGACTATGGATGGTGTAGGAGTTGTTGGGCTTGCCTACGGCGAACTCATCGAGCTCAAGATAACTGCTCACATACGCCCGAATACCCTCTGCTACTCCTTCAGTAACAAGGTATTTCAGCTCAAAGCGCTGTTGTTGCATTTTATCTTCAGCCATATTGTCTTCAGCTTTAGGTCAAAATTTTAGCGTATCGCCGCCAAGCCGGCAGCATAACCACCCATCACCGTGGATGGCAAGTCATTTATCACATCTTGCAGCCGTGCAGAGGCTAAATGAGCAATCTGCATGCCAAACCCCACCTGGATAGGCAAATTCTACTTTCTGAACAGCTTTGATTCTTTAAAATTCTATATTTCCCACCCTTTTCTATAGCTCTTCTTCACGTAATTATTGGCTTCGGAGTTATTGGTGAAGACTCCTTTCTTGCTGTCCCATTCCAACATCTTGCCCGGGAAGTGCATAGCGATCACACCCAGAATGCCCAGCTCCGAAAGTTTAGCTCCGTAGGAGAAGGGCGAACCGGTCTTTCCGGAACCTTTGCAGGCTTGAATCCATTCGGCATGATGCCCCGGACTTACGGGGATGCGCTGGGGTTCCTGAGAAAGAGTCTTCATCTTCTCAGGGTCCAGAACTCTCAGGTTAATTGCTCCGTGTGAGCCGAAAACGATTTTCCCTTTTGTGCCGGTCACCATGCCGCCGATCTTCGGCAGCTCCTGGTCGGTCCCTTCAAACTCTTTGGGTTTTTCGGGCGTCAATTTCCCGTCGTACCAGGTCAGGGCGAAGGCCGGGTGCTTATCGGTGGCCGCGAACTCATAACGAACAGTGCAGGCTGGCGCAAAAACCGGTGCGTGTTTCTGAGGGTCATAATCGACCGGATTCGCCGTGATGCAGCTCGGATAGTCCAGATCCAGAGCATAATAGAGAGGATCGACCAGGTGGCAGATCCAGTCTCCCAGGACACCCAGACCAAAATCAGTCCAGAACCGCCACACGCCCGGCAGGTAGAGCGGACTGTAATCCCGGTAAGCGGCACCGCCCAGCCAGAGATCCCAGTCCAGCCCAGCTGGAACTTCATGCTTTTCCTTAAGCTGATCGAGTTTATTAATATAAGAATAATTGCTGTCGCACATCAGGCACGCCTCCTGAATGTCGCCGACGACACCCGCATCCATCCATTCCTTGAAAGCTCGGATGCTGTTGTAGGAGTGCCCCTGGTTCCCCATCTGGCTGACCACCTTATGCTTCTCTGCCAGTTGTGCCAGGGTCCGCACCTCATGGACGGAGTGAGCCAGCGGCTTTTCGCTGTAAACATGTTTGCCCATTTCCATCGAGTGCTTCAGGATGATGGCGTGAGTATGGTCGGGCGTCGAGACGGCCACGGCGTCGATCTCCTTGCCATGCTTTTCGAGCATCTGCCGAAAATCCTTGTAGAAAGGTACTTTCTCATACCGGGAGCGGATAGGTCCGCAGCGGCGCTCATCCGCATCGCAAAAAGCGACGAATTGTTCGCCCTTGAGATCGTTGAGGTTACTTTCTCCACGCCCGGACAGACCTACCTTGGCGATGGCCAACCGATTATTGGCTGACGTCTGGCCGTTCAGCCCCAGAACGCTCCCGGGGATGATGAGGCAGGCACTTCCACTCAACAGCGTCCCTTTGAGAAAGGAACGTCTGGATAACGGTTTTAAAATTTTCTTCATACAACTCCCCGTTAGTCTAGTTGATTGCAGAAAAGATGCACGTAAAAAAACTCTTCTTGGAAAAATTGGAATATCCTGCAAAGGGGTGCTATACTTTCTCCATTGAGGACTGTTTTTTCGACAGCGATGTTATGAAGAGTTTAGAAGAAAAGTTTCCGGTTTATGCAATCGGTTTCAGTTTTATAAAGGATGCACAGAGAATGAGTCGTTTTATTTTCGCCGCAGCGCTATGCCTGCTGACTGTTCTGGCCGTCCAGGCGCAGACCCCGACACCCGTGGCTCCGGAGGGCTCCGGTACCCAGGCCAGCCCTTACCAGATTACCAAAGTGGAAAACCTTCTCTGGATGAGCATGAACAGTGCCTCTTCCGGCGGAAAATACTATCAGCTCCAAAACGATATCGATGCTTCCGGCTCCGCGAGCTGGGATACGGGCAGGGGCTTCTTCCCCATCGGCAGCTCGACGAGCAAATTCGCCGGCTATTTTGATGGCGCTCAGCACATTATCAAAGGGATTACGATTCGCCGTTACTCCTCCTCTTATGGTGGCCTTTTCGGTTACATCGAGGGCGGAAACGTCCAGAATCTGAAACTCCAGGATGCCTCAATCGGTGCCAAAAGCTTTGTCGGCATTTTAGCCGGTTACGTGACGGGCAGTAATTTGAGGAATTGCACCGTTACGGGTGAAGTTTCCGGAGGTGGGGACTATGCCGGAGGTTTAGCCGGGCAGGTCTACCGCACCCCGGTCCAGCAATGCTCGGCGGATGCACGCGTCTCGGGCGCCAGTTATCTGGGCGGTTTGGTCGGTGAGAATTTGGCTGAGGCGCCGATCTCGGGCTCCTATGCGCTCGGCAGCGTCTCGGGCTCCGGAGGAACGACCGGAACCTACGTGGGCGGCCTGAGCGGCTGGAGCCATGCGCCCATATCCGGCAGTTATTCCCGCACCACGCTTTCGGGCAGTGACCGTGTGGGCGGCATCGCCGGGCAGAATTCGAGCTCCATCAACCAGTGTTATGCGGCCGGGGGCATCTTCGGGAAGAGCAACTTTGGCGGATTATCCGGTTACAGCAATACCACCATCACGAGCTCCTATTGGGATACTCAGACCAGCGGCCTGATCGTTTGCATCGGCAACAACAAGGCCTTCGGCAAAAACTTCGGGCTCACCACCCAGCAGATGAAGCAGCGCAGCAGCTATGCCGGATGGGATTTCACCTCGGTCTGGGCCATTTCGACCAGTGTCAATCTGGGCTATCCTTACTTGAAAAATTTTGGCCTCACGGCTGAGCCTCCGGGGACAAACCTCCTCTATTACAGCACCGGTGAAGACGGGCTCGTTCTGGAGTGGGATGCCGATTGGGATGCCGTGCTGGAAGTGAGCGAAGGCGCCTCTGCCGAGGCATGGTCCGAGGTGCAGGCCGATCAGATTTGGGAATCCAACGGCTACTACCTGCATAGGGCCGAAAAGGGCGAGGGTTCCCTCAAGCGCTTCTACCGCCTTTCCGGAGAAGGTATCTGGGAGTAGGAGAGAAGCAGATGCGAAAAGACCCTTCCGGTTCATTTTATCGGAAGGGTCTTTGCGTGTAAGGAAAAGCAGGTCTAGGCTCTATTGAACCAGAGCTTTCCCGGCTTTTTGCCACCGATTCGGAGCGACTCGCACTTGTTCACTGCGCGGGCGGACTTCCTTGGTAATTACCTCTTCACCCTTCTGGTTGACCACCTTCATGAAAATGCGCTCGGGGCTGACCTCGATCCGCACTCCGTCCACGTTGCTGTTGATCAGAACCGGCAGGCAGTCATTGCCGCGGCGATATTCGCAGTTGAGCAGCTTGTGCGTATGGCCGCAGAGGAGCAAATCCGCCTTGTTATCGAGGAGAATCGGCAGGAATTTATCCCGGATTTCCTTTTCGCCATGCCAGGCTTTTGAGAAATCGGTTTGGGTTTCGCGGCTCCCATCGGCCTTGATGAGGTCCACTTCCACATTCTGCTCACCGCCTCCGGCCGGAGGAATATGGCAGAAAAAGACCCGGTAGCGCGCATTCTTGTAAGCGGGCAGCTGGACCACTTTCTCCAGCCAGGGAATCTGCTCGCTGCGGTAGGAATCGAAATCGACCAGGCCGCCGTATTCCTTGCTGTCATCGGTCTTATCCTCTCCGCAATCCAGGTTCACGAAAAAGACATCGCCATAAGTGAACGTGTAATAAAACTGATCGGTCTGCGTCGGGAAAAATTCGTGCAGATTGCGCGAGAAAGCCCCGCGAGTCTCGTGATTGCCCCGGAGCATGAAGAAAGGCTTCTCCCAGGCGTAGGAATCCACCGCCGTCTGAAGGAAGAATTTGATGATGTCCTCGCCCTGATTCTTATCCGTGACGATGTCGCCATTGTAGCAGACGAATTCAGCCGTGGGCACGTCGGTCGCGCGGATGAGGTTTGCATGCTTCTCAATGCCGTCATGCAGGTCATTGATCATCACAAAAGAGAACGTATCGGCTTCTTCGGGCCAGGTGGTAAAGGAGAGCGGCTTGCCGTTTTTCTCACGCAAGGTAACCTCTTTGCCGAAGGTGAATTTGTAGGGCTGAATCTCTTTAACTTCCCGCGAGCTGATGGAATAGGTATAGGTCACACCGGGCTGAAGGTCCGAGAGGGTAATTTTCTGCACCAGCCCGACATCTTTGAGCCCGTACGTGGAAGAAATCGCGTTCATCGGCGGCTCCGTCGAGCCCTCCGGCCGGTAGTCCACCCAGGAATATGCCGGGCGTGACGTATGCCAGGTAATGATCACCGAGTTTTGGCTCATCGCCTGGAGATAAGGCGTTGTTTTTAAAAGGGGTTCTTCTACCGCAGGGGCAGGTGAAGCCGGGGCCTGTGCCCAAACTCCGCTGCCTGGCACTAAGAGCGCCAGCCCCAACGTTAACAATCCAGCGTTTTTTAACATGCACCGACTATATCGAAAATGCCCCCGCTGAACAAATCCAAAAATAGAAACGAAAAAGACCCGCAATGCTCCGCTGGGAAGCATTGCAGGTCTTTCCGGGGCCCGTTTACGGGCAACAAAAAGTAATTCCTTAGAGAGTTTTGACCAGCTCTTCGGCGATCTGGACCGCATTGAGGGCGGCTCCCTTGAGAAGCTGATCGCCCGCGACCCAGAAGCAGAGGCCGTTATCGAATGCGCAATCTTTGCGGATGCGTCCCACCTGGCAATTGTAGTGGCCCGCGACGGCCAGCGGCAGGGGATAAACGTTCTCCGTCGGCTCATCCTTCAATTCAATTCCCGGGGAGTGGCTCAAAATCTGACGTGCCTTTTCCACCGTGACCGGCCTTTCAAACTCTGCGCTGACCGCAATCGAGTGAGCGCGATAGATCGGCACCCGCACGCAGGTAACGCTGGCCTTGAAACGGGGCAAGTGGAGAATCTTGCGGCCCTCATTTTCCATCTTCATCTCTTCGCGGGTGTAGCCGTTTTCCAGCCAGCTATCCACGTGGGGAATGACGTTAAAGGCGATCTGATGCGGATACACTTCCTTCGTCACCTCCTGATGGTTGACGATCTGTTTAACCTGGTTTTCGAGCTCCATGAGCGCCTTGGCGCCGGTGCCCGAGACCGCCTGATAGGTGGAGGCAAATATCCGGGTCACTCCGAACTCCTGATGGAGCGGGTTCAGTGCCATCAGCGTGATGGCCGTCGTGCAATTGGGATTAGCGATAATCCCCTTATGGGTGGCCAGGTCTGCCGGGTTGATTTCGGGAACGACCAGCGGCACATTCGGGTCCATCCGGAATGCGCTGGAGTTATCCACGACGATACATCCGGCCTTGGCTGCGATCGGAGCATACTTCAGGGAAATGCTCCCTCCGGCGCTGAATAGAGCGATCTGGATGCCGGTAAACGAATTCTCAGTCAGCTCCTTTACTTCAATCTCTTGCCCACGGAATGTGAGTTTCTTGCCGACGGAGCGTGCTGAGGCCAGGAGTGTCAATTTACCCACAGGGAAATTGCGCTTCTCCAGCGTTTGAATCATTTCGATGCCCACGGCACCGGTGGCTCCGACTATGGCTACATGGAAGTTTTTGCTCATCTGTTTAGAGATTTTTGTTTTTTCTCTCAGCTCTGTGAGAGTGGAAGGATCAGGATTCAGTGAAGAAGGTCTCCGATCCCTCTGGTTATGCGCGCTTTTCGGGTACCCGCTGCCTGATTCCGGCGAAGCTGACGCAGCGCCTTCACGGGCATAACCAACACAGCAAGAAATCACGCGGAGGGTTCTTGTATATTGGTGCAGCGTCCCCATGCACGCGGCTGCAATCCTACAAGGTCCGTGATTTCTTTACAAGCGGCCAGTTTGCGAAATCCGCTAAACGTATTGCATCGAATTGTCCCCGGTGCCTGAGGAAATTGAGTCCCTGATGAAAGGACCGAAGTCTTTTCCTGGCAACAATCCCCGCAGACGTTTCAACCTCCATTGGGTAAGCTGGTTCCGTAACGTATTTTTTTTGAAATAATCTGAAAAAAAGATGGTCATAAAGTTTTTTTCTGTTACCTTCAAGGAAAGGTTTCTTGGAAGAATTAGTTGTGAATGCCGCGCTCACCAGCACGTATGCCGCCCGGATAGAGAATATCCCGGCGATGAAGGTTCACGGCAGTAACGGAACGACGAACTGTTATTACCTCAAAGATTTGGCGAATACGGCATTGGCCCTGGCAAACAGCTCGGGTTCGATTGTTGAGTCCTACGATACGATGCCTACGTCAATCGCTTCCTCTTCCGGGGGAGGCCGTCGTCAGGGAGCTAGACAATTTGCTGGGTACATAAACTCTGGAATAGCGACAAAAGGACGACTGATTTTTTATTCGGTAGGAAAATGACAATGAAAACACTTATTGAGCCAGTATTAAATGCACTCAACTCAAGGCTAGAACCCCTGGGGTTTAAACGGAATAAATACGGTAGAGTGTGGAATCGAATGATTGAAAATTATATAGATATCATTGAGTTACAAAAGTCAGGATTTTCTAATTCTTTGACAGTGAACTGTGGCGTTTCATGTATGGATGTATATCGTATTACATGGGGTAAGGAGCCCAAAAAAATAATGATTCCTGCTGAAGGAATTGTTGAAATTAGATTAGGACATCTTGTATATGGAAAAGATACATGGTGGGAATATGAAGAGATACTGGATTCGCCTGGCATATTAATTGATCCAGTAATGTCTGGGGGTGTTTCTTTTTGTGAAAAAATGCATTCTGAAAATGAGATAATGAGTTCTCTTGAAAAGAAACGTTTCTTGCCTGCTTGTCGAAGACTTGAGTATGTTGTTTTACTTTGTAAACATGGAGAAAAAAAAAGCAGAAGAACTTATCAATAAAGAAAAAGTGGATTACATGAAAGTGATGATTCGTTTGAAATATAAAACAGAAGAAAAATTTTATAATCGAGAAGTTGGGATATGGGATATTAAATTGAAAGAAATTGAACAAAAGTATGGTCTTTCGATTATTCATGATTTGAGAAAACTGTATTCGCTTTAAATCCGTAAAAGATTGATGAAAAAGCAAGGAAGTGTTCTATGCATCTATACCTATGGCCTTGGAATAGACAATATCTTGGCGATGAAGGCTTTTTAAAACAAATGGTATATTAGATATTATAAAATAATTAAAAATGAATAATACTATATATATTTTATGCAAAGATTCTTCTGAGATGATTCAATTTGAATCAGTTCAGGAAGGACAAAAATGGCTTGAAAAAATTGATATTGAAAATCGGGAATACTTTTGCTGGGATTCTTTTGGAAACGTTCTTGAGTTAGGTGTGAAAAATGGAAAAGACTGGTTATATATTGAATCAGGATGTAATGAAGAAAAGAACGAATTAAATAAATATATTATAGAAAATAATATTAATAAATTTATTAACAATATTTACCCAAAAACTTAATGAACACAACAAAAAATATAATCATATATGAATATAAATCAATTTTATTGGCTTGAAGACTGTATACCTGCTATTACAGTTCAGTTAAATCTTGAAGATTCCTATTTTAAACAACACGGTTATGTGGAGAAACGTTTATTGGATGGGGATTACGAGGGAATAGAATTTCCAGTTGTCTTTATCCATTATTATGGAAGAAGATGGGAAGATATTTTGGGTGTTGGGTGGCCTCCTTTATATGTAATTTCTGAAAAGATAAAAAATATCTTGGAAATGAATAATCTGACCGGGTGGAAAACATTTCCCGTAGAAGTATTAGATAAGAGGAAAAGGAAAATGGAAGGTTATTACGGAATGACGATAACCGGAAAATGCGGTCCAGTGGATAACAGCAAATCGGAGATAGTGCCCTACACACAAAATCGCTACGTGTTAGGGCAGAAAGCATACAAAGGCTGTTACGTTGGTTTGGATAAATGGGATGGAAGTGATTTCTTTATACCTGAAGAAGCATCTTGGCTTATTGGGTCACAAAAGGTGGTAGATGTATTCAAGGAAAATCAAATAAAAAGATTAAAGCCCGTTAATCTTGCAGATGTAGAAAGATGGATTGTTGATCTGGAAAAGGATGAAGAACAAGATAGCTCTGAGGAAAAAGGGCAATCCGAATTATCGTAATTATTAAGTTTATACCATGAATATTTTTGAATTATATAAAACAAATTATCGAAAAACAGTCTATATACTATTGATGAGCATATTTCTTCTTGAGGGAGCTTTTTTTCTCTTGAAGTATGCAGAGAGAGAAATAAGGCAAGAGCGGCAGATGAGATTAGAAGGTAACAATCAAATTAGCTCTGCTGATTATGAGAAGGCTGTCGGTTATTACAGTTTTACTCTTCCAAATTGTATGGCTTATACAGGCATGTTTACTCTTATTGTCTGGTTTTTTTGTAATATTATTTTATTATTTGTTTTAATAGTAAATAAATCAAATGTATGTTTTCGGATGATAATATCAATTATTTGGGGCCCATATTTTACCATTCATCTTTTGATTTTATGGAGTTCGCTAATAGCACTTTATGATTAGAATTAGTAGTATAATCGTAAAGTATTTAATCTATTTATAATGTTTAAGAAAATTTATTATCTACTATTTGTTTATGCCATATTGAAATGTAGCCTTTATTTGCAGGTCGATGCGGAGTCATTGACACCAAAGACTGGAGAGAATTGGACAGTTGATTTGTCGGATGATGTTAAGTTAGAAATGGTTTACATTGCCCCCGGAACTTTTGAGATGGGGTGCCCCAAGGATGAACCACTTCGAATGCATTACGAAACGCTTCGCACTGTTACTTTGACGAAGGGATATTGGATGGGGAAATACGAAGTTACACAGAAGCAATGGCAGGCGATAATGGGAAATATGTTCAGCATCGGATGGAAGCGGATAGGAGATGATCTTCCCGTTCACGATATTGATTGGTATGCTGCAAATGAGTTTTGTAAGAGATTAAATGAGAGAGAAATAAAAGCAGGGAAACTGCCGCCGAATTATCGCTACGTTTTACCCACTGACGCTCAATGGGAATATGCGTGTCGTGCGGGCACGAAGACCGCTCTGAATAATGGGAAAAACATAACGTCTGTTTGGAAAAGGAAGTTTTGGATATTTGGGGAATGGATCCTTCTCGCCGGATTTGAAATAGGCAGAGGCCATTGGACTGACTGTCCTAATTTGGACGAAGTGGCATGGTACCAGAATAATAGTCATCTTCAGCCACATCCCGTAGGACTTAAAAAACCAAATGCCTGGGGACTGTATGATATGCATGGGAATGTAGCAGAATGGTGTGCCGATCGGGATACCGAAGATTACCCGAGCGACACTTCTAACATAGACCCGATAAGTCCTCCTGCATCCATGGATAAGCACTACGATTACTGTAAAACCCGAGTCTTGAGAGGCGGCAGTTACGCTGATCATGTTGACATGTGCTCCCAGTCACGACGGGATCGGGATGGTAGCTTTCCCTGGTTTACGCGTAATAGTGTGGGATTTCGCTTAGCCCTTGTTTACTTCGACTCTGAAGAAGATATCCCTGTATATAGCATACAAATTCAATATTCAGACATAACTCGCAAAAGATCGCCAAGAAAAGAAAAGGTAAGTTCAGGTGAAAAGAGCAACTGACATTTTTCCCGGTTTGAAACCGGCATTTTTAAGCTTAATGTAAGGGGAATGGAGCAATACACAACAAATTTAACTTCATACCTTGAAGAGGTGCAGAAGAAAACTGAAAAGAAAGGGCTGGAAGAGTAACATAATTTACATGAGAATAGAAAAAATCTTTTTACTTTTTTCCGATCATTCCAGTCAAGATATAATATTTATACAAATATATGAGGCCTTTAATTAAAATAGTAATTTATCTGCTTTTATTTGCATTCAGTACAGTTGAGATTGTATTTGGTTTGTTTATTGGGCCAAAAAATGTGTCAGAACGTGAAGAAGAATTTAATAAAAGTCAGTATGTATTAATATTAGATAAAAAAAGTAGTCAGGAATTTGCATCATTTAATTCATATCAGAAAAGGAAATGGTCTTTTTTAGCTTGGTCTGGGGGGATGATAATACTATCAGTCGGGGTTTTGATATATTCTGATTTAAAAAATAAAAAAAAGAATAAAAAATATAATACATTTTTTATTCTTTTCTTTTTTTAATACTCAATTCATCTGTTTTATTTCTGAGAGGTTTATATTTAGATAATATAGCTTATTATTATGTATATTTGCCGAAATTGTTGGATAATATTAAAATACCAACAAATTACAGGAAAGATTATTCTGATTATGTTCTTTCATTGGGAGAACAATGGGGAATCTTAAAATACTTTGGGATAATATTAATGCTATTAACTATTAGTCTTTTATTAATTAATATTCTTAATAATAAACTTTATCAACAAAAATAAATAATATGAAATTTAATTTTAATATTCTAAATATAAAAAAGAAAATAGGAATACTATTATTAGTAGTTGTAGGAACAATTGTCTTTTTCTATTTGCCATTCTCTTTCGCAGTTGAATTTTTTGTATTTATTATTTTTTTAATGAGATTACTTTCATTCTCTTTTAGTAAAATTTATAATATAATTTTTAAAAAGAATATTTCAATTTATCACTTTCCTGATTATCTTTCACTTAATATAATAGTTATTGTCTTTCTTTTGTATTTTGCCCCTCAAGATGGTGGAAATAAAAAGATTGATACTTCTAAATGGAATGAGTGCACATTAGAAGAAATATTGAAAGATATGGATAATCAAACAGGATTCTCTGTTTACGTTAATTCATTTCATATCTTCTCAGATAAAATCGCTAATGATCCGCAGACGCAAGAAATCATTAAACAAAAAATAAGTTGGGATCAGCGCAAATTGACGGTAGCGGAAGCTGCTTATTATCTCACTGAGAAAAGTGATGCACAAGTCAATCTGAGGGTGGCTAAACATATTTTTCTGAGAACTTCTATGAGTGGTCATTGGTTAAGTTACACAATTGGTGTTTATAAAAAAAGGGATTATAGAAGTGATCCGAAACCAAGTAGATTATTAGGTTTGTAGAATTAACAATAAAAATAAAAGCAATATAAAATATGAAATCAGATGAAAATAAATTAGTGCTGTACTTTTGCATAAACTTAATAGCTGTTTTATTGTTTATGGGTACATTGTTGGTAACTAAACAGAATGTCATTTTTGTATCAGTTAGTTATATTATAATAATTATAGGATGGAATCTTAATTATATAATAAATAAAAACAAAAATTTGTTGATACTTATAATACTAATAATAAATATTACTGCAGTATTTATTTACATTCATTTTCGTTAAATATATTTATATTAATTAGTAATATCAAAACATATGAAAAAATATACAGTTCAAATCCTAATAGGCGCTATATTATCGTTGATCTTAATATTTTATTATTGTAATTCTTATTCATATAAAGTCTTGCTATCTGTTCTGTTTTACAATGCTGTTTTTATTGTGGGTGTGTTAGCAAGAAAGCATTATAAAAAATTAAAAATAAGTGTCGTATCGTTATCTGTTTGGCTTGTGTTTATCATTGGGCTAATATTTTCAGCATGCTTATACCGCAACTAATACTAGGTGATCCCCGATTAATCAGTGGATTGCAGCATATGGAGGACTCCGTTGCCATTCCATAATTGGATGAGTAGTCGGTATCCTCACATCGGGCGGTTTGAACTTGTACGCCTTCTGCGGAAACGATCCCGTCAATTGTGTGGATCCTTTGGGAACAGAAATGTGGCTTTCAAAACGCCCTATCGAAGGTTATATGAGAAATAACGAAAAATTTTATCTGTCGTACGTCGTTCCCGTTGTTCGACCACTTTTTTATGTTCTTCTTTTAGTAGAGGTTATTGTTACGCTTCAGGGTGCATTGGCACTGGATGCGATGGGATCATGGGAATGGGATCGATTTATATATTTTGCTGCATTTATCGGCATTATTTCTATCAGTATTTCAATTCTTATGTTATTTTTCCATATATCAAAAACAGCAAAGTATTTTCAAATTATTATTGCAGTCTTTTTTTTCATGTTGCTTCCAGGATGGAAAATTATTGGGTGGCATACGGCAAGCGGCTTGAAAGAAAAGAAATTGATTGTATATGAGCGCAATTGTCATGACATGATAAAATATATTTCTTATTATAGAAAACTTCCGGAAAGTCTTTTTATTATGATTGATAATTATGCGTCTTTTTTTTCTAAGGAACGGGATGCGAATTGGAAAGAAAAACAGATAAACTTTCGCTTGACCGAACCATTCTCAGGTAAAACCAATATTGTATCAAGTTTTGACGGTTCAGGAGGTTGGGTCTACAATCCGGAGCAAGGAATCTTTGGAATCAATGTCAAGGGGATGGAACAATACACAACCAATTTCACAGAGTATCTGGGAAAAGTGAAAACAAATTCTATTGCAAAATGAGAGTATATCCAAATCAATTTGATCTTATAAACAGCGGTGGAAACGTAGTCACAGCCTCAGCGTACGGAAATAGATGTTTGTTCCAAGGGCGTGAGTACGATACACCACGCAACTCTACAACTTCCCTCTTGGGATCAGCCCCCACTTACAGAGGGAGATTATGTTGCAAAGGTAATTCTATGGTTAGAACCGATTGGAGGCCTTTATGAGAGAGATTAATGCCATAAAACGAATGGTGCGAAACACTCAATGGTTAATATTACTCCTATTTGTGGGATTTTTGGTCGTCCCGGTAAAGCATCCGGTATTGTGGGTGGTATTCTCCTTGTTCCTCATAGGAGATATGATTGTATGTATTTCGAAGCTAAAGCGAATCAAGGTTTATTTAATATGTGAGATGGGATTATATTCAGTTGGATTTCTTAGGGTGCTTTTTTCTGCTTATATGTGGATGCAATCTGTCATGAGAGATCCATCTCAGTATGTTATTTGGTTAGGCGTGCTTTCTATTCTGGCAATATTATTCATGTTTGCGCTCCTGTTTATTGATGCCTTGCTGGAGTACAAAAACGTCCTTTCCCTCCATAAGTCAAAGGATGAAGTCAGTAGTGGCGGAGGAATATCTCAAAAATGATGAGTCGTCGAGATCTTCATATCGGGCGGTCTTGACAATGTGTATAGCCTTATTATCTGTAGTCGAAAATTAACGTTAGAATTATATGAAAAAATGGGTGCTCATTACTCTCGTCGGCATTCTTGTGCTTGCAGGTGTTTTTATCAGTATGCTGCTTTCGGCTATGGATAATTCAAAAGCGGAAGCTCACGCTGTTAATCTAGTTGGTTCATTTAAGAGTTGGAAAATGAATGGAAGACCGCAAGGAGAAGCTCTTAAAGCTATAGAAAAAGATTTTTTATGCAATGGTTTTTGTATCAGTAACATTGTAATCAGTATTGATGGGACAAATTATACAACGGAGGCAGCACGTCAAGGTGAGTTTATCACCTATTTTGTGACTCGAGATGAAACAGTCATAAGAATGAATTCTTCCGGAAAGGCAAAGGTGATTGGGTATGTATTCCCGACGGGAGTAGTAAATAGTAAAAGATTGCCCGGTTTAAAGTGTGCGTTGGTCTGTTATGAGTGTGATACCGGAAGGCTGCCGGAAAGTATTCTCGAAGGGATGTTTTTTGTTGGGACTGAAGACGGGCATCTGAAAGAGGGAGGAATCCTGGCGAACTGGTGGCTTGCAGATATTGATCTGGTTCAAACGAATGTTTCTTCCTTTTACACTGATGAGGGTGGCTTTCTTTATAATCCGGCGCAGCGGTTATTTGGGATTGACCGAGAACGCTATAAAAAAGATAACCTCCCTCTTCCTGAACTGACCTGTATTCCGGGAGGCCGAGCCTGGGACCTGGCGGATTCTGTCCGGCAGCGGAATTTCCATACGGAAACCAATATATTTGAGCCTGGAAATATGCGAACCGATCATCTGGGGCGGATTGTCGGGATAGAATATAACACGGGCGTGTCCAATCCGGTGTGCCGTGTTCTATATGACTATAACCGGGAGGGTAAAATCATAGAGAAAACAGTTTGCTTTGGTGCACAGTCAAATAGTGTCGCTTATGGGTATACGCCCCGAGGGGCATTGGCAAGTCAAAAGCAAGGCACGATACTCACCGAATATCGCTATGACGAGCGAAACAATCTACAACAGGACAAGGTGCAGTACAGTTATGATGCGCTGGGTAATGTAACGAATATCCTCCGAAACGATGGGCGCTCCGTTTCTCTGGAATGGGAGCGGGGTGATTCCCGGGAGACGCTGAATGATTTTGAAAAGGCGGTAAAACTTTTGGGCGATACAACCAAATCGGTGTGGGATCCAAAAAAATCCACTGAGGGTCTTGTCCGTAAACCATACTTGGGATGGATTCCTTTTGATGCCGCAAAAGAGAGCACCCGATATGTCATAAAGCGTGTTACGACGCATCTGAATGGGGCAGAGATAAGCCGATGGGAATCTACAGAGGATTCAAAGCAGACCGGTCTGAATCAGGGAGAGCGTTTTCTGGTGGATTTGCAGGGAACGGTTTTGGGTGTGGTGGATTCTGAAGGCGTGCTTGTTGAATCGTACCAATATGATGCTTGGGGAAAAATTCTTTCGATTCAGGATGGGGCAGGGAATCCATTGCAGCAAACAGCCGTTGGAAACAACGCTCTGTGGCAGGGAATGGAGTATATGTGGGAGGCCGGACTTTATAACTTCTATGGCAGCCTGTATGACCCGGAAGCGGGATGCTGGATGACGCAATCTCCAGTGAGAGCTTTTTTCCAGTGTAAAACCAGGGAATATATTTTTTGTGGCAATGATCCGGTCAACACAGTCTGGCGAGAGTCTCCTGCTTCCCGCAACCAGGGAGGGGCATTATATGAATAATGAGAGCGAATGGACCGATTTTGAAAAGGGTATGGATGAAAAATATCTGTCCATCAATAGAGCTCATCAGAAAAAGAAGAGATGGATTATAGGATTAATTTTTTGCGCCATTATTGGCATTCTCTTTTCTGTGAACATGGCCATTTCCTCTACATATGAACGTGTAAAGGAGCGTACTATGATTTCCCTTTTCGAATCGTGGGAAAAATCGGGGAAACCTTTGGGAGAGGAATTGGCCCAACTAGTCAAATCAAGAAACTGGGATCAATATATTACTATTACTAACGCCTCATTTATCCTTGAACAGAACACTATTGAAACATTATTTGTTACATTCTGGCCCCGAAGTGGAAAATCACTCTTTAGTAAATCACTCTTTTTATGCAAAGATGGAACCTTAATCTGGGCGAACACTCACTCTGGAAAGGTGTTAGAGATCAAACACTATACTGTTCCCCGCAAGCAAGGGGCGAAGGATGTGGAGGCGCTTCATTGACAGGGGAAAGTAAGCAGTAACATAATTTGCATGAGAGGATTATGAAGGTTTTTGAAAAGTAGTATGAAAATGGTTGAAAAATAATATAATTATATGTTATGAATGTAAAAGAAAAAATATTATTAAATTCAAATATTTTTTATAGAATGTGGAATAGGGATAGTTTCATAAACAACTTATTCCGTTTCATACTATTTTGTGAATTGCTGGCTTTCCTGGGAGCACTTTTGTTTGGAGGTTTTCCTTCACCCATACTACCTATGGCAATAATCGTATGGATATGGGTATTTGGAACAATTATTCAATGTATAATGCTGATATTATATCCAATTGCAAAAATTACAAAAAAATTTGACTTCTCAAGTTGGATAGTTTTTTATATTTTTTTATTTTCCGCATGGAAGTCTTTTCTTGTATGGAGTACGTTGCAGGATTAGATTTTTTAGTAAAATGTCAGCAACAATGTTTGAATCATACGATTACGATGTATACGGCAGTGTGCCGGTTAAAGACGGAGACGGTACAACATTGACTGAATCAGCCTACGGCAACCGCCTCCTCTTCCAGGACTGGTCGTATGACTACACGAATCAGTTCTACAATTTTCTTGCCCGTTGGACCTCCAATGACCATTTTGCTGGCCACGGCTTGACCTGGCGTGGCAAGTCGGGTAGGCTCTCGGGATAATTCCTCTTGCAGCCTGAGGGGAGAAGCGAGCAATAAAGAGAAAGAGAGATATCGATGTCCGGATTAAATTGGCAGGAGATATTGAGTGCTTTTGTGGTACTTTTCGCCGTGATCGACATGGCGGGGCTTACCCCGGTCATTATTGATCAGCGCAACCAGGGTGTGGAAATTCCCCCGGGGCGGACCGCCCTCTATTCTCTGGCCGTTTTTCTGATTTTTCTTTTTCTGGGCAATCAGCTCCTGCGGCTCTTCGGGGTCGATGTTTCCTCTTTTGCCGTGGCGGGTTCTCTGGTGATATTCGTGGTGGCGGTGGAGATGACCTTCGACGTGAGCCTCTTCAAGCTGAAGGGTCCTCAGGGGATGGCTGCGATTGTTCCCATTGTTTTCCCCTTTATCGCGGGTGCCGCCTCTTTCACGACGCTGCTTTCGCTCCGGGCCGAGTATGCCCTGAGCAATATCCTGGTAGCACTCCTCCTCAACGTGGTCGTGATCTATCTGGTGATTTGGAAAATCAATATTCTCGAGAAGGTGCTGGGTGCCGGCGGAGTCTATATTCTGCGTAAATTCTTCGGGATTATTCTCCTGGCGATCGCCGTCAAGCTTTTCACTTCCAACCTGAGCTCTCTGCTCACCACGAACTGAAATGCGAAAGCTGCCCCGGTTTTTCCCAAGGCAGCCTTTCAAATTCCTCTCTTCCGCGTAGTTTCCGGCGGCTAGATAACGGTGTTATCGGGGATAATCGCGTTTTTGGGGATGACCACGACCCCATCCCGGATGTAATACATGGGCGGATTATCCACCTTGTCGGGCTTGCCGTCGGGTTTAATGACGCAGTTGGCGCCGATGCGCACCCCTTTATCAATGATCGCGTTTTCGATGATCGTATTTTCCCCGATGCCGATTTTGGGGATTCCCTTGGCGCGGCTTTCCAGAATCGATTCCTCCGGCTCGTAGTAGTCGCCTCCCAGGAGGACGACCCGTTTGAGATTCGCATTGCGCTCAATGACCGTCCGCAAACCGACCACGCATTGGGTGAGATGGGCATGGTTGATGATGCACCCATCGGAAATTGCGGCGAAGCGAACATTGGCCCCATTGATTTTGGAAGCGGGCAGGAAACGCGGCCGCGAATAGATCGGCGCGTTCATGTTGAAGAAATCAAAAGGCGGCAGCTCGTCGGTCATGGCCAGATTGGCCTCGAAAAAGCTGCGGATCGTTCCGATATCCTCCCAGTATCCCTGGAAAATGTAGGAGAAAACCCGATGGGTATTGATCGCCTCCGGGATGATATGCCGTCCGAAATCGGTGGAGTCGTTATTCGTGAGAAGCTCCTCGAGCACCCCGCGCTTAAAGACATAAATGCCCATCGAGGCCAGGTAGCAATCATCTTCCCCCTGAATACCGAAGCGCGAATGCCACTTCTTGGGCAGCTTGAGCGATTCCTGAACTTCCGGGTCCGTCGGCTTTTCAACGAAGTTTATGACCTGCCGCGTTTCGTCAATCTGCATGATGCCCAGCGAGCTGACATCGCGCTGGCCTTTGACAATCGTCGCGACCGTGAGATCGGCATTCGTCTCGACATGCTGATTAATGATCCCCCTGAAATCCATTCGGTAGAGTTGATCACCGCTCAGGACCAGGAAGTAACGGTTCTGCTTCGGCGCAAAATGGAGCAGATTCTTGCGGACGGCATCGGCCGTGCCCTGGTACCAGGTGCTGCTGGAGAAGGTCTGCTCAGCAGCCAGAATTTCCACGAAACCATCGGAGAACTGATCAAACTTATAGGACTGGGAAATATGGCGATGGAGCGAAGCCGAGTTGAACTGCGTCAACAGGTAAATCTTGCGTATGTTCGAATTGATACAGTTGGAGATAGGGATATCGACCAACCTGTACTTACCGGCCAAAGGGACCGCCGGCTTGGAGCGCTCCTTGGTGAGAGGGAAAAGTCGTGAGCCCTGGCCGCCTCCCATAATGATCGCCAGAATTTCGCCCTCATGATATCTCGCCACTAAATTCGCCATACAGTGTGAATTTACATTCTCTTTATCTCTTTTACAAGCCTTTTACGGCCTATTCCGTAGGGTTTTCTCCCCCGTTTTTGAGTAAAATGGGACAGTTCTCCTTTTTATCCGTGTTTATGTACTCTTTTTGCCGGGAAAAATGCGGAAATAGCATTCGGGAAAACTTGCTAAAAACGGGCTCCGGTTTTAGACTGGTGTCGTGGGAAGTGAGAGTAAAATCATTCTTTGGGATGAGATAGAAGCCTGGCGGGAAAGGGTCCGCTCAGAGGGCCGTTCGCTGGCGGTGACCAATGGTTGCTTCGATATCATTCACTCCGGTCACGTGATTTACCTGGAGAATGCACGCAAAGAAGCCGATCTGCTCCTGGTGGGTGTCGATAGCGACCTGTCGGTCCGTGCCATCAAAGGTCCCGGGCGTCCGGTGAATGCTCAGGAGGACCGTGCCCGCGTCTTGGCCGCTATGGAAGCTGTCAGCGCCGTCTGCATCTTCGAGGGGGTAGGAGCGATGGATTTCCTCAAAAAAGTGAAGCCCGATGTTTACGTCAAGGGCGGCGATTATACACTCGAGACACTTGTCCCGGAGGAGCGCGCCTTTATGGAGAAATCCCATATTCGAATCGTTCTTTCCCCGGGCGTTCGGGGCAAATCAACCACCGGCGTCATCGAAAAACTTTTCGCATCACGTCCCAATAAATAAGACAAACAATAAGAATCCGAATAAGAAAAACTGCACATGAAAAAAATGGTTTCTGTACTGGTGGCGCTTTGCCTCTCCTGGGCCTTTGCGGCAGGGGTGAGTGCCGATCAATCTTTGGAAAATAAAGCCTGCCGCAGCGTGCATCTGATTTATCCCGCTACCGAAGGCGTTGCCTTTTACACGGAGATGAAGGTGGAAAAATCTTCTCCCGGCACATACTTCATGGCCGCCGGTTTCAATATGGGCTACTACGGAATCCAGGAGCTTTATGATGGCAAAAAACTGCTCATCTTCAGCGTCTGGGACCCGGGTGATCCGAGCGATTGGGATGCGCACCCGGATTCAATCAAGGAAGAGCAGCGGGTGAAACTGCTCTACAAGGATGAATCCGTCCGCGTGGGCCGCTTTGGCGGTGAAGGCACCGGAGGGCAATCCTTCCTGGATTATGACTGGAAACTGGGGCAAACCTACCGCTTTTGCGTCTCGGCCAAGCCCAACGGCAAGAGGACCGAGTACACCAACTGGTTCTTCGTCCCCGAAGAAAACAAATGGAAAAAACTGGTTACTTTCTCCACCATCACCGGCGGCAAATACCTGGGCGGTTATTACTCTTTCGTGGAGGATTTCCTTCGCAATGGCGAGTCGGCCAAGATTGATCGCCGCGCCTCTTATGGTAACGGCTGGGTCAAGGATAAGAACGGCCAGTGGCATAGCCTGAGCCGGGCCCGCTTCTCGGGCGATTCCAATCCGGTAATGAATATCAATGCTGGTATCAAGGATAACTGGTACTACCTGCAAACGGGCGGCGAAACCAAAAATGACGACGTCCCCTTGTGGGATTATATGAACCGTGCCCCAGAGGGACTCAGCCTTCCGGATCTCGACGCTCAGCCGGCTCCTGCTCCCGAGCGTAAGAAAGAGACCGAGTAGGGGAGTGTTCGCCGGAGTTTGAAACCCTTTGCCGCTTTCACCCCTTGAAACAGAGACTTTCCTCGTTTTACGGAGAAACCCGGAGCGCCCGGAAGATCGTGGTTGTAGACTTCGGCTTCTTGGGCGATACCGTTCATCTGGTTCCGTCGCTCCGGGTTCTGCGCTAGAATTATCCTCAGGCAGAGCTCCATGTGGTGACGACTCCCGTGGGCGCCGAGATTTTGAAGATGACTCCCTGCGTGGACCGAGCCTGGCCCTACAGGTTGACTCATCCCAGTCCGCCCTGGCATGAAAGTCTGGGGCTCGTGCGCCAGTTGAGGGCCCAGCGTTTTGATGCGCTCTTCAACTTCAGCGGGGCCGACCGGACGGTCTATCTCTCCGCAGCTTTGGGTGTTCGCCGGAAAATCTCGCAAACGCCTGCCCGTTGGCATTTCTATAATCCGCTCCTGAGCCGCTACTGGGCTCCGAGGGTCAAAGAGCACGGGACGATCCCGATTTATCAGGGGCGCCTGGAGATGCTCCGCAATGCCGGTCTGGAGATTTCGGAGCCGCGCTTTGAATTGACCATCAGCCCGGAACTCTTGAGGGAAGTGAATCAGTGGGTCCACCCCGGGGCTGTTCATCTCTCTCCCAATACGAGCACGCCGATGAAGGAGTGGCCCGTCCGCCGATGGATAGGGCTGGTGAAGCTTTTTGCCCGGAAGTATCCGCAGGCGAAGATGCTCCTCTCCACACCGCTGGAGCCCCGGCAGTTTGATCGGGCCGAGGCGATCGTGGAAGGAGCCGATTGCCGACAGCTCAGGCTCCTGCCGCCCGGGCTCGGCATTCCGCAGCTCTCGGCCATCATCAGCCGCTGCAAGCTCCATCTGGGTTGTGATTCAGGCCCCCTGCATCTGGCCTGGGCTCTGGATATTCCTTCGCTCTCCCTTTGCCGAAATTATAAGGAATTGAAATCTTGGATTCCGCAGAGCTCCAAACATGAAGCCATCCTGGTCGAATGCTCCTGCATCGGCAAAAAACATCCCGAATGCGCCTCTCAGAATGAGTCGGCCTGCCTGGCCAAAATCACCGAAGAAGAGGTCTTCGCCAAACTCTCGGCGATGTTTGAGCGAGTCTGCTAAAAACGAAAAGACACAGAGATAAAGCTCTCTCTGTGTCTCTTGAATTTTTTTAGATCGCTCTTTGGCTCCCTTTAATCGGAAGCTCTCTCGGCAATCATCTGCTTGATCTGGGCCAGAACTTCTTCGACCGGTTTGACCCCCTGATCGCCTTTACCGTGACGGCGGACCGCCACAGCGTTCTGTTCCTGCTCCTTCTGCCCCACGACGAACATGGTGTGCACCTTATCGACTTCGGCGTTGCGGATTTTGCCGCCGATCTTGTCTCCGCTCGTATCCACGGAAACCCGGATGCCCTCCGCGTGCATTCTCTTGCGCAGCGCTTCGCAATACTCCATCTGCTCGTTGCCGATGGGCAGAATGCGAACCTGATCCGGAGCCAGCCAGAGCGGGAAGTTCCCGGCGTAGTGTTCAATCAGGAAGCCGATGAAGCGCTCATGCGTCCCCAGGGGTGCCCGGTGGATGCAGAGCGGCGTGGCCTCCGTATTCTCGCGTGTCCGGTAAACCAAGCCGAAACGACCGGGGACCGCGAAATCGACCTGATTGGTTGCCAGCGTAAACTCCCGACCGATAGCGCTCCAGACCTGTACGTCAATCTTGGGCCCGTAAAAAGCCGCCTCGTTGGGTATCTCCACGTAATCAATGCCCGAATCTTTGAGCACGTTGCGGACTCGGTCTTCTGTCTCTTTCCAGAGCTCGGGTTCATCGACAAATTTGTGCCCCAGCTCTTTAGGATCATGTGTGCTGAAGCGCATCAGATATTTCTTGATGCCGAAAATCTTGAAGTACTTCATGTACATTTCATT
>Ga0265294_10000728_pt1 | contig 44239 bp, 50 predicted proteins | sample MunlanPumphouse3_FD_192504 | JGI IMG/M metagenome (GOLD analysis project Ga0265294, IMG submission 192504) | Groundwater microbial communities from a municipal landfill in Southern Ontario, Canada - Pumphouse #3 | ecosystem: Environmental > Aquatic > Deep subsurface > Groundwater | place...
GTTCGGCCCCACTTTGGATTTTCATCCAGCAATCCGTGGATCAAGGCGATGTCCTCGCCTCTCAACTCCCGTCCCTGCATAACTAAAATATCTGACATAGGACGCAATATACACCATTACTGAAACCGAGTCCAGAATAAAAACAGAAAAAACGATTTTTTGTGCTGGACTTTGCTACAACGACAATGATATGGTTCAGACATTGTTGGGGAAGGTTATACCCCGTGAACGGTTACAGAAAATCAAACAACAATTCAGGAAGCAATTCTTCTGTTGCTGAAAAAACCACATATGCAGGACTTACTAAGCTGCGAATTCCTTTAGGGGTTAATCCAATTGACCCAACATTAATTCTATACGGATTATAAACAAAATCACCTTCTTCTATAAATTGATATTTCGCACGATCTTTTGATTTCTTGTGATCAGTAACTGTGACACCAATTTTATTAGAGACTCCTAAAACATTCATTGATTCATAATCTTTTAACGTCTCTGCCCGGATAGATTTTTTTTTGACGTAAGGAGCAAGCTGTTTTTTCTTCACTATTGGATCTCCTTCCTGATCGTCGCTAACAGCTCATCACCTTTGGCAAAGGATTTATGGAGCATCTCTAACAGCTCAGCGGCGGTGTGCTGTTTTTCCTCTTCAGGTTGATGCGGGTTTTTTATGTCAAGGTTGTAGCCACTCTCTTTGATGCGCTTGATATCAACCTTCCACGCAATCTCGCTTTCTTCGCGCTTTTTCCACCATTTTTTTACTTCATCGAATTCGCTGAGCTGGATGGGCCTGGTTTTGGAGTAGGCTTTGTAACCCTCCGGTAGTTGGTGCTGGTAGTACCAGATTGTTTTAGTTGCTTTGACTTTGAGATGCTCCAAGGCTGCGGTCAGATAGCCGCCTGTGCCGCAGGCAGGGTCGAGCACCTTCTCGCCGGGCTTGGGGTCAGTCAGCTCTGCCAGCAGTTCGGTGATGGCCCGCGGCGTGTAGAATTCGCCCAGGGTGCCAGCGCTCTGCAGCTCGCCCAGGAAGGTCTCATAGATCTCCCCGAAGATTTGTTTGTCTTTGCTGTTGTTAAAGTCGATGGCGTTGAGTTTGTTGATCACCTGTCGCAGGTGAATGCCGGACTTCATATAGTTGTAGTTATTGGCAAAAACCCCATGCACCAGCACTGCCCGCTTGTTTCCTGTGGAGAGATCAATGCTGGAGTATACGCAATTCGTCGCTGCCTGTTCCAATGTCTTGACGCATGATTTTGCGCGCTGATTTTACGATTCCACTGATATTACTCATATATTATGCTGCCCTGTAAATCTCTTTTCCTAAATCCATGATTGCCTTGATATACTCCTCTTTGATGCGTGTGCCGCGCCCGATGATCTGCTTGAACTCAGTCATGGAGCCTATATTGCTGTCGAGTACAATCAGCTTGCAGGTTTGAGCGTTGATGCCGGTTGTCATTAGCTTTGAGGTGGTTGCTACAACCGGGTAGCGCTCTTCCGGGTTGATGAAATTATCCAGCTCCATCTTGCCGATCGGGTTGTCGCCGGTTATCTGCATCACATATTTGCTGTTCTCTGCCACCAGGTCGGCATTTTGACTTGTATTTTGCAAACAATGCAAGCCGAAACTAGTCCATAACGCAAAGTGATGCCGCCAGTCGGATGGCTTCAAAGAAACTGGTTGGGGATGCTTTGCCCTGCCATGCCAGATCAAAGGCTGTGCCGTGATCCGGCGATGTGCGGATGATCGGCAGTCCGAGTGTCACATTCACCCCTTGATCAAAAGCCACCATCTTAAACGGGATTAAGGCCTGATCGTGATACATGGCAATGTAGGCGTGGTAGGGGGGCTCTCTACGGGGGGGGTAGAGCCAGGTGAAGGCCGTGTCTGGAACCAGCGGCTCTGAGATTGTGATGCCCGCGTCTCGGATCAATGCTATGGCCGGCTGCAAAATGCGTTGCTCCTCATCGCCGAACAGACCGTGTTCGCCAGCGTGCGGGTTTAACGCGAGCATCCCCAGCCGCGGTTTGGCAATGCCCTGTTGCAGGCAGGCTTGATGCAATAGTTTGGCGATGCGCAGCAGCAACGCCGCATTGAGTGCCGCCGGCACACAGGCCAGCGCCATGTGAATTGTTGCCAGCGCAATAATCAGACCAGGGGTGAAAAAGGCCATGCAGGGGTGGGGCGCATTGCACAGCGCGGCCAGCATTTCCGTGTGACCTGGAAACAGAACGCCTGCTTGGTGCAGCGCCTCTTTGTTGATGGGAGCGGTGACCAGCGCGTTCACGCGCCCTGCAAGCGCGTCAGCCACGGAAGCGCTGATCCAATCCGCGGACGCTTGGCCGCAGACGGCCTGCACAACCCCGGGCTGGATTTTATGCGGCTCTGTCAACTCGATGTTGACAAGCCTTGGACCTGGCAGCCCCAGATCTTCATCCAGCAGGGTATGACAAACTCGCAGATCCGCGGGCAAAGTAATTTTGCTCTTAGCTGACACGCGCTGCAGCACAACCTTGCTGCCGTAGACTACCAGCTCAGCCGTTGCGCGGATGTCAGTTGAGTTAAGGGCATGCAAAACAAGCTCAGGTCCAATGCCGGCGCAGTCGCCTAGCGAGAGAGCAATGCTCGGTTTTCCACAGGACATGAGCTTGTTTACAGGTTTAAAGGGTTGGGGTTTATTCAGTGACGTGCTTGACGCTGTTCAGAGTTCCATGACTGTTCTGAACCCAGTCAGCGCATTCAGGATCAGCGCACCAGGTGCCGTCAATGACAAATTTATATTCGTAAGCGCCGGGAGCCAGGGCTAACACAGCTGTGTAAACTCCAGTGCCGCTTTCATCTTTCATACGCTCGGCAGTTCCGTTCCAGTTATTGAAGGTTCCTGCCAGGAACACTTGACAGCCTTGTTCAGCGCGATAGGTGAACGTCACGGTGTTGGCTTGTTTCAGTGCTGCTTTAGCTGATTTTTTCGCGGGCTTTTGGGGCACTGCGGTTTTCTCTACTGTCTTGGCTACAGCAGGCGTTTTGGCTTTTGCGGCAGCTTTAGATTTCGCGGCTGTCGCAGGTTTTATTGGTGTTTTATTTTTTTTCATATTTTTTGGGGATTTTGTTGTTTTGCTAGAAAACTCTGTTAAACGTGGTTATTATGCTACGGTATAGCACCAAAAGTCAAGTGCATAGTCTGGGTTGTTTTGCGCGTTAAAAAAACCTTAAAAAACATGCGATAATATTTCAGCGCGTTAGATTGCTTCAAGCCATACGGTTATGCTATAATTCACAGTGGAAATCAAAAGCAGCATGTGAATTTATAATTTAACGGTGAGGTAGCCTAATGAAATGTGAATTATGCAACTCAAATCAAGTTGACAGAGCGATTAAAAAGCAGGTTGATGGGATTGAGGAGGATCTCTTTGTGTGCAATAACTGCGCACTGGAGGAGGGTTCTAGAAACTCAGCCAGTGAAGCCGTGTCCGTTGCGAGCGGTAGCGATGATATTATGCCGAGTGTCAACGTGTTCATGGATGCCACCATCAATATTTCCGCTGAGTTTGGCGGCGCGGCTGGCAAGCACTGTCCAACTTGTGGTTTCAGGGTGCGCCGCGATGCCTCTTTTAAGAATTTAGGGTGCCCGGATTGTTACAAAATATTTGAAAAAGAGATTTACGAACGGCAATTAACCGAAGGCTATAGCGGCAAACGTCTGCCATCTAAAGATGCGCGCGTGGAAATCGTGGCTTTGAAGAGTCAGATCGAGGATGCAGTGCGAGAAAGCCGCTTCCATGATGTTTTTCGGTTGAAACTTCAATTGGAGGATGTTGAGAGCCGCGGCAGGGGGCTGGGTCGCTCTCAAGGAGATTAGCTTTTTAGGCTGTAGGCGTTTAGGGTTCCTAATCACAATCCTAATCTTAATCAAAAAACGTTGATCTGGGATGGGCGAATAGATAAGGATTGAGATTAAGACTAAGATTAGGATTGGTCCCAGACAACATGTTTTTAAGGATCGACATGTCTTGCCCTTTGGTAAGGGGCTAGGTCCGCGCAGGGCGCGGAGTGAAGAAGTTCTAAAGTGAAAAGATGGCCCGTTGGCGCGGGAGCAACGTCGTTCCGGTTTCCAATCGGACATGTCCGGTTGGAAACCGGACCCACTGGAGTTCGGCTTCGCCTTCGGTTGACGACACCCGCGACGATGATGGTTGACGATTTTCAAGGGTGGAGTTTTTTATCGTAATCCGCTATCGCACGCCACGCCGAACGACTGGAAGGCGGGTCGCACAGCATCGTCGGCCAGCATCGGGTGTAGTAGCCGCTCTATGAGCGGCATGTGTCGCTCATAGAGCGGCTACTACATTAAACCCCTACAAACGTTCGATAGACAACTTTTCGCAAAGAACAATTAATTGTTCTTTGCGCCCCACAAGCGACTAATCGATTATCTTCGTGGTGAGTAATGCGCAAGAAACTGTTGCAATTAAAGGATGTGTTTTGTCTGGCATCGGGGGCGATGATCAGCTCTGGGTTGTTTATTCTGCCGGGAGTGGTATATGCAGAGTGCGGGCCTGCGGTTGTTTTAGCGTATCTAGTGGCAGGTCTTCTGGCATTAATGGGGCTGCTCAGTCAGGCGGAGCTGGCTTCGGCGATGCCCAAAGCTGGCGGAACCTATTTTTATGTGATGCGCAGCATGGGTCCGGCAGTCGGAACGGTGAACGGAATAATGACCTGGCTTTCGCTCTCGCTTAAAACGGCATTTGCGCTGGTGGGCATGGCGGCCTTTACAACTATGGTTCTGCCTGGGCTTGGAGTCAATCATAAGCTGGTCGCAATTGTTCTGACGCTGTTTTTCGCGGGGCTGAATGTGGTTGGTGCCAAAAAGGCCAGTGCGTTGCAGAATGTCTTGGTGGCAGCGTTGATCGCGATTCTTGTTTTTTTTGTTTTAAAAGGGCTTCCACAGGTGAAGGTGGCGCATCTGGCGCCATTTGCCCCTTATTGTTGGGTTGCGGTTATAACTGCGGCGGGAATGGTCTTTGTCTCGTATGGCGGATTGCTCAAGGTGGCCTCGGTGGCTGAGGATGTTTATAAACCGGAGTGGAATATCGCGGTTGCTATGATGCTTTCGCTTTCGGTGGTCAGCCTGCTCTATGTGCTGGTGGTCTTTGTGGCATCAGGGGTGCTGGGTGACGCGCTGAAAGGCTCGCTGACACCGATCTCCGATGCGGCGCATGTGTTCATGGGGCAAAGCGGGCGCATCCTGTTGGGGGTGGCGGCGCTATTGGCCTTTGTTTCAACGGCTAACGCCGGAATCATGGCCTCTTCGCGTTATCCTTTGGCGCTGGCGCGCGACGAGATGCTGCCCGATGTGCTGGCCTGTGAGAACAAAGCGGGTATGCCTTATGTGGCTTTGGGTGCGACAACTGTTATTATTGTTATCGCTCTTTTTTTGCCGCTTCGGATGCTGGTGAAAATGGCATCAGGGGTGTTGATCATCACCTTTATGCTCTCCTGTCTGTGTGTGATTATTATGCGCGAGAGCCGGTTGCTGAATTATCAACCCAAATTCAAATCGCCGCTTTATCCCTGGGTTCAGGTTGCCGGCGTGATCGGATGTATGGCACTGATAATTTCAATGGGCTGGAGTGCGGTGGTGAGTTGCCTGGCATTGACGGGGGTGAGTTTGTTGTTCTACTGGTTTTATGGACGGATTAGGGCCAGTCAGGAGTTTGCCTTGCTGCACCTGATTGAGCGGATGACCTCCAAGGATCTGACCGCGCACATGCTTGAGGATGAGTTGAAGAGTATTATCCGTAAGCGCGATGAGATTGTAGAGGATCGATTTGATCAGATTATTGAGAGCTGTGCTATTCTGGATGTGGATGATGACTGTGATCCAGATTCTCTTTTTGAACAAATCGCAGAGCTTCTGTCAAATGAGGATGAAGCATCAAAGCGCTCCATTAAAGATTGCCTGTGGCAGCGTGAGCAAGACAGCAGCACAGTGATATCAGGGGGGCTTGCCGTTCCTCATATAATATTAGAGGGAACAGGGCGCTTTGATATTATTGTGGTACGCAGCCGAAAGGGGATTGTGTTTCCAGATGTTGGCGATAGAGCGGTGGAAGCGATTTTTTGCCTGGCAGGCACCAAAGATCAGCGCAATTTTCATTTACAGGCACTCTCGGCGGTTGCGCAGGTGGCCATGAAACCCGAGTTTATGAGTCAGTGGAAGCGCGCTAAAGACTGCAGCAGTCTGCGGGATATTATTTTATTGAGTCGGCGGATGCGGGGCGGTGCTAAATCCGCTACTAAATCTTTATGAGTTTTTCAAGCGGGCGGATTGATTATAGTAATATGGATCTGCTATAATTAATGTGAAATATCATAAAAGCGTGAAAAACTTATAAGATGCGAAGATGCTTTACGAAAGAGTCATTTTGATGATTTCTTTCGTTTGAGTTTGCAACTGAAGATGCCGAGAACCAAGGAAAGGGAATTGGCAGACTTGAAGGAGATTAGTGATAAAGTCAGGTTTGTCAAAAAGACCGGATATTGTTCTATGGAGCAGGGCGCGGTTGTTTAGAAATGTGGCAAGGCAGCCCTTTATCAGCTCTGATCAAGCGCTGGAGAATGCTCTGACACCACTCGATGAGCGCAGCATTAAGCAGCGCAAAATTATCTGTGAAATGGTGTCAGGGACTATTGCAGCGCTTTACTTTGAGCAGCGGATGCAGTTGACCAAGCTCACTGAACTCACCGACGCTAAAATCTTCGAGCTTTACGAGCAAGGGGTGTTTTCCGAGTATTTCAAACGGGCGCGTTATGATGAGTACCGGGGGATTGTCACCGGCAACGCCGGAGTTGTCCGCGCACTGGTGAATGAGCGGCATCATTTGGTGCTGCAGAATATCCGTCCCGGGTTTCAGCTCCAGCGGGTCTGCGATGAGGTTGCGCAGTTGAGCGAGCTGTTCGGCAAAGCGTTGCCCTTTGCATGGAGCAAAAAATTCGGGTATCTGATGGCTGATTCCGAGTGCTGCGGCACTGGGCTGGAGGTAACGATTAATCTTCATTTACCGGGGCTGATTCTGATGGGCGAGATGTCGGAGGTGATTACCGCTTTTAACGCGGTGGGCCTCAGGCTGGATGCTGAGATATCCGATGATTTATTTGTGGACGGGTTTGGGCAGCAGATGCGAGTTTCAAACAACCCGGCGGTCTCTGACAGTGAGGCGGGTGTTCGGCGGAAGATTGAGGTGGCTGTCAGCGGGCTGGCCAAACAGGAAGCGCAAGCGCGCTTACGAGCGCTGGAGCACAGCAAGGCGAGGAAAACGTTCTTCAATATGATTGCCTGTAGCTTGGCAGTGCTGAAAAGCGCGGTGATCATGGATCGTGCGCAGTCGTATGAGAATCTCTCATGGCTGCGGGCTGGGCTGAGTATGGGGCTTGTGAAAGGGATCACGCTCGCACAGCTTGACAGAGTGCATCGTGATGTATGGTCGTCGAATTTCCTGGCCTATTTCAGAGGGCCGTTGGACGAGGCTCTGGAGTATGTTAGTACAGCGCGGGCGACTGTTTTGCGCGAGAGGTTGAGTGGCGTCAAAGTGACGTTTATGTGAGCGAGAGTAGAGAGGGCGAATTTATTGTGAATGGTTTTGGGAAATATACAGATCAGGCGATTGCCGCGATAGAGATTGCAATGCGCGAGGCCAAGGGGTTGAACCACCCCTACGTGGGCACCGAGCATTTGCTGATTGGCATTGTGGCGGTTGATGGCAGTGTGGTGGCGGATATTGTTGGTAAATTCGGTGTCAACCTCAGCGACATCCGAAGCTCGGTTGAGCGTTTTGTGGGCTCCTATGGCAGTGCGATCAACCGCGGTGAGCTGCCCTACACCCCGCGCACCAAGAAGGTTCTGCAACTGGCGGTTTCGCTGGCCAAGGCCACTGGTTTCGAGGCGGCGGGAACGATCCACATCTTTCTGGCGTTGCTCAGAGAGGGTGAGGGGGTTGCCGGCCATGTTTTGAAACATCTGGGGATCAATCAAGAGAGCATCATGCCGCTGATGAACGATATCCTGGCTGGCCTGAACCGGGTTAACCAGTCACGCCGCGATGATGATGAAGAGCTGGACGACGAATTTGACGACATGGACGATGATGATGACGAGCACGGTCCCTACCGCATGCCAACGCCTGAGGAGCTTTTCGGCGCTGGCATGGCAACTCCTGATCCGTTCATGGGCGGCGGCGGTGGTGGCGGTGGCCGCTCCGGCAAGTCAGCCTTGGATGCGTTTGGGCGCGATCTTACAGCACTCGCGAAAAAAGGTGCCTTGGATCCTGTGGTTGGCCGGAAAGATGAGTTGGATCGGGTGATTCAGATTCTCTGCCGCCGCTCTAAGAACAATGCGGTTCTGCTTGGTGAGGCGGGCGTTGGTAAGACAGCGGTCGTTGAAGGTCTGGCGCAGGCCATTGTGGATGGGAATGTCCCGGAGCATGTGCGCGGCAAACGGGTGATTGCGCTGGACATGGCTTTGCTGGTTGCCGGCACAAAGTACCGCGGCCAGTTTGAGGAGCGTTTAAAGAACGTGGTGGAGGAGGTGCGCAGCAGCGGTAAGGTCATTCTGTTTCTGGATGAGCTGCACACCATTGTCGGCGCCGGTGGTGCTGAGGGCAGCATGGATGCCGCTAATATTATCAAACCCGCACTGGCGCGCGGTGAGCTGCAGTGCATTGGCGCCACCACGCTGAATGAATATCGTAAACGGATTGAAAGGGATTCCGCGCTGGAGCGCCGCTTTCAAACCGTGCGGGTGGATGAGCCTTCTGAGGAGGAGACGATTGAGATTTTAAAGGGCCTTGCTCCGCGTTACGAGGCTCACCACAATGTGCTGTATTCGCCGGAGGCACTCGAGGCGGCCGCCCGCTTGACCAAGCGCTACCAGCCAGGCAGGCAACTGCCGGATAAGGCGATCGATGCCCTGGATGAGTCTGGCGCGCGCGTACGAATGCGTGTGGCAGTGCTGCCAGCGGGTATTCGGGACTCCGAGAGTAAGATCCGCGAACTCAGTGCTAACAAGGAGAACGCGATCAAGAATCAGCGCTTTGAAGAGGCTGCGGCTCTGCGTGATCAGGAACGCGCGGCACTAAAAAAACGCGATCAGGTGGTGGCTAACTGGAAAGCGGAGTGCGGTGATAAAGCCCTGGATGTCACATTGGATGACATCACGGACACCGTGGCGCATATCACCGGTGTCCCTATTAAGCGGATGAATGAGACCGAACGGGCGCGCATGCTTAACATCGAGGATGAGCTGGAGAAACATGTGGCCGGACAGCGACCCGCCCTGGAGTCGATTGCCCGCGCGCTGCGGCGGGCTCGGGCTGATCTAAAAGATCCCCGGCGCCCGATTGGGTCATTCCTCTTCCTAGGCCCAACGGGCGTAGGCAAGACGCTGCTGGCCAAGGTACTCGCTGAGCAGATGTTCGGCGACGACAAGGCCTTGATCCAGCTGGATATGTCCGAGTACATGGAGAAATTTACGGTTTCAAGGCTGATCGGCTCGCCCCCAGGCTATGTTGGCTATGAAGAGGGTGGCCAGTTGACCGAGCGGGTGCGCCGCCGTCCATACAGCGTGGTTCTTTTTGATGAGGTGGAGAAGGCGCATCCAGATGTGATGCACATGCTGCTGCAGATTTTAGAGGAAGGTCATCTCACCGATAGTCTGGGTGTGACCGTGGATTTCCGCAACACAGTGATTATTCTGACCTCCAACCTTGGCTTTGATTATGACCGCCAGGGGCAGGGGCTCGGTTTCGGAAAGCTTTCCGGGGATCTTGACTACGAGCGCTTGAAAGAGCGCATGATCGTAACAGCGCGTCAGGTTTTTAAACCGGAACTGCTCAATCGCTTTGATGACTTGATTGTCTTTAAACAGCTGAGTAAAGAGGATCTGGTAAAAATTCTTGATATTGAGCTGAGTAAAGTTCGTGAGCGTCTGGCGGCTAAGTCGATAGCGCTGGAGTTGAGTTCCGCGGCTGTTGATTTCTTAATCACCAAGGGCTATGACACCGCATTGGGTGCCCGTCCTCTACGACGCACAATTGAACGCTTTGTGGAGGACAGCATGGCGGAAGAGTTGCTGCGAGGTGTGCTGACAAAGGGTGTGATCGATGTGAGCGTCGCGGAGAGCGGTGATCGTTTAATCTTTGCGATGGGTGGCGAGCTGCCCTTGACAGGTTCGAAAAAGCTGGCGGCAAGCGAAAAAACGGGCGTTAAACCTGCGGTCAAAAAGAGTTCAAAGAGGCCCGCGAGTTCCAAAAAACGCGCGGCAGCCCCTAAAAAACGCAGTGAAAAAAAATAAAACTGAGATTAAAGCAAATTGGTGCTTGCAAAACAGTGCCATAGATTGGTATATTATCAGTCTTTTTGGAGGAAAAAATGGTCAAGATTAGACTACGTAGAACTGGTTGCAAGAATAATGCAGCTTATCGAGTTGTTGCCGCGGATGAGCGCTCACCTCGCGATGGAAAATTTTTAGAGATACTTGGATGGTACGAACCAACACGTGAGGGAGTGAATTTTAAGCTCAAACTCGACCGTATTGCAGCGTGGCAGTCCAAAGGCGCTCAGATGTCTGAAACAGTTGCAAGCATGGTCCGTAGGGCCAAGCGTGCCGTGGCAGCTGAAAGCAGTGATGTCAGCACTTAGGCATGGTTGGCTGAAATGATGGACGGCCCTCTTAAAATTGATGTGATCACGGTTTTTCCAGCCATGCTTCGAGGTTTTTTCGAAGAGAGCATGTTAAAACGAGCATCTGAGATGGGGGCGGTTCAATTCAGGACAGTTGATCTGCGTGACTTTGCGCATGATGCCCGTCGAACCGCTGATGACAAGCCCTATGGCGGCGGCCCTGGGATGATCATGAAACCGGAGCTGTGGTTTGAGGCAATTGAAGCGCTGCAAACAGAGCAGGCGCGAGTTATTTTAATGACTCCCTCGGGCAGGAGGTTTCGACAGGCGGCAGCCCGACGGTTGACTGGTAAACGCCATCTGATTTTTTTGTGTGGTCACTATGAAGGAATCGATGAACGCGTGCGTCAGGCACTGGTGACAGATGAGTTTTCGATTGGCGACTATGTGTTGACCAACGGGGCTCTGCCTGCGGCGGTGATAATTGACGCGGTTGTGCGGCTGTTGCCCGGAGTCCTGGGCGGCGGCGATGTGGCAGTGCGGGATGAATCGTTTTCAAATGGTCTGCTGGAATATCCGCAGTATACGCGGCCGGCGGTTTATCGGGGGTTGGAAATTCCCGGAGTTCTGCAGAGCGGTGACCACGCCGCTGTTGATAGTTGGCGGGCGCGGCAGGCGTTGGATCGAACAGCAAGACGACGCCCCGATTTGTTGAAGTGAGAGTTGGATTAAGTTTGATTTTCAGGTAAGAAGGAGTTTTGAAAATGATTTCAAAAGCAATTGACATGATTAACGCCGAGCAGGTGGCAAAGTCTACCGAGGGCAAAGCAACACAGAAGTTCAAAATTGGCGATAGCGTCAAAGTCTTTGTCAAGATTAGAGAGGGTGAGAAAGAGCGGATTCAGGCCTTTATCGGAACCGTGATCGCCCGTGACGGCGGCGGCAACACAGAAACCTTTACCGTGCGCCGCGTCACATTCGGCGTGGGCGTGGAGAAGGTGTTTCCTGTTTACTCGCCCTACATCGATAAGATTGAGGTTGAGCGCTCCGCACGCGTGCGCCGCGCCAAGCTCTACTATCTGCGCAAGCTCACAGGCAAGAAAGCCCGCCTGCGTGAGGCACCACGTGCTACCAGAAAAACCAGCAAATAAGATTGTTCGGGTTTTGTAACACATAAAAAGAGAGGCCCTTGCAGCCTCTCTTTTTTGCATTCGTTTACCACGCCTAAAAAAGGCTGGTGTTAGGTCCGTGCAGGAAGCGTTCGGTAGTAGATCCCGAGTGCATCGGGAGTTGTCCGATTGGAAATCGGACCTACGTTGCTCCCGCATAAAAGGCGCGACCTCTTTACTCGCGCATTTGCGCATTCGCGCACTTCTCCACTCCGCGCTCCGCGCGGGCCTAGGCCTTTACCAAAGGGCAAGACAAAATGTACGAAAAAGTCAAAATCGCTGTTGACAAAGATGCAATCATTTGGTTAAATGACCAAACGAACAAGCAATTAGGGATTCAGTTATGAGAGATGTCAGAGAGAAAGCTAAATATGACGCAAAAGCAAATATTTTGAAGGCGCTGGCCCACCCCACCCGGTTGTGGATGGTGGAGAAACTGGCCCATGGCGAGAGGTGTGTTTGCGAATTTGTTGATGCGGTGGATTTCGACTTTTCCACGATTTCAAGACATCTCTCGGTTTTGAAGCAGGCCGGCATTGTGATGGATGATAAGCGCGGCAAGCAAGTTTACTACACCTTGAAGGTGCCATGTGTTTTGAATTTTATGCACTGTGTTGATGCGGTTTTGAAATCGCAGGCAGAGGCGCATGCAGCTTTAGTTGATAGCGCATAGGTTTTGTTAGGCTTGATTTGTTTTAACACAGAGGCCTGGAAGAGGTTTAAATATGAACTGGAAAACTGAGTGGAAAAAACTGGCGGTTATAGCTGTAGTCTTTTTAGCGTTTTTTTATCTCCCTGTGGGGAATGCGAGATTTGACAATGCGATTATGGAGTCGTTGTATCTGGCTAAATGGTATGCGCGGGAGCATGTCCTGCTCTGTCTTATTCCCGCCTTCTTTATTGCCGGTGCAATCGCGGTTTTTGTGAGTCAGGGTTCGGTAATGAAATATCTTGGCGCCAAGGCCAATAAATTTATGGCCTATGGGGTGGCTTCCATCTCGGGCACTATTCTGGCCGTCTGTTCCTGTACAGTTCTGCCACTCTTTGCCGGAATTTATAAGATGGGTGCCGGATTGGGACCGGCCTGCGCTTTTCTCTACTCAGGGCCGGCAATTAATGTTTTAGCAATTGTGATGACTGCCAGGATACTGGGGGTCGAGCTGGGAATCGCCAGGGCAATCGGCGCAGTGCTTTTCAGTGTGATAATTGGTATTTTGATGCACCTGATATTTCGTAAGGAGGAAGCTGCGAAAGCAGCCTTGCAGATGGCCATGCCGGAAGAGGAGGTCAAGCGACCTCTTTGGCAGAACGCTCTTTATTTTGCTTCAATGGTCGGAATCTTGGTTTTTGCCAACTGGGGGCGTCCCGATGCGATTGAGGGACTCTGGGCTTCGATCTATGGCGCCAAGTGGTTTGTTACATCCGGTTTTGCAGTTGCATTAGGCGTGATGCTGGTATGCTGGTTTGAGGTGGCCTGGTGGAAGGTTGTGCTGACCGCCTTGCCGGCCGCTGGTTTGGCCATTGCATTCCCTGAACAGCCCCTGGCCGCTTTTGCTGCGGGAGTTATCGGACTCTCCGCTTTTACGAGCACTGACAAAGGCGAGGCAGGTGAGTGGTTTGCATCCTCCTGGGGCTTCACAAAGCAGATTATGCCTCTGCTTCTGATCGGCGTGCTGGTGGCGGGCGCTCTCTTGGGACGGGTTGGCGGAGAAGGCTTGATTCCCGCAGAGTGGGTCTCCACCGCAGTCGGTGGCAACTCGCTCCTATCCAACTTCTTCGCATCTTTTGCAGGCGCTTTTATGTACTTTGCTACCTTGACCGAAGTTCCCATTCTGCAAGGTCTGATTAATAATGGTATGGGTAAAGGTCCGGCGTTGGCTCTATTGCTGGCCGGTCCAGCATTGAGCCTGCCGAATATGCTGGTGATCCGCAGTGTGATGGGGACCAAAAAGACGGTAGTTTTTGTGAGTTTGGTGATCGTGATGGCCACCATCAGCGGAATTGTTTTCGGAATATTTTTTGGCTAAAGCAGCTTTTTGCCGCAACCAATTTTTTATCTCTCACAGAGGCACAGAGTTCTCAGAGTCTTTTCAGAGTTTTCCCGCAAAGACTCAAAGGCGCAAAGCTGCTACTCTCTGTGTTCTCTGTGCCTCTGTGAGAGATAAAAACCGTACTCAAAACACACAAAAATGTACGATACTAGAATACAAAGGAGAGTAGAAAATGAAAATTCAGATACTGGGCGCAGGGTGTCCCAAATGTAAAAAACTGGCGGAAGCCGCGGAGGCGGCAGCCAAAGAACTTCAGCTGGATTACGAGCTGGAAAAGGTCACAGATATCAATCAGATCATGGCTTTCGGAGTGATGATGACCCCCGCTCTGGCGGTTGATGGTGTTGTCAAGGTTGTCGGCAAGGTACCTTCAGTTGATGAAATCAAAAAACTCCTTGGGTGATAAGCATAGGAACTACTGCGATTTGGCACAGCGTAGCAGCAACATTTTTTACCACCCATTTTTTACCTCAAAATTAACCCTCGCAGAGGGGCAGAGTTCGCAGGGTGATATACTTTTACTCTCTGTTCTCTGTGACTTCCCCGTCAGGGCGTAGTTCCGCTTGCGGGATGAAGCCTGATATGAGAAATAAAAACACGCACAAAAAATAAGAACAGGAGAAATGCTTATGAAATTATTATTCAAATCGCTCGCTTTACTCTCTTTAATGGCGGGGGTAATGATGCTCTCTGCCTGCAACAGGGAGAGTGAGACAAATACGGCATCAAACGCAAACGAAACAAAGACTCAGGCGCTTCCTCGGCTTGTGGATCTGGGAGCGCACAAGTGTGCTTCCTGTCAGAAAATGACACCGATCCTTGATGAACTGACAAAACAGTACAAAGGACTCTTTGATGTTGAGTTTATTGATGTCTGGCAGGCTGAGAATAAAGCGCGTGCGGAAAAATATAAAATCGAGTCAATACCAACCCAGATTTTCTTTGATGCCAGCGGTAAAGAACTCTGGCGTCATGTAGGCTTTATCTCGCAGGAAGATATTCTCAATAAATGGAAAGAGCTGGGCTTTGATTTCAAGGCAGCGGCGGACAACGGAAGGTGATTGATTATGGAAAGGGCTAAAAACATTCTGACAAAGTTGCTGATTGCCTTTGTTCTGATCAGCATTGGTTTTGCACTTGGAAAGCACTCGGCTAGGAGTGACACATCTTCTGCAACTCAATCAAACATGCAGGGCAACTATGTGGCTGTGTATTACATGCATTCCACATTCCGTTGTGTTACCTGTAATACCATTGAAAAAATGACCCGCGAACTGCTGGATAAATCATATGCCGAAGAGTTGGCTGATGGTCGTATTAAATGGCAGGAGGTTGATTTTCAAGAGAATGAGGAACTGGCTAGAAAGTTTGAAATTGTCTCCAGCTGCGTGGTGGTGGCTCAGGTAAAAGATGGGGAAGTATCCGTCTTTAAACGTCTGGATGAAGTTTGGACGCTGATGAAGGATACGGATTCATTCAACCAATATATCGGAGATGCCATCAATGCCTATTTGAGAAACGATGGAGGTCAGCTATGATATGGACAGCTGTTTTCTCGGCGTTCTGGCTTGGTATTGTCACTGCTATAAGTCCTTGTCCCCTTGCTACCAATATTGCGGCAATCTCCTTTATCGGGCGTAAAGCAGGGCAGAAAAACACGGTCATCGCTTCCGGTCTGCTCTACGCCCTGGGTAGAACCATGGCTTATGTTATTCTGGGCGGCATCATTACCGCAGGTGTGTTAAGCAGCGCGGAAAGCTCCCGTTTCCTCCAGAGGTATATGAATGAAGCTCTCGGTCCAATCCTTATCATTCTTGGGCTTGTGCTTTTGGGGTGGGTCGGTTCCGGTGCATCAATTCAGCTTGGTGCTGCTAAGCTGCAGGAACGGGCTAAAGCAGGCGGAATTATCTGGGCTGTGCCAATTGGGGCCCTTTTTGCGCTATCTTTCTGCCCTGTTTCAGCCGGACTGTTTTTCGGTGGACTGCTGCCTCTGGCGTTAAAACATAACTCCGCTTTTGTACTGCCGGTTGTCTATGGTATTGGAACCTCGCTGCCGGTTGTTGCGTTTGCCTTTATAATGGCGTTTGCCTCAAATTATGTGGGCAGGGTTTTTAACAAGCTGACGCAGATTGAACTATGGGTCCGCTATCTGGCGGGTGCCGCTTTTATTCTGGTTGGCGTTTACTACTGCCTGACGCGTATTTATGGGTTACATATGTTTTAACACCATTTTAGCTGTAGTTGCTTGTTGGCAGAAATGTTGATTTTCAGGATCGCTGACCAACCAGGTCACCGTGTCATCCGGTCACCAGGTCATAAAGGGAAGTAACGATGAACGGGAAAATTGAGAAGCTGTTTTTTTGCATTTGCGATTGCTTTTGGTTCCGGCACACTTATGCTGTTTAAACCATCGTGGCTGACTGTGCCTGTCCGGTTGTCATACACCCTGTTCGATTTGTCGTTGGCACTAATGCTGATCGCATTGATTATCGTGATCTGCCAGGACATTGTCGGGCCGCTTTCATGTCTTAAAAAGCACAAATTGTAGAATTTTCAATATTGTTCAATTGTGGGTAAGTTGGTGAGTGCTTAAAGTGACATTTAAAACCGCTCCAACTTCACTGGAAATTTCATCGCCAAGGATGCTTGCACTACTCCATTATTACTTACAATTCATTTAAATTTAAAAGAATTTTACAGCTTTTTCACTTCACGCTTTGCGCGGATCTAGCCCCATCCAAACTAAGCGTCAAAATCCAAAGCGTAAAAATCCAATTTTAATATGTGAGTTTTGCAGAAGCAAGGCGGTTAAGGCTGACTCCCGCTTCAGCGGCCTCGATAGATAATTCTCTGTGCACGTTGGGAGGAATGCGAACCATAAATTTACCGCTATACTTACGTGTTGCCAACGGCTTCGGAACAGATTCGCCTGATGATTCCATCTCAGCCACTACATCTGTTACAACACGGCGAATACCGCTTAATGCAGATTCAGGAGTTGTCGCAAGCCAACTGAGACTTGGAAATTCAGTACATAAGCCAAGATATTCAGAGTCTTCCTCCGACCATATTACACGATATGCATATTTGTCATTTTGCGTTACTTTCATACTTTAACCTCTCAATCGCCCTAAGCACTTGCTTAACTTGATATATTGTTGCGATGTTCACAACTGACCAACTTTCGCGCGTGAGATGGATGTGGATAATCGGATTCTTCTCATTCGGATGTTGTAAAGATCACTCTCCAAGTTCTCGCACACATCTCCCAGAACTCTCTCTTCTTCTGCTGTCTTTGCGTGATTCGCTTCTGCTGCCACCCACCCGGTTAGCTCTTCCAGTTGACTCTCGGTGAGTTGGAGAATCATATAGTCCCCGCGCTTGCGTGGGGATGCCAGCAGTGCCTTACACACAGACGAGATCATCCCGTTGCGCATCAACGCCTCGTATTCGCCAGACCACAGCTCAACTTCGTGTCTCTCCGGTTTATTCATTTTCTCTCCAATAATTCACTGGATCTTCAACTTCTTGTATCCAACTCGCGTCTGAATGCCGTGAAGCGATTGTAACGATTGCGTATTGCAAGAATAAATCTATCAGCCACGTCTTCTGATATGCTTAGCTTTGCTACATCGCGCCATGCAATCAAACCCTCTGCCGCACGACCATAGGCCTTGCGATATTTATTGCTGACAATTGTATTTGCGCGGGCCGCAATAATTTTTTGTAGTCGCATTAACCAGACAAGTTTTTCGTCACTGTTCAAGTTCAGTCCGGAAAGTGCTGCTCGTAAAGCGGACAGCAAAGCTTGGCATGAAGCATCAAGAGCGACGGTCGGATCTTCACAAGATCTCCAATCCCGTGGTGCCAAATAGCGAGTCAGGAAGTTTGCAACGGAAGTTGGTAATTTTTCTTTATGATCACAGAGCGCAATAAAACCACCACAAACCGCGATTGCATGAGATTCCGAACTCCATGACCATCCAACAGATTTGAAAGGTTCACACTTTACAAAAACTTCATCCAGCTCGCCCAGTAAAAGTTTTATGGCGGCATGGGTCCCCGAAAATGGTTGATCACTCAGTTGAGCGTCACACTTCAACAACTCCGCTCTTAGCCGGTTGTGATCCGGTATTAACTGGATAAAGCTGGAAAGAGTCGCCAGTGAAGGCGATTCCATAAAGCGACTGCGTCCCCCATCTGCAACATCATCCATATCATTCAGCTCAGTGCCCGCTCGCTGCAACAACTCTGCCACATAAGCTCTTTGTTTTCCAAGCGGGAACTCCAGTACTTGACGACTGGAGGCAGCCAGAGCCTTCCATTTAGCCGCCCGCTCCAACTCGTCCAAGTACAATAGCCACGCGGGTTCGCCTTTTGGAACAAGGGCTTCGAGCAGGGCATGCGCATCGCTAAATCGCTTTTGAATAGAAACTTCTCTCTTCTCTACCATTTTTCGAATCATGCGCAAAATTATACAAGAAAACCTTAAATCCTCAAATGCTTAATTAGAGTGAATCGCAGCATGCGGCAGAAATGCTTCGAGGACGGCCTGCTGTTCCAAAGGTGTTAGCTTGAATTTCGGATAGTTCAGCACACGAATCAATTCCACAAGCGTCTCTTTTGAAATCAACGGTAACACAACTTCACCTTCACTGAAAATTTCATCTGCAAGCAGGATGCTTGCACTACTCCATTGTCACCTTCAAGACAACTTCTCAAAACTTCAATTAGTGCGGAAAGCATCCGCATATTGAATAACCTCATTTGGTTGTCTGCCTGTGCATGGCACGCAGGCGGCGGCTAGCTGCTTAAGTGGCTTAGAGCCGAGTGGCGCGGTGGCGAAACCCATATTTTTAAGGCATTTCAAAGCGTCGCTGGCTTACTCTGGCCGGATGATTTTTATCACCGAATCTACAATAGAGTTGAATTTATTGGGGTCAAGTTTTCCGGCTTCTTTGTGCATAATAGTTGCGTTTGCTGAAAACAGCTTCCCTGGGCGGGCAAAGCTTTTGCACATCAAGGATCCGCTGTTGAAATCTGAGTTGTCTATAGCGACTGCTTTAGAGTCCGAATATGGGTTGCTTGTAATCTGACAGAGAATCCAGTCATTCCTGTCAGCAAATGCCAGAACGATTGCGGGGCGTAGCTTGGTAGCGGACAGATCCGAAAACGGAAACCGAACAAGAACAACAGAGCCTATTGCAGGTGTGACCATGCGTTATCCTCCTCAGGTGTATCCCAGTCTGCAGCGAGCGACTGTTCGCTGAGTAAGGAAATCTCAGGAACCTCAGGCTTCATGAAAATGGTCACAATGGCTCTGCAGGCGTGCTTCAGATGCACCGGCTTAGTCAAGCGCACTTTGCCGTTAGCTTCGATTGTGGCCTCTACTGAATGTAACATTTTTTCTCCTATCCCTTTTGAATCACTATTAAACATTTGCCTCTCTATTTTTTGTTCTATAACCCTTCATTTGCACTAAGTGTATCTGAAAAGACAACTGTTTGCCAGAGTAAAACGAGATCAATTGTATGGCACTAAATTGTCATAGCAAATGCGCCGAACACAGGCGGGACGCCTGTGCTACTTTAAAAACAACAAACTTTGCTTCCCCAAACGCATAGCGTTTGTTACTAAAGCAGCGGGCTCTTAACCATCAACTTATCAATGAGTACGCATAGCCTTCGCATATTGAATAGCCTCATTTGGTTGCGGCGACCAGCTGCTTTAGCTTATTCAGGCTTCAGAAGATGCGTCGAGTAAGTGCGCTCGATGACGTCCTTTCCGGATTTCGAAAAGCGCAATTCCACCTTCTTTCCTTTTCCGCACGACTTGTACCCGGTCCAACTCTCGGCTTTACGTTTGTTTTTACCTTTTTATTGATTCGCTTTCAAGAAGCCCCAGCATGTCAACGAATAACCCTGCGACTTTCCAGCTTCGCGGGCCACCAGCAGCTCCTAGCTTTCCCATGATTTCCTGTGATACTCGGAGTGGGATAGGGGCCAATATTTGACGGCAAAAACCAATGTCGCCGGACATGTATGCGCCTTCGGTGTAAAACTCGATAGCCGAACCGCCTACCACAACAAGAGGCCAGCCAGCCTCACGAAACAGACCAGTCACAAGCCCAGCCAATTTCATTGCCTTCTCAAGTAAATCAGAGGTCTCTTCAATATCCGCCAAAGCGGTTTTTATGTTTTGGATTGTCAGATTCATTGCATTTTGCTCCAGAGCAGAACTCCTGGGATTTGCTTAAAATGTTGATCATCCATTTTATGTATTGTGATAGAACTTATAAAACCTCCATATTGGTTAACAATGTGAACCGTGATGTGGTTCAATGTATAGCAAACCTGAACTATGAAGTCCAGCGTTTTCAACTTACGACATAATTCGTGTTTGTTTTCAAGCATAATTGTGATAATATGCACCCGTAATGAAGGTTATGACAACAAATTGGTGCGATGATACGATTCCATACATTTGCTGGGATCGAAACTGGACCGTTGCGGAAATACGTGAACGGCTGCATTTAGCTCAGGACGTTGAGCGTCACCGTCTTATGGCGTGGTTGATGCGCGAACTAAAGACGCCGGAGGTTTGGTATTGGTCTGTTTTATCTCGAACATCGTTTCTCTTACGACCTTGATCTTTTTTCAGTGGAGCGTGTTGACTGGATGGAAATTGATGGAGTTATGCGGCTTTGTTCAGAGGAAATCGGTGCGAGCTTGCAGCTGTTGAGAGATGCTCCGACATTCAGGCGCTACTGCCTGGAAATGGATGAATGTAAAGAGATTGTTGATATAGAATGGCTCTGATGGCTTTACCAAAAAACCCTGACCTGCGATGTGGGTCATAAACGGAGGTCCACAATCATTTTTATCATTTTTATTATTAGCTAAATTATTATATTTTCATTGGGGATTGGTTTTAATTGTTTAATTTCAGCAGATTGTGGACTGTTTATCGCATGCCAAAGATCCCAGTCTTGTTGTAATCCAAGCCAGAAATCGGGCGACATCCCCAGAACGTGAGAGAGTCTTAACGCAGTGTCTGGCGTTACTGACCTACGACATTTGATAACTTCGTTTAGGCGTGGATAAGATACTCCTAATTTTTGAGCAAGTTCTGTTTGGGTTATATTGAGAGGTTTGACAAACTCTTCCAAAAGCATCTCTCCAGGGTGACAAGGAGGACGGTTCTTGGGGCGCTTCCTTGAGATGTTTTTAGTGATAGTCTGTGTATTTATCATGGGTAACATTTTAACACTGCTCGTTATAACCGTCAATCATATGGATTTTTATGGGTTTTTTGTGAAACATATGTAACTTCTCAATAACCGATTAGAGAACAAAGAGCACGCTGAAGCGTGAACAACAAACGGCTGCTGCATAAGGTTTGTTGTCCAGCCTTTAGGCTGTCCCAAAGCGGGTTATTGAGAAGTTACAAACATATCCATTTCGGCTTGATTGTGTAACAGGATTTGATACAATGAACAGTGTGATAAGGAGTTTTAAACATAAAGGACTTGCAGAACTTTTTGAGCGTGGTCGCTCTAGTAAGGTGCGTCATGATCTGCAAAGAAGAGCTTTAAGACGGTTAGACGCCATGGATCAAGCAATCGATCTGGAAGAGCTCAATATACCAGGGTTTAACTTTCACGGTCTTGCAGGAAGATCTAAGCGCTATAGTATTAATGTTAACGGCCCATGGTGCGTAACATTTGAATGGAATAAGGGAGATGCGATAAAAGTTGATCTTGAACAATACCATTGAGGAGTGATTATGAGTGAATATTTTATAAAAAGACCTATCAAAAGAGAACCTGTTCACCCAGGTGAGATTTTGAGGGAAGACGTTCTGGATAGCCTGAACCTGACTGTCAGTGATGCCGCAAGAATGATGGGGATCTCTCGTCAGCAGCTCCACCGTATTCTGGCCTGCACTCACCCAATAACGGCTGAGATGGCCCTGAGGATTGGTAAGTTCGCCGGAAATGGCCCAGACATCTGGCTACGTATGCAGCAGACTTATGATCTATGGCATATTAAACGCAGGATGAAAGCAGAGCTATCAAAAATACAAACCGCTGTGCTTCATGAGGTGTAATGAATGTTTTGAAACTCAATCACACATTATGTTATACTTTATATATGAAATTAGATCGTACAAAGTTATCAGTCGTAGATTTCCGCGATTCGCAAGACAAAGAGTACTGGATGAAACTTTCTCCTGAAGGGCGACTTCAGGCCCTTCAAATAAACAGGCAGGCTGCATATGGAAAACCTAACGCTTCCGGAAGACTTCAAAGAGTTCTTGAGATTGCTGAACGTACATAAAGTGGAGTATTTATTAATTGGCGGATATGCAGTTGGTTATCATGGATATCCAAGAACTACAGCCGATATGGATATTTGGTTTGCGGTCTCTCCCGGCAATGCAGCCAACCTTTATAATGCCTTTATTGAGTTTGGAATGACCGATCCAAGCCTGAGTTCTGATACATTTTTACAGCCCAAAAAAATTATCCGCATGGGCTTACCTCCAATGCGCATTGACGTAATGGGAGAAATTGACGGTGTGAATTTTGATGATTGCTACAAAAACAAGGTGATTGCTGAAATAGACAACGAGCAAATATTTATGATTTCCAAATCATACCTTCTTCAAAACAAGCGGGCATCAGGACGACATAAAGATTTAGATGATGTTGAAAATCTTGAATCAAGCTGACATCCCCATTTTTAATATCTGGTTAAAAGCTTTAAAATCGCGGTCACCCTTTCACCTCCGGCTTGTGCTTTGAGCTATTTTATTTTCCGTCCCAGCTTTCGCTGAACAGGTTTCAATAAAAAGTTTCAAATTCGATTTACCTCATCTCATTATTTTCTTTCTATGGATTTATCTTGGCACAATTGAGGTTTGATACCCCGTAGAGCCCCCGTAGAGCCCCAAAAAACGTAATTTGTTGACCACGCGCATATTGATGTGATCGATCTTAACTACAGTCAGTTGAGTCTTTTTCATATGATCTCCCTTTGAATGTTTCAGCTCCTTTATACAGCGATAATATTATCATAATATGTGTTTTTTGTAAACAGCCTTTTAATGTGCGCTTATGTCGACAAAGGCAATGTACCCCTTCCCGCGGAGGACCATGTGTGTCACTACACTGAGTTTTGTGTAGGTCGGTGAGCACTTAAAGTGACATTTAAAACCGTTCCAACTTCACTGAAATTTAATCTGCAAGCAAGATGCTTGCACTACTTCATTATCACTTTCAATTCATTACAAATTGAGTCGGTTTTTTATAAAATTTAATTTCCATATTAAAACTTGAGTGAAATAAAATCATTTATCTCCTCAAAAAAAATATAAAAAAAGAGGGTTGACCGGTAGGGGGCGTTGCGATATAATAGTTGTTCGTTTGGCTAATTAGCTAATTGATTAACGCGCCAGCTCAGAAAGGAAGGTAACTTCTCAATAACCCGCTTTGAGACAGCCTAAAGGCTGGACAACAAACCTTACGTAGCAACCGTTTGTTGTTCACGCTTCAGCGTGCTCCTTGTTCTCTGTCCGGTTATTGAGAAGTTACAAAGGAAGTTCTTGGAATGGAAAAGCTATTACCTTTATTTAAAGCATTATCAGATCGAAACCGGCTGCGGGTTGTCGCCGCACTTATGGGGTATGATGAACTTTGCGCCTGTCAGATTATTGAACTGCTGCAGGTGACCGGCGCAACCGCATCGCGGCATATGGGTGTGCTTTTGAGTGCTGGCCTGATTACCAGCCGTAAGGATGGCCGCTGGGTGTATTACCGTATGAAAAAGGATGCGATATCGTTTGCATCTGTTTTAGATCTGATTGGACGAGAGCTTGAAAAAGATCCTGATATGGAATCTGACAAAAAGAAACTTACGCTTATAGATGCCTGTGACCTTGAAGAGTTATGTCGGCAGCAGCGCGGTGAGAAATGCTGTCCGCCGAGATAAAGACGGGCAAAAAGCATTGGGAGCTTTCTGCAAAGTGCGTGATGAACTTGAAAGTAAACTGACTGAATGGCTTAACAATTTTAACTAAACAACCGCCCGCAAGGGCAAAGGAGTCCCGATGAAATCAGAAGTTAAAGTGTTTGACCCACCGATGTGCTGTTCGAGCGGAGTATGCGGCCCCAGTGTGAACCCCGAACTGGCTCAGCTTGCGGGGAATCTGGACGAATTAAAACAACGCGGGGTGACTGTGCAAAGGTTCAATTTATCCTCCGAACCGGCCGCCTTTTTTGAAGAAACGCTGGTTAAAGAAACGCTGGACAAAGAAGGAAACGGGTGTTTACCACTGATTATGGTAAATGGCGATATTGTCAGCAAAGACAACTATCCGACACTGAGTGAGCTGATGCAATGGGTCGGGTTGGATGTTGCAAATGAGATGGCCTCAACAGGAAAACCAAAAGCCGAAGAGTTTTCTGAATGCGGACCGGGCTGCGCGTGTGAAACGTCGGGATCGGGTGGTCTTGGGCGATATGTTGCGGGGATTGCAATCTTGCTCGTTGCCGGAGTGCTAGTGGCGCGGGCCGTGATTAAGGATAACGGCGAGGAAACCGCGAATCCGAAGACCGAAGGATTTGCGGTGCTCTCCGAACTGGCGCAGACACCTGCGTCTGAACCCGAGACTAAGTCGGCGAAAGTCGCGGAAGAGTTGAAGGAAATTGCCTCGTTCTCGGAGTTGAACTCGGTTGCCATGGGCTCCGCAGGCGTATTCATTTATGTACCAGCCAAGGATGGGGCTGGTAAGTCACCGACCATGCTCATGCAAGGTGCCGCTCGAACGATAGAGCCTCAGTTGAAGGGCAAGATCGGATTGTTTGTGCTGAAGACAGGATCGTTTGATTATGATCAGATCGCCAATCAAATGGCCGTGCCTGGTGTAATCGCATTGGTTCCGGGAGGACGCATGGTTCCGGTGACAGGGGGCATAACCGAAACTAAACTGGTTCAAGGTTTGGTCGGGAGCGTACAGAGCTGCGGCGCGGGTGGTTGCGGACCGCGTGGCTGCGGCTAAGTTCCGTTCAAATCACAAACGACTGTTTTGTTGTATGCCAAGCGGCATGCCTCTACTGGGCCGTGTTGGAGTTGTTCCAGGATGACGGCGGGTTTCTTCTATTGAAGTGCAGGCATCGGAGACGAATATGACGAATATAACGGAAATATTGAAATGGGTTACTGAAACGCTTCAGGCCGCCAGTATGGGGCCGATGGCTTTGCCGTTGGCGTTTCTGCTGGGTCTGGTGAGTGCCGTGGCCAGCGCCTGCTGCACGATACCGGCCATGGGGATGTTGGTCGCCTACTCCGGCACGCGACAGGACACGAACCGGCGCTCGGCACTGGCTTCGGCGGTCTGGTTCCTGATCGGAACCACGCTGGCACTGATCATCCTCGGGTTTGTGGCCGGGCTGATCGGGCAGGCGGCGCAGGCATTTCTAGGGCGGTACTGGAAGCTGTTCGCCGGAGTCGCTGCGGTTTTCTTTGGGTTGGCGACGCTGAAACTGCTTCCCTTCAAACTGCCGAGTCGCGCTGGGAAGGCAGGCGCAGCTTCGGCTTCCGACTGCAAACTGGGTGCGGTGTTGGGCGGGCTGTTCCTCGGCGGGGGCGTAGCGGCCGTGTCGTTACCATGCAATCCAGGCATTTATATCGTTATCGGCACCAGCCTTTTGATGGGAAAAATCGTGTGGGGCATGGTTCTCATGGCAGCCTTTGGGGTCGGGTTCAGCCTGCCGCTCGCCGCCATCCTGTTCGGGGTATCGTTCGGCAAGGCCTCGCTCAAAATGCAGAAGGCGGATGTGGTAATCAGAGTTATTGCCGGCGTGATTTTGCTGGCGGCGGGTTTTTATTTTATATGTTCATTGTAAAGCATGGAGAGTTCCGTAATGAATAATCTGTTGAGCACCATTCAGTATTTTTTGATTATAACCGCAGAGCTGACAGTACTCTTTTTAGGAATCAGCACAGTTGTCGCTCTAGTGTTAATGTATATACCGCACGACAAGCTCAGGCAGTGGCTCTCTCGTCGCGGGATGTGGGGGAATTTTCTGGGTGCTGTTGTAGGTTCGCTGACCCCCTTTTGCGCATGTTCAACCATCCCGATGACGCTAGGGATGCTGAACGCTGGCGCTCCCTTCGGTCCGGTTATGTCATTCGTCATTGCTTCTCCATTACTTAATCCTATTATCATTACCATGATCTGGGCCCTTATGGGAGTAAAGGCCTCTCTGCTTTATTTTTCTGTGACTTTTTTAGGTGCGATGCTGTTCGGGATTGTTCTCGAAAAGGCGGGAGGTACTCACTATGTGAAAAACCTCAGGGTCAGGCCGAGTTGCTGTGGCAATCGGCGCCGGGATCTATGGATACATCCCTCAGGAGATTGTTGTCAATATAGCCGGCCCTGATAATCCATTCGCCGTGCCTGTCGCGGCATCTATCGGCGTTCCTTTATATATACGAGCCGAGAGTTTGAATAAGAACAGCAGAAGGAATGAACCATTAACAAACATGGAGAGAAGAAAATGAACGAAAAACAAAAATTGCAAATCAGTTTCTTTGACAAATATTTGACCGTTTGGGTCGCCCTCTGCATGGTTGCGGGGGTGCTGATCGGCAAGTTTCTACCGGGCATACCGGCATTTCTGGGACAGTTCGAATACGCCAGGGTTTCCATCCCGATTGCTGTGCTCATCTGGCTGATGATCTGGCCCATGATGATGAAGGTGGATTTCGCCAGCATCAAGCATGTCGGCAGAAATCCAAAAGGGCTGTATCTCACCTGGGTGGTCAACTGGTTGATTAAACCGTTTACCATGTTCGGGATCGCCTCGTTTTTCTTTTATGTTGTTTTTAAAGCCTGGATTCCCGCCGAACTTGCCAGGGATTATCTGGCTGGCGCGGTTCTGCTGGGGGCGGCGCCCTGCACTGCAATGGTGTTTGTCTGGAGCCACCTGACGCGGGGCAATCCGGCTTATACTGTTGTGCAGGTCGCAACCAATGACTTGATCATCCTGCCCGCCTTTGCTCCGATTGTCGCCTTCCTGCTGGGGGTAGGCGGTATTCAAGTGCCTTGGAATACCTTGCTGTTGTCAGTGGCGCTCTTTGTTGTCGTGCCGCTGGCGGGCGGCGCATTGACTCGGCTGCATGTGATTAAAACCAAGGGACTGGATTACCTGAACACCACTTTTCTGCCGAAATGCAGCCGCATGACCATTGGCGGGCTGTTGCTGACACTCGTCTTGATCTTCTCCTTCCAGGGCAAGGTCATCCTGAACAACCCCCTGCATATTGTACTGATCGCGGTGCCGCTCATTATTCAGACGTATCTGATTTTCTTTATTGCTTATCTGACGGCAAAGAAACTGCGGCTTGCGCACAACATAGCAGCTCCGGGTGGCATGATCGGAGCCTCCAATTTCTTTGAATTGTCAGTGGCGGTCGCCATCTCGCTTTTCGGCACATCCTCGCCAGTGGTGCTGGCCACCATCGTGGGGGTATTGGTTGAAGTGCCGGTCATGCTGAGCCTGGTTAAGATCGCCAACCGTACAACACACTGGTTCCCAGCGTACAGGCGTAACGAAGCAACTGGAATTTAACAAAAAACTAGACAGTAGGTTTCTGTTAAATTCAAGCATATACTTATGGCATGAAGCAGTTTGTGCGGGGATCTTCGGTCCGTCCACTGCGGCGAGTGCTGTTTGTTGCGGAGACGGGAAGTCAAAAGTAAGAGGTGCTGCGAATGAACGGAGAGAAAGGAAAGAAAAGAAGATGAAAGACACAAAAAAGAAGAAAGGTATTTTAGCCGCAATTTGGGAATCAATGACTAAAACCGGCGGATGTTGTGGTTCGGGTGAGAGCTGTGGCTGTTCTGCAACAAGCGAGAAGGCTAAGAAAACTTCCAAAATATAGAAAATTGCTGAAATTAACGAGGTGAAGGAACTCGCTATCATGGACATTCAAAGCGAAACATTCAAAGCAGATAAGTATCGAGGCACAAATCCAGGCACATCGAGGAATTCAAAAATATGAAGCTGGATGTGGTGGTGACGGTCTGCGGATACGCCCATGAAACCTGTCCGTTTTTTCTGCGAGCTGCAAGGTGGTTCATGTTGGATTTGACGATCCGCCGCAGCTGGCCCGAGATCTGGCCGAGCAGGGGAGCTCTGAAGAAGAGCAGCTGGAGTGTTACCGCCAGGTGCGCGATGAGATCAGAGGTTTTGTCGAAACACTGCCGGAGTCCCTTTTTTTATGAAGATGCCGCAGCTTTCTTTACACCTCCAGCAACAACGCGCTGGACATTGATGAGTGGTTGCAGTACTTTACTATACAGACAACTAAGAACCTGAAACACGACGGAATGGATTATGACTACTGTAAAATCGATCAAAGCGGCTACCTAGATGACAGATAAAGAGATGGAGAGATGCTCCTCAGCGGTGATACTCTCGGATATGGAGATTTTTGTTTTTCCTGAGCTGATGCACAGTCTGGTGCTGGCCAATATCATGTCACCGCGGATTTGGCTCGATAAATATGATGCCGAAACCATTCCCTATTGGAAAACAGAGACCGTTGAGGCCATGGATGCCTTCCGCCACCGCACTGGCTTTGAGACCGGTGCTGGAGAGTGTGTTCCACTGGCCGCGCTCTATGCCGCCGCGCTGTTTGTTATCTGCCGTATTCGCCTGAAGGATATCTATATGATGGCCACCCCCGCTGCACTCGCAGAGCTTTGTTGATGTGCATGACGGGATCTTGATCAACAACCGTCGGCTGGTCACCAAATCAATGTGGTTTAACGGCACCCGGATCTCCGGCCAGGCCCGCCGGGCGCTGGAGAATGAGCAGGTCACCATTGTCTCGCACGCCACCGGCTGGGTTCACTCACTTTATGAGGAAGCGACCATCGCCAAGAGCGTTTTCAATACTTCTCGGATACACTCCACACCTAATTGAGGATTTCGTGACCGAACACTCTATTGATCTGGATAAGCCTGAAGACCGCGCTGCCCTGCAGCGCAATCCCGTGTGTATCGAGGAGTCGGCGAATCTGACCGTCGAAGCTCTGCTGGCACAGCTTGCCAGTTGGCCGAATGAGTCGATCTACGATGGCAGCGTACGCCTGGCCCAGCCTGATGAACTCTAGACTTTTAAGCGTGCGATGGTTTAGAAAAAGCTTTAACAATTGCCTGTATCCTGAAAAAACGCGGTTTATATGACCATCTTCGGATTGTGATGAACAACGCGGAAGCGGAGCTGTATCATAACTCAGAGCTAATATGCACTTTCACCTCAGCCAAAGCCGCCTGCCTCTCAGAGTGGCAGCTGTTTTAACACTAAAAGTCAGCCCGCCGCGTAGCTGCGTTGCGAAAAACGATGAGGTAATTTGTAGGTCAGCTGCATCGGAATCAGGGTCGATATCGGTATCGAAAAGCGCATAAAATCGATACCGACCCCGACCCCGACCCCGAGTTACGGGCAAAGCGACAGTGCCGTGCAATGCAAAACGTAAGCTGCCAGGCGGTTCTCCTTAAACGAGCCCCGCAGTCACGGCTCGCGGCTACAGTGCTTTGCAGAGCGGATTGCAAGTTGTTTGCAAGAGTTGTCGTTCGGTGTCGCTCATAGAGCGACTACTACACATGCGCTGCACTTAAGATTAGCTGTTCTAATGTCTGTACTTCATTTTTTTGTCAGGTTACGGATGTCTATAAATCCGGTTCTGGCATCTGGGAGAAAATCTATTGGATCTAATTTTTATAATTCCGAAATAACGGTATTACAGGCGTTGTATACTTCGTGACCATCATCTGCTTTAGCGTGTTTGGTGATTCGGTGAAGAATCGGTATTACGTTCGACAATAGCGCTTGCCGATATTCTCACAGTTCGTTATTATATATTATTTGTCAAAAAATTATCACCCTTTCATCCAGGTGAAGTACTCCTTGAGGAATTAATCAACTACAAGGAATTCAACAAGTAAATCAACAAACAAGGAAGATCAGATGAAGAAACTAATGCTCATCATTAGCATGGCGATTGTCTCAGGATGTTGCACGGTCTGCAACGGACCGAAGAGTTCGGGGACGACTTTCGCGAAGGATGCGCTTGCTCCTTACGTCGAAAAAGGAGAGCTTCCGGGCGCGATCAACGTCTTTTATAAGAACAGTCTGCAGGAAACCACTTGCGTCGGTTACGCCGATGTCGCGGCGGAGCGTCCGATCACGATGGACGATGTTTACATGCAGTGCTCGCAGACAAAGGGCTTCTGCGGCGTGACGATCGCAATCCTCGTCGAGGAGGGCAAGATCTCGCTTGATGATCCCGTTTCGAAGTTTCTGCCGGAATTCAAGGAACTCTGGGTCCTCGGATCCACCTCGAACGGCGTGAAGAAACTCGTCCTGGCAAAAAATGTGCTCACCGTCCGCATGGCCATGAACCACACCGGAGGGTTTCCGTTTGAGATTTGTGCGAAGCAGGGCACCATCAAGGGCGGCGGCTGGTCCGGCGGCGCTCCGCTGCGGCAGACTGCGGCGATCGCGGCGGCGTGTCCGTTGCTTTTCGAGCCCGGCACGAAAGCACAGTATTCCAACACCGGCATTGACATCGGCGCGGCTGTTGTCGAGGTGGTGACTGGCAAGCGCTGGGAGGAGTTCCTCAAAGAGCGTGTCCTCGCTCCGCTCGGCATGATGTCCAGCTCGTTCCTGCCAACAAAAAAACAGCTTGAGACGCAGGTGGAGATGTACGACTGCGTAAAGGATGCGCCTGCCAAATACCGTTTACAGAATGAGATGCAGCAGCGTCCCTACAACGATGCTCACGTTTTCACGTCGGCGGGCGCGGGGCTTTGGACGACCGCGAACGACCAGCTCAAGTTCTACAAGATGCTCATGAATCTCGGCATGGGCGAGAACGGCGTGCGTATCCTCAAGGAAGAAACCGTTAAAGAAATTCTCGCGAAATCGACACGTCCGGCTGGCTTGGGCGGTTATTCGCTCGGGCTTACCGCGCCGGAAGAAGACAAGGATGACGCCTGGTTCGGACATGGCGGCGCGTGGGGCACGAACTGCATGGTCAACTGGCACCGCAAGGAACTGAAGCTGTGGGCCGTGCAGCTCTGTGGCACTCCGCGTCCTTGGGACGCGGCGCGCTCGGCGGCGGCGGACAAGTTTTTTAAGTATGCGATCAACAACTTTGGTGACGAGGCCTACACCGACCGCGTCAAGTAAATCCCTCCTTCGTGATAATGCAGAATTATAATATAAAATACGACAACACATTGGACAGAAAATGCAACAATACCACTCAAAAATACCACTTGACGAATTGATCGGTAAAAAGCTACTATACCGCTTCTGTGTATAGAAACGCTTTTAATGAGGAATAAAGATGTTAAGTGAGCAAATTAAAATTACACTTTCGGAAGATGAGTTGCCCAAGCAGTGGTATAACCTTGTAGCGGATTTTCAAAAACCAATGCTGCCGCCGCTCGGCAAGGATGGTAAACCGATCACCCCCGAGGACTTGGCTCCTATTTTCCCGATGAATCTGATTGAGCAGGAAATGAGTACAGAGCGCTGGATTGATATCCCGGAGGAGATCAGGGGCTATCTCAAGATATGGCGTCCCACTCCGCTCTATCGTGCCCGTCGGCTGGAAAAGGCACTCGGTACACCGGCGAAAATTTACTATAAGAATGAGGGTGTCTCGCCGGCTGGCAGTCATAAACCAAACACTGCCATTGCGCAGGCTTGGTACAATAAGCAGTTTGGCACAAAAAAACTAACCACTGAGACCGGTGCTGGCCAGTGGGGTTCAGCCCTCGCTTTCTCCTGCGCCCTGATTGGTCTGGAGTGCAAGGTGTTCATGGTGCGCATCAGCTTCGATCAGAAGCCCTTCCGCAAAGTCATGATGCAGACCTGGGGTGCAACATGCGTCCCCAGCCCTAGCATGGAGACTGTGATCGGGCGTAAGATTTTAGCCGAGGATCCTGACACCCCGGGCAGTCTCGGCATGGCCATCAGTGAAGCTGTCGAAGAGTGCATGCAGAGCGGAGACACCCGCTACGCCCTCGGATCGGTACTGAATCATGTGATGCTGCACCAGAGCGTGATCGGTCTGGAGGTCCAGGCTCAGATGAAAAAGGTGGGCGACTACCCGGACATTATCATTGGCTGCGCAGGTGGCGGCTCCAACTTCGCGGGCATCAGCTTTCCGTTCATCAACGACCGCATGCACGGTAAGGATATCCGCATTATCGGAACCGAGCCGGAGGCCTGCCCCACGCTGACCCGCGCCAAGTTCCGCTATGACGCTGGTGATGTTGCCATGATGACCCCGCTCCTGCCGATGTACAGTCTAGGCCATACCTTTGTGCCGCCTGCAATGCACGCCGGTGGCCTGCGCTATCACGGCATGGCCCCAATGGTCAGTCAAGCCCTGCGCGAGGGCCACATCGAAGCCTCTTCAATTGGACAGATTGAGTGTTACGAGGCTGCGGTGCTTTTCGCCAGAACCGAGGGATTCATCCCAGCTCCTGAAACAGCGCACGCCATTGCGGAGACGATTCGCCAGGCCAAACAGGCCACGGAAGAGGGCAAGGAGAAGACCATCCTGATGAACTGGTCCGGCCATGGCATCATGGATCTGAAGGGCTATCAGGCTTACCTTGAGGGCGATCTTCAGAACTACCCGCTGCCAGATGAGTTGCTGGAGAAAGCGGAGCGCTGCATGGATGGCCTGCCAATGCCGTGAGTTGTATAAAGAGAAACTCTTTGATATAGCTTTGTTTGAAAATTTTTTTGTACAGAGGATGAGGCTTATGAAAAGGGCAAGGTTTGCGTTTTACGCTTTAACTGTCGCCGCTGGCTGCATGGCGGCGGGCTTGGATGAGGTGATCGAACCGGGAGCCAAGGCAGAGAAACTTTCGGATGCTTTCAAGTTTACAGAGGGTGCCACGGTGAACAGCGAAGGGGAGATCTTTTTTACGGATCAGCCGAATAACGCAATCTACCGCTGGAACTCTGAGCAAGGGGTGCGCCTTTTTATGCAGCCCGCTGGACACAGTAATGGCATGTGTTTCACCAAAGACGGTTCGCTGCTGGCCTGCGCCGATGAGGCTATGGAGCTGTGGAAGATAGCCCCGGATGGCTCAAAAACTGTGCTGTTGAAGGGCTATGCGGGTAAAGAGTTGAATGGGCCCAATGACCTCTGGCCGCATCCCCAAGGGGGCTGTTTCTTTACCGATCCCTTTTATAAACGCCCTTGGTGGACACACCAAGAGCCACCGCAGGAGACCGAGCAGCTCTATTTCCTGCCTGAGGGCGCCTCGCAAGCACTACGGGTTACAGATGATCTCAAAAAACCGAACGGTCTCGTGGGAACAGCGGACGGTAAAACCCTTTTTGTGGCAGATATCGGGGCGAAACAAACCTGGAAATACACAATCACATCAGATTTCAAGCTCACAGACAAAATTCTGTTTTGTGAGATGGGTTCCGATGGCATGACAATCGATGTTGACGGACGAATCTACTTGACTGGCAGCAAAGGTGTTTATGTGTTTGACCACACCGGAACCGCACTGGGCGTGATTGAGATTCCCGAGCGCTGGTCGGCGAATGTGTGTATTGGAGGTTCTGATAAAAAAACGCTCTTTGTCACCGCTTCAACTGCCATATACTGCGTGCCGCTCAAGGTCAAAGGAACCGCACAGGGTAAATGATGAATGGACGCCCAACAGTTGTAGATCTCTTTGCCGGTGCCGGAGGAATGTCGCTCGGTTTCGAGCAGGCAGGCTTTGATGTTGTTGCAGCAGTTGAGTTGGACCCGATACATGCGGCAACACATCACTATAATTTTCCACTTACAGCAACATTGGCTAGGTCGGTTGTCGATGTTGATTCGCAGAGTATTTTAAATAGTGTTCATACGAATTGTGTAGATGCTGGCGTTGCTTATTTCTGAGTTTCAGGAGTGCGGATATAATGTTACTAAGCCTTGGCACGTTCTGAATTCAAAAAATTATGGCGTGCCACAACATAGAGAAAGGTTATTTTTGTTAGGAGCAAAATCAGGGCTACCACTTCCTGAATATCCTTCAGCTAAATCAGATGACCAATTCGACCTTTTCAATTCAGATGATGTTCAACCAGTCCCAACATGTCGGGATGCCCTTGAAGATCTGCCGGACAATGAAATGTTTGATGAACTCATCTACTCTGATTCTATCCGACTATTAGATTGGGCCCCAAAAACACGCTATGCTCGAGAGTTGCATTGTATGACCAATGGATGTTGGCACTATGGGTATCAACGAAAATGGGATAATAGTTTGCTTACATCTAGTTTACGCACTGATCACACTGATATTTCTAGGCATCGGTTTGCAAACACTCTAGAGGGGCAAATAGAGCCTGTATCGCGTTTTTTTAAGTTGGCATCAAATGGTCAGTGTAATACCCTGCGTGCAGGTACAGATTCCGCAAGGGGGGCATTCACTAGCCCAAGACCCATACATTATGATTATAATCGTTGTATCTCAGTTCGTGAAATGGCAAGGCTACACGGTTATCCGGATTGGTTCCGATTTCATGTTACTAAATGGCATGGTGCTCGACAGATTGGGAACTCTGTTCCGCCTCCTTTGGCGTGGTCAGTAGCATCATCTATAATATGCGCCTTGGGTGTAAAACCAATTATTCCGTCGCAGGTCCTTGACTTGTGCAATCAGGAAATGCTTTCAATGGACATGACAGCTGCTTCTAAATATTGTTTTCGCCTTGTTGCTGTAAACCGAATTCTGCCAAATCAACTGTCTGTTGTCCAGACGAAGCAGGATATTGCCTTTTGTCAGGAGAAGTTCAAAGACCTTCAGTGTCGTGCTATTTCCGCTCAATTCATTTCAAGCGATCTCATTGCTTTATTTGAGCTTACACTTGAAGACGGGATGGTGCGTATTGTTGATGAGAAGCATTACAAATTAGTTTCAAGTAATGAGATCAGCAGCGATGATTTACATGAATACGCATCTAGATGAGCTGTCTATAAATTTTGTCATGAAAAAACAAACCAACATGCCCGCAACCTTGCGCTGGAGCTTGGAGAGCCTCTGGTTTTACCGGTGGCGGCACCTGATTTTTGTGCTCACAGCAGCTCTGTCGGCTGCGATTCTCAGTGCTGCTCTCAGTGCGGGCGATTCGCTTCAGGCTGGACTGCAGCGTGACCTGCGGCTGCGGCTGGGTAATACGCGCTCAGCGGTGATTCTCACTGAGGGTCTTTTTCCTGCTTCACTCGCCGAGCGGTTGGGTGAGAGCGAAGCGTCGTTGCTGCTGCGGGGGGAGATGCTCGATGCTAACGGTGTGGTCTGTGCTGATAAGGTCAATATCCTTGGGGTGCCGGAGTACGGCACAACTGCGGCGGCTGCGCCTGGCTCTGTTGGGGTGAACAGCCGAGCAGCGGAGATTGTGGACTCTTTTGGTAGTGATCGCTGGTCATACCGGTTTGAAAAACCGTCACTATTCCCTGTTGAGTTGCCGCTGGGCAGTGTCGCAGCGCAGCGCATGGAGCGGCGCACTGTCTCAGGCGTGCGTCCTGTGATAGCCGCGTTGATCACCCCTGACTTTGACCCCTCTCCAGCCACCGTGCTTCCAATTAATATCCAACTCCCTTACGCTGACCTCGCAGCACAGGCCGATGTAGAGGGTATGGTCAATATCCTGCTCTCATGCAAATCACCTGCAGAGCTGACAGCCGCTCTGCAGCGATCATTGACAACCGCGGATATCGGGTTGCAAATCGATTTTATCAATGGCCTCAGCGCAGTGAAAAGCAGTCGCGTTTTTTTGCCCGATGATTTTTGTCGTGCTCTAACCGCCTCAGGCGCGGTTTGCCAATGGGCCAACTTTCAGCTCGCGGATGAATTTGCTTCCGCATCAGGAGCTTCAACCCCTTATAGCTTTGTGGGCGCAATCACACCTGATAACACACTGCTGCCTGTCGGGATGCGCGATAACCAGATTGTGATCAACACATGGCTGGCGGATACTCTCTCTCTAAAACTCGGCGATGAGCTGACCATGCACTGGCGGCGTTTTGAGGCTGGGGGAGAACTGGTTGCAAAAACACAGGTATTTGAGGTCTGCAAAATTTTGACCATGGAGCAAGCCGCCGCAGTTAAGCAACTTATGCCGGAGCTACCCGGGCTGGCCGGAGTTGACAGCTGCGCGGATTGGAATATCGGCCTGCCCATGGATGAGGAGAAGCTCGAAGACCCTGCCAACGAGACGTATTGGAAGGGTTGGCGGGAAACACCGAAAGCATTGATCACATTTGCAGCAGGCAAAGATTTGTTCAGCAGTTATTTTGGCGAGGCCATGAGTGTGCGTGTTCAGGCCAAGCCTGACTTTATTGAAGATCTGCTGCGGGAGATTGACCCAGCTAGGTTGGGCTTTAACGTGCGCCCCTTGTGGCAGGAGGGTGTGGCTGCGGCACTTGGATCAACCGATTTTCGAGGACTTTTTGTGGGTATGGCGTTCATCTTGATGATATCAGCGCTCATCCTGGCAGGGTTGTCGCTGAGCCTCGCGCTGGATGCGCGCAAGCTTGAGCCCGCACTTTTTTCCGCACTTGGTCTCTCGCGTGTTAGGGTAGTGACAATGATCAGCGTTGAGTGGGTTCCTGCAATCGCCTGTGGTGCGATTGCAGGCAGCTTCGCAGGCTCTCTGCTTGCGCGCGCGCTGATTTGGAGCCTTTCGCGGTTTTGGAGCGAAGCAGTTGCCGGTGCCCGGCTAGCTTTTTATTTCTCATGGCAAGCGGTGTTGCTCTCAGCGCTGATCACTTTTGTTCTACTATCACTGATGCTGCTGCGTCGTGTTTACAAATTTTCAGCCTCACCGCCGGTTGAGATCATGCGCCAGAGCGGGGTTTTATTGATGGAAGAGCCAGGCCGTATCGCTACTTTGATCCGCCGCGTGGCGGGTCCATTGTGTGCTGCCGGAGCGGTGGTTGTGATTGTTTTGAGCCGCACCTCGGTCGAGACCAATGGCGCGTTTTTCGGCGCGGGTTTTCTGCTGATGATCTCCATGCTTTTTTTTATCAAAGGCGGAGCAGAGCTTTGGTTCGCCTCACTCAGCGCTAGGCAGCGGGTAGTTGGTGATCCATTCAAGTCCGGTGTGGTGCAAGCTTTGCACTCTGGAGCACGAGGTCGGTCGCTGACAATCCTGCTGGCCACCGGCGTTTTTCTGACAGTCGGGATGCTGGCCATGAAACATGATCCAGCAGCGGGCAGTGAACTAAGTTCATCGGGCAGCGGCGGTTTTGCTTCGATCATGTACTCCACGCTGCCGCAAACCTTAGCCGATGGCATCGACATGGCGCGGCGAGTCACAGGCTCTAACGAGGTGGTGCCAATCAGGGTTAGGGATGGGGATGAGGCGGGGTGCATGAATATGAGTGTGCCGCAGGTGCCGCGTCTCTACGCCCTTTCTGTGAGTCAGATGGCAGGGTTGCGCGCCTTTGAACCCGATGGTGCTGGCGGCATCTGGTCGACAATTTATGACCAGCCGGAGGAGGGGGTGATTCCCGCACTGGCCGCTGATCAGGCGATGCTGCAGTACAGTTTGAAGATGAAGGCAGGCGATGAAATCACCTACCCTGGGAGTGATGGACGGTTGTGGCGGATCAGAATTGTGGGTACGCTGCCAGTACGGGTCTCGGTTTTGCAGGGTGGTTTGATTCTTAATGAAGAGCATTTTCTCAAGATGTTTCCGATGGAGGGCTATCGCCTGTGGCTCTGTGATTACGCGCCCTACCAGTTACGCGTCGCTGCAAGCTTGAAGCACCGCTATCCCGAGCCGGGGATTCGGGTTGAGACTACGGTTGAGCGGCTGAGGGTGCTGGGGCGTATGGAGGCGAGTTATCTGGATATGTTTCTGGTGCTGGGCGCATTGGGGCTGGCGCTGGGTATAATTGGAGTGATACTGGTGATTGTTCGCAGTGTGGAGGAACGCTGTTATGAGTTTGCTGTGATGCAGGCGGTTGGCCTGAAAAAACAGGCCATCCTCCTCTTGGTACTCACTGAGTACGGCGCTTTAATCATGACCGGCTTGCTCTCTGGTCTGATCCCCGCGATCATCGCCATTCAGCCTGCGGCGCGCGCGCTGTACTCCGCGCCCTCTTGGGGGCTGATAGGGGGAGTGGTGTTGGCACTGACACTAAGCGCGGTTTTCGCTGTGATAACGGGAACTTTCTATGCCTTGCGCGGTTTTGATGTGAGCCTGCTTAAGCGGGAGTGATGCTGCTCTATGAGCGGCATGTGCTGGATGAAGGTCGGTTTCGCAGTCGATAGGTGCTGCCCTGCAACTCGGAGTCGGGGTCGGAGTCGGCATCGGGGTCGTTTTTAGTCGTAATCCGCTATCGTCGCACATCATCGTCAGTGCGCCACGAGGGTCGCTCATCAGGCGTCATCCCGCAAGCGAAACTATGCCCGACAAGTAGAGCGACTACTACACTAAATACCTATAAACGTTCGATAAACAAATTTTCGAAGGATTTTTGTTGAGGGGTATTGTTGCATGGGATATTTTTTCCAGTGTGTTGTCGCATTTCATATTACAATTCAGCAAATTTCATCTGCAAGCAGATGCCGCTGGAATATTTCAGGCACTTAAAGTATAATTCCTCCCAATGACAGGCCATTTATATATAATTTTGGGTGATGATGACTATTTGGTGAATTCCGAGTCGCAGGAGTGTATCAAACGACATTTAGCACCAACTGAGCACGAGTTTGGGCTGGAGATGATTTATGGCTCCGTAACGACCGGTGGTGCCGCCAAGGTTTGCGTGGACAGTGCTATCAGCTCGGTTCAGACACCCTCGTTTTTCGGCGGGGCCAAGGTGACTTGGCTCCGGGATGCTCTGTTTTTGCCTGGCGGGGGAAAGGTTTCTGAGTATCAGGAATCAAAGGATGCGGCTGAAAAATTGCACCAATTCTTGCAGAGAGAGCTGGCAGAGGGGCAAATTTTGATTATTACAGCTCCTAAGATCCGTAAGAACTCCAATCTCTATAAAACCTGTTCCGCGCTCTCAAATGTGGTGGACTTTGGCAGCGGCATGAAGGGTTGGGAGCTGGAAAAAGCGGCTGCGCCGCGGCTGGATCAGTTGATCGAGAAAAAGGATATTAGAATGGAGCCGGACGCGCGTAAGGAGTTTTTGTTGAGGGTCGGATTTGACACACGCACGATTGTCAGCGAGCTGGAGAAACTGAGTCTTTACGTGGGTGATCAAAATCAGATCACAGTCGCGGATGTCCGCGAAATTGTATCCATTGGGCGTGAGGCTGAGGCCTGGGATGTCCTCAAGGCATTTGGTCAGCGCGATTGTGCGGCTTTAGTGCGCAGCCTGGATCCGCTGAGTGGGCAGAGCGGAATTGGCATTATGCTGTGCGCCATGATCGATAAGAATATCCGGGAGCTGCTGGTGCTGCGTGAAGCTTTCGACCGCAAATGGATTTCCAGCAGCGGTAATTGGCATGGGCATCTCCCAGTGGAAGCGGACATGCTTCTGAAAAGTCTGCCAGGCAATTTCAGGACTATGGGTACGTGGCAGCTCAAAAACAGCCTTGCCAGTGCTCGCAACTACACCCAGCAGGAGCTGCGCGTTGCCCGGTTTAGGATTATTGAACTGCGGGAGAAGTTGGTTTCTTCAAGCCAGCCGGAGATGTTCCTGCTGGAAGTGACTTTGCTGCGAGTGATGGCGGGGGCTCAAAAAAAATCAATCAACAACAGGCAGTCCTCCTGACAAAACGGGTAATTCAATGATCTATAAGTTATCTGTTTTATTTTTTCTTTTCGCAGCTTTCTGGGCGGGCGCTGCTTCCCAATTTGACCACAACGGGGATGGGGTTGTTCGCTGTGCTGTACTCTCAGGCATTGAGCCCAAAGAGGGGCTGAATCTCGCGCTTGTCTGTTCCGATTTGGAGGGGATGATAAAAGCCGATTCGCCGGGGGTGCCGGTCAGGGTCTCAGTGGAGCCGATCAAAGAGAGCAAGACAATTTTTGGTTGGTGGTATCACCCTGCTTCGCGTGTGGCGCGCGTTGAGTTGATGGAAGCGGCGTATGACTTTGTTTTTCTGGCAGAGAAAGAATCGGTGATCAACAGCTACCCCGAGATTTTCTTTGAGGGTGTTTATACCACGGTCAACAACCTCACAAGCCGTAAAACACGTGTTATGCTGCTGATGGTGGAGTCGAAGCCCTCTGCAAGTTTTCGCGACAAAAGCATTTACAATCTGGCGGCCCTTGCATACCGTGTGGGTGATGGCTGCGGGGTAGAGGTTGTTCCCGCTACTTTCGCTTGGAATGATGTGCTGCGTCACAACATTCTCACTGGCGACTCATTGTTAAAAAATCGGACTAGCAGCTATCTTGCCGCTGCATCCATATGGTGTCAGGTTACCGGCAGTAAGGTTCCTAAAGGCGCTCTCACGACCGACTGGGTTGTCAAAAAAACCGCCATCGCCTTGGCAGTCTCGGCTAGAGACGCTGTCGGGGAGGCGCGTCGAAAAAAGCATTACAGCGGCCCGTTTAAGGGAGTTGTGCGCACAGAATCACGCATGCAGCAGCGTTATATGATTTATCAGCCTGGGGCTGCGATTAATCCTGACTTGCAGCTTGGTCTCGAGTATGTTTTTAATGCAGCAGGACAGGAGGTTTTTCAACGTTCAACGGCTGACTGGTACAGCGATGGTTTTGATCGCCATTCGGCTGCCTTTGATCTGGTGTACGGCACTGTCAGAGAGATGGAATTGTTCCAGGATCAGCGCAAGTACACATCCACCGAGTATATATCCGAAAAAATGCCCAAGTCGCTGCGCGTTGTTTACAACCGTAACATGACCAGCGATAAAGATGAATCCCTGACTTTACGCACTTTAGAAAATCTTTTGATCGATGGTTATGATTTTGCCCGCAAAAATAACTGTGTTTTTATTCCCTATCAGATTGCCTGGGCTCGAGCACTAGCCGCAGATCCAGCGTATGCCCGACCCGCTGTTGGCAAAGCCGCCAATGATTGGACCAGTTACATGCTGGCCAATATGATTTACACCTCCTTGACCGGTAGTTTTCAGTTGCCCCCGCAGCGTGACAAGCCGTATGTTTATGATGAGGTGCATCCGCGCGGCTATCATACGGTATGCGCTCAGATCGGCTGGCAGTGCATGCGGCAGCTTTCAGATTTGAACTCCTGGCAAAACACAGTGGTGGTCGGGAGTGAAAGCTGGTTTGTGGATGCCGTCAATCCTGGTTTTTTAGCACTGCGTCTGCTGGAGCCGCCGAGTGAAAAAGTGCGTGTTTTGTGCCAGCCAAATGCTCCTGGAACAATCACACTCTCTCAGAACATACTAGAATTCACACCAGAAAATTATAATATCGAGCAGAGCATCCGCTGTACTGCTGAGGGCGAAACGATCAACCAATTCTGTTCAGTGCTGGTGAAAGCGGAGTCTCGAGACAGTAACATTGATGGTGCCGTGGCCCAGCGTCCATTTTTACTGAATTATGATGACAAGAACGCGGCGAACTTCACCACCTCTAAAACAACACTCACCCTCAAGGATCAATCGTATGTGATGCTCAAACCAGATACGCGCCCTGTGGATGTTGTGCATCTGCGAGTGCTTCAGAACGAAGTCGAGACATCGTCGGTTTACTTTTCACCCAATTTTTATGAGGAATACCCGATCTGTCTTTTCCCAACCAAAGAGGCCTTGCAAAAAGGTGAGTGCCGGGTGAATCTGTATGCGGCATCGAAAGATCTTCGCTTTAACAATTTCGCTCAGGAGTTAGTTTTCAAGATCAACACCAACGGAGTAAAAATTCCTGATATTAAAATTATCGCGCCAGCACCGGAGGTCGTTATCAAAGGCCACGCTTTTGTCAACGCTGAAGCGGTTGTGGAGGGCGTTGGGGAGCCTTGTGAGCTTTCGCTCTTCTGCGGCAAAAAAAGGCTCGGCCTTGTCAATGGCCCACGTTTACAAAGTGCGGTTGAGATGGGTCCACCGCAGTCGCGCTTGCCACCTGGACGATACCCCCTGTGGGCCGCAGTCCGTTTAAAAAGTGGTGTTGTGGTCGCCACGGATGTGAGCACTTTGGTGGTAAGCGAGTGAGTCGGACAAGAAAAACCCTCCGCAAGATTTTGTTTTAGCGCGTCGCGAGTGTCTCAAGCCAGACAGCTGCTTGCTGACTGGCAGCTGCGAGATTCCCTTGGTCGCCCGCTTTGTCATAGGCTTCGGCCGCTTTTTCACAGGCCTGGCTGGCCTGCTGCATGGCACTGCTGGCCTGCTGCTTCAGATTAAGTTTAAAAGCACTCGCATTACGCTGTTGCTGCACATTGTTGAGCTTGATGCTTAATGTTTCAACTTGATGTCTGCTTACCGACGCTTGATCGAAGTTGTCTGCGGCAAAACCACACAATCTGGCGGCATCCATAAAAAGCTTACCCGCTTTTTTATACGAGATTGTGCGCTCTTCATTGCCCTCTGCCAGAGCAGTCTGCTGTAATGCGATGGCCTCTTGTTCCCGGTCACGGGCTTGCTCCATTTGGGTTAAAGCCGCTAACTCACGATTGGCCGAAGCACGCTCATAAATCTCAAGCTTATACTCCAGCTTCGCCCGCTCAGAAACAACTAATGTGCTTTTCGCCTTTTTGGCAGCAGGTGCAATATCCGCCGCCACAACTGATAACCCAGCTGTTAGCAGCAGTAAAACACAAATTATATATGTTTTGCACACTCTCATGATCGTTTTTCCCGTAAAATTACAAAACGGTAATGATTCAATAGCAACATTAGTGCCAACAAGAACAATGTCGGTGAAAAGTGTTAAAAGCCGAGGAAAAACTGCTAGATGCGCCAAAGTGTCACTTAATCGGTGTTTTTAATCAAAGAACCATCTGATTGTCATGAGCGATAAAATCAAAGTGTATACTTTGCTACACACCATTACACACTGCAAACGCGCCAGTGTGTGTTCGCATTTAGTCGCTTAGGCGACTAGGAAAAAATAATTGTTCTTTTCGAAAAGTTGTCCGTCTAACGTTTATCGGGGTTTAGTGTAGTAGTCGCTCTGTGAGCGACACATGCCGCTCATAGAGCGGATACTACACCCGATGCTGGCCGACGATGGTGTGCGACCCGCCTTCCAGTCGTTCGGCGTGGCAAGCGATGTTGGTGGACGATTGGGATCATGCGGGGGCTCGTCCACCAGCATCGTAGTCGTTATCGTAAACCGAAGGCGAAGCCGAACTCCAGTAGGTCCGGTTTCCAACCGGACATGTCCGATTGGAAATGTCTCACACCTTGTCAAGCCAGACTAAGTGAGAGACAAAGTTCGAGTCAAAACTTGCGACCTGGGCTGCGCTGCAAGGTCGTTCGCATGGCGCGGTCAAGGCCCGCGCCCTGCAGCTGCGACTCAGCTAACCCGCGAGTTACCTGGCCTTCTTTAATCGCCAATTGCGCGCTTCCACCTGGTCTCGATCCAAAGGTAGGCGGCTGGAATAGTGTGCAACCAGTACCACTCCATCTGTAAGAACAATACCGAACAGCGCGATGAATCCGATTGATGAGGGAATACTGATGTTCTCGCCGAACATGGCCAGAGCTGCGATGCCACCGGTTAATGCCAGCGGCACGTTCAGCATGACCAAGAAGGCCAGCCTGAGTGAGTTGAACAGCATGTAGAGCATCACCAGCACCAATGTTAAGGTAATGGGAATCACAATTGCCAGTCTACGGTTGGCGGACTGCTGCAGTTCAAACTGGCCACCCCATGCCAATCGGTAGCCTGGTGGCAGCGCGACAGCTTTTTCAACCGCTGCCTGCGCGTCGTTGACAAATGTGCCCACATCGCGGCCGCGCACGTTGCATTGCACAGAGATATAGCGCTGGGTGTTCTCGCGGCTGATCTGGCGCAGCCCAGTCACGCTCTTAAGTTCTGCCAGAGTGCTGAGTGGCACGTGCGAACCAGCAGGGGTGGGGATCTGCAGATTGCCGAGTTCCGCACGGCTATCCTGGTAGCGTTTATTCAGCCGCACTAGGATGCGGGAGGCCATTTCGTCTTCGAAGATATCGCCAGCCACTTCGCCGGTGAGGCTCTGTTGAATGAATGTTTGCACCTCGTACTACTATCATTCATATTCTTGTTTTTTTTGTACGTTTATTATCTCTCACAGAGGCACAGAGAACACAGAGAGTAGCTGAACTTTTCGCAGCACTGAGAGAATATTTTAAGGTGAAAAATCTT
>Ga0265294_10000729_pt1 | contig 44221 bp, 50 predicted proteins | sample MunlanPumphouse3_FD_192504 | JGI IMG/M metagenome (GOLD analysis project Ga0265294, IMG submission 192504) | Groundwater microbial communities from a municipal landfill in Southern Ontario, Canada - Pumphouse #3 | ecosystem: Environmental > Aquatic > Deep subsurface > Groundwater | place...
CTAGATTTGTAACTAGTGAAGTAAGCTTTCTTCCGCGATAAGAAAGCAAAGTGGCAAATGTTTCTGCCTTAACAAATGGTTTTGTCTCCTCATCATTTACGCCATTTAGTATTTTGGCCACACCAGATGCGGATGGAAAAGCATTATCTTTATTAAGATAACGAACAGTCTCCAGTACTTTAAGATGCGTGATACTAATGCGAAATAATTGCCGTTTTTTTACCATATAAAAATATTATCACATAACTTGAAAACATGATTGGATGTTTCTATAATAACGTAGTTAATAAATTATGGATAAAGAACTAAGAAATCAAATAGAGGCGACTCTTAATAAAATTAGACCATTCGTTCAACGTGATGGTGGCGATGTAAAATTCGTTGGTTTTGAAGATGGTATAATCTACATTGAAATGGCTGGTGCATGCGCTGATTGCGCCTTCATCGATAATACTATTTCTGATGGTATCGAAATAATTTTAATGGAAGAAGTCCCGGGTGTCATCGGAGTTAAGCAAGCTCACGAAATGCCTGAATCAGCTCGCCTATAATCATAAAGATTTAATAATTGGCGCTAAGCAATAAACTAAAAAATCTGCGATAATTGCAGATTTTTTAAATAAATATGAATAGCTTTTGCAGGGATATTTATAGAAGAACATTCTCGAGACGATTGGCAACAACATATCCCTCGCGATTATAAACATCCTCACGATTATAAAGGATTCTTTCACCGCTCGGCTTCACAAAAACGCCGCCCGCTTCTTCAACAATAATTTGACTTGCGGCTGTATCCCATTCTTTGGTCCCGGCTGAAAGTCGATATGTAATTTCTGCTAATCCACGAGCAATGCGACATGGTTTAATGGCGCTTCCGTATGTTTTGCGCCTTCTGATTTTGTCGCTGTGCTTAGCGATAGTTGCCAACTCTTTTTCGTTAACGTGAAAACGCGAGGTCAAAACAGTTAAACCTTTTGTTTTACTATTTACGGATATTTTTTTAATTCGATTTTTCTTTTGATAAAAGCTGCCTCCATTTTTGGTGGCATAATATAGTTCACCTGTCGCCGGAACTAACACAACTCCAACGACAACTTCGTGTTTATAAGCCAAAGCGACATTGGTCGTAAACTCATCGTTTTTTTCGACGAAATCTTTCGTTCCATCGACAGGATCGACAATCCAAACGAAATCATTATTTAATCTATTTTTATCATCGCTTGATTCTTCAGTTAAAAAGGCGTGTTGAGGAAAAGCTTGCGAAAGAATATCGCGAATAATTTCATCGGCTTTTTTATCAGCAAGAGTCACTGGTGAATCATCGTCTTTAATTTCGACATCAAAAGGTTTTTTGTAGATCTCCATTATTTTCTCTTTTGCCAACAAAACGGCTCTGATAGCGACTCTTAATTCATTTTCCCACATTGTATATTTTCTCCTTTGCAAGATTATCCAAATCTTTAACGATCGCCATCGCCTCTTTGTAACCGCCTTTTTCCATTCTAACTCCGGCCGCATTAGCGTGCCCGCCGCCGCCGTGTTTGACGGCAATATCGCGAATGGGAATGCCATTACTACGTAATTCAACACGCAGCCCCCCAGTTTCGCTTTGCGTAAACAAGGCAAAGATTGGTGAACCTTTAATATTAGCTAAAACATTAACTTGACTTGAGGCATATGCAAATTTCAAGTTAAGTGGTAAGTAATCGTTTTTATCCGCATAACAATAAATAACCTTGTGTCTCGTTTTTTTATAATTTGAAAGAAGAAAACCTTTGTACTTCAATTGATTTTCTTCGGTTTGATAAATTGTGTCGTATATTGTTTTTATTTCTAAACCATAATCAAAAAGACGGGCCACAATCTCAAACGTTTCTTTTCTTGTGGGATTATACATAAATCTTCCTGAGTCAGTAACGATTCCCAAAAAGATAGCTTCAGCCGCTTTTTTTGTAATAACAAAATTGTTGGCAAAAGCAATACGGGCAATTAATTCAGCAGTAGCAATAACGCCGTGATCCATAATCTTTTTATGAACAAAGGGGTTGCTTTCGTGATGATGGTCAATTTTTACGTAAGCTGGTGCTAAAGTGATCCTTTTGTCTTCAACGAGTGGAAAATCGGAAACATCGACAAGAACAGCGAGTGAATTCTTAATCGTTTCATCATCGACAATATCCATTTCACCTAAAAGGGGAAAGAAAGGCGGCAGTCCACTACCGACAGCATATATTTTCTTATCGTTGAAGGTAGCTCTAAGTATTTCACGTAGAGCGATTTGACTGCCATAACAATCACCATCAGGAAGAGTGTGTCCAAAAATAACAATCGAGTTATAACTTCTGATTATATCAAGAACTTCTTTCGTCGCACCTTTCATATTCTCTCCTTAACAAAAAGCCCCTCACGAGGCCTTTTATATCGTTATTATTCGCCTTTGCCAATACAGCCAAAAACTTCACATTTGGTTCGGACTACTTTTCGTATTCCTTTCATACCAGGACCAACGATTTTCCGAGGATCATATGTTTTGCTATCGTTTGCAATAACTTCGCGAACGATTTTTGTGAATTCTTGTTGGCACTCGGTATTGACATTTATCTTACTTGTGCCGCGTTCAATAGCCATTTTGATTTGGAAATCATGTATCCCTGAACCACCGTGCAAAACAAGTGGTACGGTAGCGAGTAAATCGCGAATGCTTTCCATTTCCTTAAAGCCTAATTTGGGTTCACCTTTATATGGGCCGTGGACCGATCCAAGCGCGGGCGCTAAGCAGTCGATTCCTGTTTCTTTAACCATGCGTTCGCATTCAGCTGGAATAGCATACATCGTTTCTGCGATGACATCGTCTTCTTGCCCCCCAACGCGTCCTAATTCAGCCTCAACTGAAACTCCGCGAGCGTGGGCGTAATCAACAACCTTTTTGGTAACGGCAATATTCTCTTCGAGTGGATGATGAGAACCATCAATCATCACTGAAGTAAATCCAGCGTCAATTGCTTTAACACACATCTCATAGGAACTACCGTGATCAAGGTGAATGGCGACAGGAACAGTTATGTTGCGATCGGCAATATAGCCCTTCACCATACCTACAACGGTATTAAAACCACCCATATATCTGGCAGCACCTTCGCTCACGCCTAAAATGACGGGCACTTTGAGTTCTTGGGCTTCCTCAAGAATGGCGGAAGTCCATTCAAGATTATTAATGTTAAATTGTCCAACTGCATACTTCTCTTTTAATGCTTTTAAAAGCATTTCTTTCATGCTTACTAATGCCATATGTTTTCTCCTTTATGTATATTAGTATAAATCTTCGATTTCTTCTTTTTCTTCGCCTTCGATTTCTTCGTCGATTTCTTCTTTTTCGTCTTTTTCGATTTTCAGATACTCGATTTCTTCTTCATCGATTTCTTCGGTTGTTTCGACATCGGTGTAAACGTCGTTCATATCAATATGAACTTTATCGAAGGTATGGTTCGAGCGAAGATCCCAGAAGTTGTCGGTTAAGGTCACGAAACGACCATCAAGCGATAAATTTGTGTAGAAACGACTAATTTGACGACGAGTTTCTTCTTTGCTTAAGCCAGCTTTTTGACAGACAGCCTCCCAAAGTTCATGAAAACTGATTGGCAAGTTTTTGGCTTCGCTAATAATCTCATATGCGAAGTCGAGCATCGATTTTTCTGACATGTAATTCTCCTTCTTACATTTGTTCGGGAGCATTTACTCCCAACACGTTAAGAGCATTTCTCATAACGATCTGACTAGCCTTGACAAGAGCAAGGCGTGATTGCGATAGCAAAAGATTATCGCGATCTATTACACGGCATTCAGTGTAAAAGGCGTGGGTTAGACTAGCCAATTTCTGAATGTACGTTGCAACCTTATAAGGTTCACGAGACTTTGCACAACTTTCAATCGTATTAGGAAACTCTTGAAGGTGCTTTAATAGATTAATTTCCGATGTTTCGCTCAATCTACTAGCTGATATATCTAAACCAATATCGGCTCCGGTTTCTAGTAATTTACATAAGCGAGCGTGAGCGTACTGAGCGTAATAAACAGGGTTTGATGAACTTTGATCAAGTGCTAAATCGTAATCAAAATCAAGATGGCTTGTCGCCGCGCGGGCCACAAAGAAATATCTTGTCGCATCAACGCCAACTTCTTCAACTAGTTCTCGCAATGTCACAGTTGTGCCACCGCGTTTTGACATTTTGACTTCGACATCACCCTTCATCAAGCGCACAACTTGAACAAGTTCAAAGTCAATAATCTCAGCTGGATAGCCTTTCATCATCAAAGCGCTTCTCATTCGGTTTGTGTAGCCATGATGATCGGCGCCTAAAACATCGACCAATAAGTCATATCCATGTGAAAGCTTCTGAAGATGATATGTAATATCAGGCATCAAATAAGTATATGAGCCATCGCTTTTAACAACCGGACGATCTTTGTCATCAAGGAAATCGGAAGTTTTTAAGAAGGTCGCTCCATTATCGACGTAAGTGAACTCTTTATATTCTTCGAGTGTTTTTTCAACTTTGCCATCTTTACGAACATCGCTTTCAAAACTATAAAGATCAAAGCTTACGCGAAAGAGGTTTAAATCCCTTTTAATTTTTTCTAATTCAAGACGAATACCCTCTTGGATGAATATCTTCTCATTTGCTTCATTATCGGCAATTAGCTTATTCCCATATTTAGTGATGAGTTCTTTAGCGATGTCAACTAAATCCAAGCTGTGATAACCATCTTCGGGCACTTTAGCGTCTAAACCAAGTTCGTTTAAATAGCGCGCGCGAAGGGAAGCGCCCATTTTTTCTACTTGCACACCAGCATCATTGACATAAAATTCACGAGTAATATCGTAACCAGCAAAGGCGTATAAACGGCAAATAGAGTCGCCAATAGCGGCGCATCGGGCATGACCGAGATGCAAGTCTCCTGTTGGATTTGCGCTAACGAATTCAACATTAATCTTTTTGCCTTTTCGTGAGCCACGTCCATAGTTTTCATTTTTACTAATAACATCTTCGACAATCGATTGAAGAGTTTCGGGCTTTAAAAAGAAATTCAAAAAGCCAGGTCCAGCAATCTCGATTTTTTCAATACCTTTATGATCAAGTTCTTCGACAATCTTTGATGCAAAATCACGAGGTTTCAAATTTAGTTTTTTACAATGTTGGAGTGCCACGTTTGTTGCATAGTCGCCTCGTGTCTCATCCTTAGGGTGTTCTAAAACAACATCGTCTTCTTGAACGGCCAAGCCGATTTTATTAACCGCCTCGATAATTTTTTGTTTTAATAAGTTCTCAATGTTCATAACTTTTGTCAAGGTAATATTATACTTATACAATAGTATAATTCAATCTTTATATTGGCATAGTCTTTTTAGGACTTCATCTTTTCCAAGGAATTTAATAATACTATCGAGCTCAGGGCCATGTTTCGTTCTACTGAGAAGCAAACGTAGTGGCATGTAAAAATCCTTCCCACGTACGCCAAGACTACTTTGTAAGGCACTCATTTCTTGAAGAATATTATCAATAGCGCTTTCTTTTTCTAAAATTAAACTATACATGGAGGAAATCACCGCAATTGATTGCGGAGAGTTAATTAGTTGCATCTCGCTTGGAGAAAAAGATGGTTTTTCTAAAAGAAAGGGCGACAAAAATTCCTTTATTTGATTGCCAAAGGTTATTTGCGATTTATGAATCGTAGCTAGCTTTAAAAGGTAATCATCATTGTGCTCTTCATTTACGTAACCGTTTATGAAGGGGCGAATAAAAGCCAAGAACTCAGTCGGAGTCGTTTTTTTAATGTGTTGAGCGTTTACTCTTCTCAGTGCCTCAATATCAAATAAACGGTGATTATCATGTAATTTATCAATGTGAAAATCTTCAATCAATTCTTTGATTTTTGAATGTTTTTTATCGCAAGGACAATCAACATCTAATTCATATAAATAGTGGCAGATGGCATCAGGGAGATATCCTTCATTTTGTAAGGAATGTAAAAAGTCATAATCACCAATTTCTTTATTTGATTTTTGAAAAGGCAAGACAAGGAAAGAGGGAATTTTCCAATTAAAATAGCGATATACAGCAAGATAACAGGCAATGCTGTCGATTCGGTTTTTATCGATTATTACGTGCGTTATGCCCATTAGATAGTCGTCGATTATCTCTGCGAAGTCATCGCTTGGTAATCCATTAGGATTAACAATCACAAATTCGCTCACATTTTGTTTATTCAATAATACTTTTTCTTGTTTCAAATCAAGAATATAATCGTCAGAAAAATTGTTTGCTGTTAAGTATAAGGCGGGCTGCATAGCTCGTTTTGACAACTCATTGCCATGAGAAAGTGCCTTTTTATATGTCACGCCCATCTTTATAAGGGCATCAATGTATCTTTGATAAATATCGAGACGCTCATTTTGCATGTATGGTGCATAGCGAGGGTCAGGATTAAGATTTGACTCATCGGGAATTAAACCCAACCAATTTAAATCACTTAGTGCCTCGATTTTATTCGTGAGGTTTTTATTCTCTTTGCAATTGACATTATCAATGCGAAAAACAAACAAACCCCGCATTTTTTTAATCACAAGATAAGATATAAAAGCGCGACGCACTTCGAACAAATTAAGATGCTTGCCTTCTTTTGAACTGAAGCGAATGCGCGCTGACATATTAAATCCTTTTTAATAAGACGACCGCAATAGCGCGGCAAGCTTCGCCTCGGCCAACGGAATCTAATCCTTCGTTTGTCATCGCTTTAAGCGATATAGAAGAAATTGGCGCTTCAATCGCTGAGCTAATATTGCTTCGCATCGCCATAACATATGCTGATAGGCGGGGTTTTTCCAAAGCAATCGAGATATCGACATTGTTAACTTCATATCCAGCATTGTGAATAAGACCGTTAACTTTTTTAAGAAGGTCAACGCTATTGGCACCACGAAATTTCTCATCAGTGTCTGGAAAGTGGCTTCCAATATCGCCTAAAGCCAAAGCGCCGAGCATCGCGTCACATAATGCATGGCAGACGACATCCGCGTCGCTATGACCCAAAAGGCCTTTGTGATAAGGAATATCAACGCCACCAAGAATTAATTTGCGACCTTCAACCAAACGGTGAATATCTTCTCCATAACCGATACGATACATCGTTCTACCTCCTAGACATTAAATCTAAAAAACATAATATCGCCATCTTTGACGATATAATCGCGACCTTCGATACGCAGTTTTCCTGCTTCTTTGACCGCCAGCTCAGTTCCATATTGAAGAATGGCTTCATAACTATATACTTCAGCTTTAATAAAACCCTTTTGAAAATCAGTGTGAATAACACCAGCACATTGTGGGGCTGTCATCCCGTTCTTATACGTCCAGGCCCGACATTCGTCGGAGCCAACAGTGAAAAAAGTAGATAAATCAAGAAGGCGATATGTTGCTTTGACAACTTTATCAAGACCAGATTCACTCGCTCCCATTTCTTTAAGGAAATCGTGTCTATCCTCTTTGGAAAGAATAGAAAGCTGATATTCTATTTCACAAGAAATAGGAATAACTTGAGCTTTTTCTTCCTCGGCCACTGATAAAACTTCTTGATAGTGACGCGCTTTAGTTAAATTAGCATAATCGTCTTCGCTTACATTCGCGACATAGATGAGAGGTTTAAGCGTTAGCAAATGAAAATTTCGATGAGCATAAGCAACTTGTTCAGTAGATAGTGCTGAATTACGCGAAGATATTCCTTTTTTTAAATCCTCTCTGACAATGGATAAAATAGACATCTCATAGATTGCTTCCTTATCCTTTGCAAGTCTAGCTTTGTTTTCGATTTTAGCAATGCGTTTTTCGACCGTATCAAGATCAGCGATAGCAAGTTCATAATTAATAATTACGATATCGCGTCGAGGATCAACGCTATTTTCAACATGAACAATTTCATTTGATTCAAAACAGCGGACTACTTGAACAATCGCGTCGCATTCGCGAATATGAGCCAAAAATTGATTACCAAGACCTTCGCCATCTGAAGCACCGCGAACCAAACCAGCTATATCATAAAACTCAAAAGTGGCGTGAATTGTTTTTAAAGGTTTAAACAAATTAGAAAGGTAGTCGAGTCTTTCATCAGGCACGATTACTACTCCGGTATTAGGTTTAATAGTTGCAAAAGGATAATTTGCAGCTTCCACTTGCGAATTTGTTATGGCATTGAATAGTGTCGACTTACCAACATTTGGAAGGCCGACGATACCAGCTTTTAAAGGCATTGATGATCACCTACATTCATGAATAAGCATTGTTATTATATAACAAGCGAGAATAGATAGTAAGCAGGTAAAGAAAAAGCCCTAAATTTATAGGGCTTGCATGTTCAATGACTTAATTCGTATCTTAAATCTTCTTAATGTTCGCAGCTCTTAAGCCACGGGCAGATTCCTCGACATCGAATTCTACTTTTTCGCCAACTTCGGCGGTTTTGTAGTCGTCCATGACTAAGGAAGAATAATGAAAAAAGACATCGGTGTTATCTTCAGTATGAATGAAGCCGTAACCTTTTTCCTTATTGAACATTTTGACTGTTCCCTTCATGAAACCCTAACCTTTCTTACAATAGTATGTGAGTACAATAACTCACCGCCATATAATAGCATTGTTTGATGATTTTTTCTATCTTTTTTTAAAAATTGATTTGAGCTCTTTTTGTTTATTTTGCTTCGATGAATACAGCTTATTAAAGGCAAGAGAAGTTGAGCAATAAGCAATGATGATTGACACCAATAGAATGGCAATTAGTGGAATAGGGTTAAACTGGTAGGCGACAATTGTTCCAATATATCCACCGATGATGTGATTAACAATGTAATCAACCATTATTATTTCAAGACTTGATAAGACGAAAGCGAGCGCGGACATCATTAGTCCACAGACGATAAACGAACGACGGATGTCGCGTCTTGAAATTCCCAAATAATTCATTAACGATATGTCTTTTTCGTTTTCTTCGATCGTGACAAACATGACTAAGAAAAAAAGAAACAAAGATGTCACAATGGCAAGAGTGGCAAAAGAAAATAAGGCGACTTGAAGAAATGACATTGTCTCATCAATGCCCTCACTTATCATTTTCATGGGATTATAAAAACGGTAACCAGCATATTTGTCATTTAAATAACGAACGTATTCCTCACTATTTGTGTTGGAAGATATTGTAAGAAGAGCGTGTTCGGGAATTAATTCGAAAGCACTCACTCCAGCCATGAGTTGAAAAAAACCAATCGACCAATAGGGATGATGGTGAAGCCGAACTTTATCAACTCTTGTAATTCCCACAACCGTAACTTCACTAATAGAATATTGCTTTTCAATTCGATTGTTATCATAGTGTTTTACATCATAATTAACGGCAATTTGCATCGTTTTCCCGATAATTTCCTTGTTTAAAAAGAGGGAGTCAACAAGACCTTGACTGACGACAATCTCCGATAACGCCTCTGGAGTTCGCCCAAAAACAAGATCGGTTAAATCACTAGAAAAGCCAAGACCTCCGTTTAGACTTGTTTGTACGCTCCCTTGCAAAACGCCGGGCGGAGGTCGCAACTCGATATTGTCATTTTCTGATTCAACAAGACAATCGGCATCGATTGCGACTTCAATTTGCGGTTTGCTAAATGAGACAAAAGTATTACGAGCAAATCCGGCAATAAAAGAGTTGGGATGATAATAATATCCTCCTCTGCTTGCAAAAGTGTAATTGTCGATGTCCTTTTCTTTATTCATTAATGAATAAACATCACTAACATTTATTGTCGTTTTATCCGCGTGATACACAAGAAGGCGATTAAGATAACAAGGTCCGCTGATTGGACAAAGAGAAGAATGATAATCAAATCCCGCTCTTTCAAAAACGAAGTCATGGAGGTCGCAATCAGATAGAGTCATTTTTAAAAATTTTTCTTCTCGTTCAATTGTCGAAAGAAAATACGTCTTTGCCATCTGCCATGGAAATTCATACTGCTGACTATCGATGGTAGGAATTCTCATTTTTTCTTCAAAAACATATTCGCTCCATAAATAATTCGTATGAAATAGGCGCGGCTCATCGGTTTCAATAATACCGACAAGGTGAAAAACTTGCTCATCATCATATTGCCAATCACCATTTGCAATACCTAAGGTAACGAGAGGTTTTTCATTCTTAATGTATTCGCCAAGAGAAACGAAATTTCGTTCAATGCGAAGAGAATAGCAAAGGCCGATCATCTCATTATATGAAAGGCCGATTACTAATTCATCGTCGCTCATCTCTAAGTGAGCCGTCGGATAGATTGTTTGCGCATCGCTATTTGCTTCGAGCCAACAAAAATCATTGATTTGTCTTGTCGTAAAACGAGGAAGAATAATCTTATAAGGTGTCGAAGAAATAAATAGTTCATCACGATCTTGAAAAAAGGTCTCAAAATTAACCATATAAGATACACCAATACCATTAAGATACGCGGCATACTTGTCTTTGATTCTGCTGACGTTTTCAAAACTTGCACTATATGCTGTCATCGTTGCGTTACTATTTAACTGGTTGGACATGACAATAATATTGTCATCAATAACCTGTGAGAAGCTGGTAATAATTCGTTCTTGAATTGAAAAAGCCATAATGAGTGATAAGCCAACGCCCAATAAGCCAAGAGACATGATTGTGTTGTTTAAAATGAGCCGTCTTTTTCTCGTTTTCATAATGGCAAAAGACCGTTTGATCATGACACTTAATGGTAAAGAAAAGTTATTTTTCTTGGCCTTTATTTCATTATGAATTATATATCTACTTTTATTGCGGTTAGAAAGCTTAACATAGTTCGTTATTTTTCCATCAAGCATTCGCAAAAGAGAATCACAGTGAAGTTTCAATAGCTTTTCGTCATGCGAGACAACTATTATTAAATGCCTAGTCGCTAGAATCCTTAAGATTTGCATTATCGATGTGGCGTTTTCCTCATCAAGTGCCCCGGTCGGTTCATCGCAAAGGATGATGGGGGGATTGTTGACTAGGGAACGCGCGATAGCCACCCTTTGCTTTTCTCCGCCCGATAAGGTATTGATCTTGCTCTGAGCTTTTTTTGAAAGACCGACAAGTGATAATAGATAATTGATGTGTCTTCTTTTTATTGTCTTTGTCCCATCGCTCATTGTTTCTAAGGGAAGGATTAGATTATCAACAATACTTTCGTTTTCAAAAAGTCGAAAATCCTGAAACACGTATCCGATGTTGGCAAGACGATAGGCGCTTTTTTCTTCAAAATTCATACTGGCAAGCGAGCAATTTTTGAATAGAGCGATTCCGCTTGATGGCTCATCGATGCCTGCGATGATATTTAGTAAGGTTGTTTTGCCGCATCCCGATGGCCCCGCAACACCAATCAAGCCATTTTTAGGAAAACGAAACGACAAACTATCAAGCACATTTCGTGTACCATATGTTTTGACAAGATTAACAAGTTTGATCATTAGCTTTCTCGTAGTTCGTCGGCAAGCGAAAAGCCCTTATAAATTGCCAGGGGAAGACACGTAAAAAGAAAGCTGATTATGTATCCACTAAGCATTACGATAGCTTCGATGGCGAATGGTATGTTTCCAATTCTTATGAAAGGTATGTTTATCAAATTGTTAAATGAGAACAAGTAGAATAATGTCTTATTAATAAGAATTTCTCCAAAATAAGCAAAGAAAAACGACAAACATAGACTTAAGCCAATCACAAACAAAGTCTGAGTAAAAAAGATACGTAAAATACTGTTTTTACTTGCTCCCAAGCAGGTCAAGATGGCTGATTCTTTCTTTTTCGAAACATAGTTAGAAAAAGCCCCAATCGCCAGAATCGAACAAGTGCCTACCAGGGCAATAACAACAAAAATGATCATCGAATAAAAAGTCGCATCAGTCAGCTGCCGATAAGTATCTCTAATCAATAATGAATTCGAACTCAAAAAAAGAGAAGAATCGCTATCGTCTAACAGTTGAGCGAGCTTACTTGCGGCATCAATCTCTTGGTTATTGATAACAAAAAGATTGTAACTATATAGACTAAGTGGGTGATTATTGTCAATAAGATCATAGATATTTTGTCCATCCACTCTGGTATTTAGATTTTCGCTGATATTTTCTAACTCATAGTCGGCAAGCATATTTTCCAATGCGCAGTACGAGTAAAATATTTTTGGTGAATTAAGAAAGGAAAGTTCTCGATATACAGCGTGGATTTTGAAAGTCCCAGCATAGTAAAAAGTATCTTTGACTTTATTCCCAAATTGGTCGATGATTGAGATCTCGCTTTCAATAACAATATCGACATATTGATCAATAATCTCTTGATTTTTAATCGCTATTTGCTTTGCAAAACTTTCGTTAATTACCACCGCATTAATACTTTCTTGGTTTGGCACATCTCCAGCGATTAGCAATTCGTTTTTTTGCAGTAAAGAACTAAAACTATAAATCGGGGTAAGGCTGACATTATCAATTTCTGCCGTTTTATACCTAAGGTGATAATTTCCCGGAAAAATACCTTCGTAATTATTGCCCATAATGGCCGATGGAAGATGAGAAGATAAGAATACTAATTCATCTTTATTTGGCCTTGTCATCTTAACTAATAAAATTGGCGAGGAAGAATTACTAATGTATTCTTTCTTTGTGATCTGAAATAATTCACTATCTATTAAATTATTTTGCGTCTGATCGAGGGTTTGTTGTGAACCGACATAAAATCCAACTGCCAATAATAAAGATGTGAAGCTGACAAGCGATGAGAGAAAAAGAATTATGCTTTTGGTTAAACCATCGCGAAGATTGCTCAAAGCGAGTCTTGTAATCCAATTATTTAGTCGCAACATCTTTTTTTACATATTCATCCGTTTTTATAAACCCGTCTTGAAGTTGAATATGGCGATCGGCGAATCGCATCGCTAACTCAACATCGTGAGAGACAATAATTACTAATCTCGAATGAGAAATTTCTTTCAGCATAGATAAAGTTATCTCGGCATTTTTACGATCAAGTGCTCCAGTTGGTTCATCGGCTAAAACGATTGCTGGATTATTAATAATCGCTCTCATCACCGCTACTCTTTGCTTCTCGCCACCCGATAATTTTTCTACTTCTTTATCAGCAAAATCACTCATTTGGTAGTGCGCCAATAATAAACGCCCTTCCTCATAGGCTTTTGAAATTCCTTTTCCGGCAATAAGAAGAGGCAAAATGACATTAAACAAAACGCTTTGCTTTTCAAAAAGATTATAGTGTTGAAAAACAAGACCGATTTCCTGATTGCGATATCGATTCATATCTTTTGCCTTGAATGTAGCAACATCTGCTTCTTTATATATAATGTTTCCGCTCGTCGGGCTAATAATCCCAGCGATAAGATTTAATAAAGTTGATTTACCTGAGCCAGATTTTCCAGACAGCAAAACCATCCCTTTTTTACAAAGGGAAAGATTAATCTTTTTTAAAACGAAATAATCTTCCTTACCTTGCGGGAAGGACTTAGATAGATTGTCAATTCTTAATAGCGTTACATTGTTCATGCACCGATATATAAGCGACTAATGACTGAATATGTTATTTATTAATTTTAACTATCTCTGTTTGATTAGAAATGACTTTACGAATTCGTTTGTTGAAATCATAGCGAGTCAACATGATAACGTTTCCGCAGCCTAAACACATTATTTTTATGTCCGCACCAACGCGAACGATTTGAAATCGTTTCGTGCGAGTGGCACAAGGGTGTTCTTTTTTCATTTCAACTATATCGAATAGTTGGTAAACCGGTACTTGCATATTAATAAGGTAAGTCTTCCATTAAAACGGCCGATGGCATTTTCGGAAGTCCAGGCATTCTAAGAATTTCTCCAGTAAGGGCGACAATAAAACCTGCTCCTGCTGAAAGGCTTAACTCGCGAATCGTCATTGTAAAACCCTCAGGTGCGCCAATTATTTCCGGATTATCACTAAGTGATAAGGGTGTCTTAGCCATGCAGACAGGAAAATGTTCGTAGCCTAAATCCTTAAATCGAGCAATTTGTTCTTTAGCTTTATTAGTAAATTTAACATTACCCGCACGATATATTTGTTTACAAATTCGCTCAATTTTTTCTTCTATACTGAGATCAAGCTTATATAAAGGTTTATAGAAAGATGGTTCGTTATCGAGCATTTTAACTACTTTGCGCGCCAAATCTGTCGCTCCTTCACCGCCTTTTAAATAGCCATCGAGAAAACTAACTTCGTAGTTATTTTCTTTGCACCAATTTTCTAGTGCTTCGATTTCGCTTTGATGGTCACTTGCAAAGTGATTAATTGCGACCAAACAAGGAACACCAAATTTTTTGATATTTTCCATGTGGACTTTCAGATTAGCGACACCTTTTTGCAATGCACTCACGTTCTCTTCATTAATTTTTTCAAGCAGTTGGCCGCCATGCATTTTTAAAGCGCGAAGGGTTGCGACCATCACGACACCATCAGGTTTAATTCCTCCGAAACGGCAGGCAATATCAAAAAACTTCTCGGCTCCTAAATCAGAACCAAAGCCCGCCTCAGTAATGGAAATAGGCGCGAGTTTTCGTGCTAGTTTTATGGCAATTAAAGAATTGCAACCATGAGCGATATTGGCAAAGGGTCCGCCGTGAACAAGAACGGGATTATTTTCAATTGTTTGCACAAGGTTCGGTTTGAGGGCATCTTTCATTAGCTTCATAATCGCGTGAGATATTTTTAAATCTTTGACGCGAATCGGATCACCACTTTGATTATAGGCAACAATTATTTGTTGAACTCGCTTTTTAAAGTCCTCGGCATCATTGGCAAGACAAAGAATAGCCATGAGTTCTGATGCGACCGTGATAACGAAGCCGTTTTCCCTTTCTATGCCGTTTCTTTCACCACGACCAATAATGATGTTTCTTAATGAGCGGTCATTCATGTCCATGGCGCGTTTCCAAACGATTTGATTGGGATCAATTTTTAATTCATTTCCTTGAAATATATGATTATCAATAATTGCCGCAATAAGATTAATGCTTGAGGTAAGAGCATGCATGTCTCCTGTAAAGTGAAGATTAATCTCCTCTCTTGGGTCAAGTGAAGCAAGCCCTCCTCCTGTCGCGCCGCCTTTAATTCCAAAAACAGGGCCAAGAGAAGGCTCTCTTAAAGAAAGAATGGCTTTTTGATTAATCTTCCCCATTCCTTCTAATAGAGCTATTGAAGTTGTTGTTTTTCCCTCGCCTGCTTTGGTTGGGGTAATGGCAGTAACCAAAACGACCTTGCCATCGGGTACATCTTTTAAATATTCGAAAACACTCGTGTCGATTTTGGCTTTGTATTTGCCATAAGGCTCGAGATATTCGTTTGGTATGCCGGCGATTTTGGCAATTTCGTTAATTTGTAAAAGGGCCACCACTAATACCTCCTGATGTTAATATATATTAAAATTTTACAATAGGGTGCGCTATTTTAATAGATTTTCTAAACAGTAATAAGAAAGAGCTAGTCCCGCCGCAGAAGGAACGTTCATAACCGAGGCCAAAGTCGGACCAGAGATAAGGGGCTTTTCCAAAGAATATACAACGGGAATATCAATAAGACTTATTTCTTTTTTTCTAAGCAGCAATCTCATTTTCTTGGCGAGAGGATCGGTTTTTGTTTCGCTTAAACGGCCAATCCTAACCGCGGTTGGATCGAGTCGGTTAGCCATACCAAGTGAGGAGATAAATGGAATATTATTCGCCAAACAATATTGTATTAATGATTCTTTCGCTTTTGGCGAATCAATCGCATCAATCACAAAATCGATATCATACTTATCTAGTTGAGAAAGAAAAGAAGTGTCAACCTTGTTTGCATAAGGATAAACCATGATGTCAGTAGATATTCTTTTTAATCTTTTCAAAGCTGAATCGACTTTTAGTGATCCGACATCTGATGAATCAAAGAGGACTTGACGGTTTAGATTGGTGACATCGACTACATCATAATCAACAATAATGAATGTTTCGACTCCTGAACGCGCTAAACTTTCAAGACACGTTCCGCCCACTCCTCCCAAACCACAGATGAGGACAACTTTGCTTTGCAAAGATTTAACTTTATCTTTGCCAATCAATAATTCAAAGCGGTTAAGACGCTGATTCATGTTGGGCAATCCTTAATATATCATCGACATTTTTTATCCAATGAACGACAAATTGGTGACGGACAAAAGTCATTTGCCTTTTCGCGTAATGACGTGTGTTTGTCACGATCTTCTCGATTGTCTCTTCTTCAGTGTAAGCGCCATTAAGGTATTCAATTGCCTCTTTATAGCCAATTGCCTGTAAGGCCTGAAGGTTCGAACCATACTTTTTGGTTAATAATTTAACTTCATCAAAAAGACCATCCATAATCATGCGATGAACTCGGCCCATGATACGCATATACAAATCACCGCGGTCAAAATCAACACCAAAAAAGAGGGCGGGATAAATTAGGTTATCTTTATGCGCTGGTATTTCTGATTTTTTAATGCCTTGGCTTAAATATATTTCCAAAGCTCTCATCACTCTTTTACGATTGTTCGGATGGATTTTTTGTGCCGAATGTTGATCAAAGGATTTTAAGGTAGCGTACAGATCATCATTGTTCATATGGTCATACTTCGACATATCGATTGTTTCTTCTTGATAAAAGCGATAATCATACAAGGCGGCTTTAATATAAAGTCCGCTTCCACCCAGCATAATAATAGGAATGTTTTTTGAGATTAAGCTATCAATAACGGTTCGTGCATCATTTTGATAACGAGCAATGGAATATTCCTCATCGATATCAACATAGCTAAAAAGATGGTGATTAACGCCTTCAAACTCATCTTCCTCAGGTTTGTTTGTGCCAATTTTCAACTGCTTATATACATGAAAAGCATCCGCGTTAATTATTTCTCCGCCGATTCTTTTAGCAAGGTCAATGGCGATGCGATCCTTGCCGGTATTAGTTGGTCCAGTAATAACGTAAATCATAAGTCTCCCACACAAATTCCTCATTATTCTAGCAAATCAGCTATATTTTGTAAAAAAACGCGAAGTTCAATTTGTAAACTGGAAAAGTTTGCAATAAGGGGGTGGCTATCATACTCAGCAACTAGTCGCTCATATTCTTTTCTATTTTCACTGTGTTTTTTTTCATCTGCCATACTTAATGACAACTTGACTTGAGCGTCGTTAATCTTCTTTTTTAAAAGGGTAATTTCGTTATTCTTTTCGACAAGATCACGCAAACGAAAATATTCTTTTACAAGGTCGCTATTATTAATTTCTTCTTTAAGGCTGAGAAGCGACTTTTCCACGTTAGTCATTTACTAATTCCCCCATTAAAGAGTAAACATGGGACTCAAGCACACGAACGCGCACAATTTTTCCGATCAAGGATTCGTCGCCTTTAAAATGGATGAGTTTATTTGATTCACTATAACCAGATAACACTTGCTTATCTTTTTTACTCCAGCCATCAACAAGAACGGTGTAGGTTTTATTAACCATCGCTTTTGAAGAAGCCGCAATTGTTTCTTCAAGCGCTTGCGTCAACACCTTAAAACGGGCTGATTTTTCTTTTTTATCGACATTATCAACTAAACGGGCGGCAGGCGTTCCCGGTCGCGGCGAATAAATGAAAGTAAAAGCACTTTCGTATCTTGCTTCTTTTACTAAAGTAACAGTATCGGCAAACTGACTTTCCGTTTCATTTGGAAAACCGACAATTATATCGGTGCTGATAGCGATTTCTGGGATTTGCGTACGCAATTTTGAAACAATTTCTAAATACTTTTCGCGAGTGTAACGTCGCCCCATTGCTTTTAATATTTGATCGTTGCCGCTTTGGACTGGCAAATGGAAATATTTCATAATATTGTCGTGCCGCCTCATAACTTCAATAATGCTATCGCTAAAATCAAACGGATGCGATGTCAAAAAGCGAAGGCGAGGTATGCCAAGGTTAGCCACGCTTTCAAGCAACTTAGCAAATGTAATATCACTTTTCAAATCTTTACCATATGAGTTCACATTTTGTCCAAGGAGGGTTATTTCTTGATAACCGCTATTAACAAGTTCGCGACATTCATTGAGAATTTCTTCTTGAGGACGGCTTCTTTCTTGACCACGTGTGTAAGGTACAATGCAGTAAGTACAAAACTTATCGCAACCGTATGAGATGTTGACAAATGCCTTGTGTTTTGAGTTGCGAATCGATGGCAGTTTTTCGACAATTTCTAATGGTCGAGCTTTGACATCAATCACACGGCAATTATCGCGAAGATGAATATCAATTAGTTCAACAATTTTGTGAATGTTATGCGTGCCTAAAATCAAATCAACTTGGGGATATTTTAATAGCAGCATATCAATAATATGCTCCTGTTGACTCATACATCCCGAAACAGCGATGATTAAATCTTTATTAGACGCTTTCAGTGCTTTGAGCGTTCCTAATTCACCAAGCACTTTATCTTCAGCGTTTTCGCGCACCGCGCATGTATTGAGCATAATGAAATCGGCATCAATAGCCTTGTCTGTTTTCGTAAAGCCGGCTTTTTGCAAAATACCCGCAACGATTTCTTCATCGCGCATGTTAGCTTGACAGCCATATGTGCGAATGTAGAATTTTTTGCCTTTGGCAAATTCTTCAATTGTTTTCGAAGTAAATAAGTCAAAATCACGAATCGGCATTAATTTCTGCCGAAGGCGTGCTTCGTTAATACTTGGTTTAGATATAACCTTTTCTTTAGCCATCATTTCTTCCGTTTTCTAATAAATATATAGGAAATATTTCCTTAGCTCTTTTTGTATGATTATCAATATCGATGACGACAGCTGATAGCAAGGATTGATCGCCTTCATCTAATTGAAACAAATCATCCTGCCCAAACAGTGTTCGGTTAATAACTTCTTCCTTTTTAAAACCAATCACGCCATTATAGGCTCCACACATCCCGACATCACTGATGTATGCCGTTTTGCTTGGAAGGATTCGATAATCACGAGTTTGAACGTGAGTATGCGTTCCAAGAATCGCGCTTACTTGCCCATCAAAAGCATAAGCAAAGGCCATTTTTTCTGCTGTTGCTTCACCATGAAAATCGACAAGATGTATTTCGTCTTCACTAGAAGCAGCTAATAAGTCTTTTAAAGCATAGTAGGGATGATTGACTTCTTCTTTCATAAAAGCCGTTCCTAAAAGATTTGTTACCCTGATATTAATACCGTCGACTTCAAAAAGACGACTGCCCAATCCGCCAAGTGTCGACAAAATATTGAGCGGGCGAACAAGACATTCAGCTTCATTGATGTAACGGCGAATATCGCTTTTACGAGCGTAATGATTACCTAAAGTAATTGCATCGATTCCTGCATCAATTAGTTCGAGATAGTGCTTTTCAATTAAGCCTTTGCCATGCGTGGCGTTTTCGCCATTGGCAACAACAAAATCAATGCGATATTTTTCAATCAACTCATCGATGTGGCGTTTGACGACTTGTCGGCCATTACGACCGACAATATCGCCGAAAAAAAGAATTCTCATTAATGAACGTACTTTCTAGCTATAACTACTTTGCCGTTTCAACAGCGCGATACTCACGAATAACAGATACTTTAATTTGTCCTGGATATGTGAGTTCGTTTTCAATTTTTTCGCGAATATCACGAGCCAGTTTATAGGCTGCTAAATCATCGATTTTATCGGGAATGACCATGACGCGAACTTCGCGTCCTGATTGCATGGCATATGATTGATATACTCCCTCGTATGATTTGCATAAGGTTTCGAGCTTTTCAATTCTCTTAATGTAGTTTTCAACTGTTTCGCTTCTTGCTCCCGGACGTGCAGCTGAAAGGGTATCGGCTGCGGCCACTAAATGAGAAATGACGAATTTTGGTTCAACATCGCCGTGATGGCTTTCGATTGAATTAATAACGACTTCTGGCTCTCCATATTTCTTGGCAAGACGAACACCAATTTCAACGTGTGAACCATCAATTTCAAAGTCCATTGATTTACCGATATCATGAAGTAATCCTGCCCGTTTAGCGAGATTTTGGTCAAGACCAAGTTCAGCCGCCATAATGCCGGCGAGATAGGCTACTTCTAAAGCGTGATCAAAGGCATTTTGGCCATAGCTGGTCCGATATTTTAGACGACCAACGTAAGTTAATAACTCTTTGTTAATTCTTGGAAGACCAAGTTTGAAGGCTGCTTCTTCGCCTGCTTTACGAATCGACTCATCAACTTCGGCTTTAACTTTTTCGACAACCTCTTCAATTCTGCCGGGTTGAATACGGCCATCCTTAATGAGACGTTCTAAAGTTAATTTTGCGATTTCGCGGCGAATAGGATCAAAGCAAGAAACAGTAATTACTTCAGGTGTATCGTCGATAATTAAATCGACGCCGAGTAATTGCTCTAACGAACGAATGTTACGACCTTCGCGACCAATAATGCGGCCCTTCATCTCATCGCTTGGAAGTGAAACGGCAGAAACTGTTCTTTCGGTTGTCACTTCCTGGGCATATTTATTGATGGCAAGACCTAATAATTCGCGCGCTTTTTCTTGAGCAGTATCTTTGGCTTCATCTTCTTTATTTTTAATAAAGGCAGAAATTTCTTTGGATAATTTGCTTTCGACCCTTTGAAAGATTTCTTCGCGGGCTTCATTAACGGATAATTGCGCGACTTTTTCTAATTCTTGAATAATTGAATCAATCTTTTGTTGAAGAATCTCTTCTTTGCGCTCCGCTTCTTTTAAGCGACGATTGAGCGTTTCTGTTTTTTCTTCGAGAACGTTTTCTTTGGCGATTAGTTGTGCGTCACGCCGATCGATATTGGCTTCACGTTGTGACAATTTATTGTCTAATACAAGATATTCGGCCTTTCGTTCTTTCAGTTCCTTTTCGGTCTCAAGTTTCATCTCATAAGAGACTTGCTTTGCGTCGATTTGTGCGGATTTGACAATGTGTTCAGATTTGATTTCGGCATCACGAATAAGTTTCTCGGCTTTTCTGCTTGCGCTTTTGGCTCTTAATGAAGGAATAATGAATACTAGAAGTATTCCGATTCCCAATCCGCCAACGGCCGAGACAATTATGAGGATGGTGGCTAGTAATGGATCCATAATAATTACCTCCTTGGTAGTTTAATTTTTGATTACGGAGCGCTATTCCTACGGAAAGATGTAAAAAATAGCAAATAAAACATTATTATTACCTAAAACGTGGGATAAAAATATCACCGATTCGTTTATTTATAACGGATGCTATCCGATAAGAGAGACTACGAAGAATCTATGGTAATAAGTATCTTTCGATACAAATGTATTTTAGCAAATGGATATAAGAAATAAAACAAAGAATACTCGCAAGGTCGTTCATTAACTAAATATTCTAGTTTCAATGAGGAGAAAAGATCGTTATCAAGTTGATTATTCATAGCCGAGTGAAGAATATTTGGACATTTAAGAGAACATTATGTTCTTATAATCTGGCGTTATTCTACATTTTGTAGGTATTGATAAAGATAAATTGCATCGGGTTGTTCTTTTGCTAAAAAATGTATATGTGCTCACGAATTTAAAAATCGCAAGAATCAAAAAAGGTCTCAAACAAAAAGAATTAGCCGCTCTTTTAAGTGTAAGCGACAAAACAATTAGTAATTACGAAGCTGGTGTTCGTGAACCAGATGTCAAAACGCTTATAAAACTTGCGCAGATTCTTAATGTAAGCACTGATTATCTCATTGGTATCGAACAAAAAACTCTTGTCGAACAAGTCAAGGATCACATCCATGATTTAGATCGAGAAGAGTTAATTGCCTTAGTAAATGATTATCTAGAAGTGATTGAAAAAATTAAACAATAACTAACCGACAATACCAGTCTTGAGTTTAGAAACGAGATCATTGAAAATAGTCTCGTTTTTCTTTAGAAATTCTTTTGCCGTTTCACGGCCTTGTCCAATTCGCTCGCCATTATATTCATACCATGAACCTGATTTCTTAATTAAGCCCATGTCGATTGACAAGTCGAGGACTTCGCCTTCTTTGGAAATGCCTTTACCATAAATGATATCGACTTTACACGATTTAAATGGTGGGGCAACTTTGTTTTTAACGATTTTGACATTAACCGTATTACCGACGATGTCGTTTCCGTCTTTAATTGCTTCCGAGCGACGAATATCAATGCGCACTGAAGCATAAAATTTCAATGCCCTTCCCCCACTTGTCGTCTCGGGATTGCCATAAACGATTCCGACTTTTTCGCGAAGTTGGTTGATAAAGACAATCGTGCAAGAAGAACGGTTTAAAACAGCAACTAACTTACGCATTGCTTTTGACATCAAGCGCGCTTGAAGTCCGACTTGATTGTCGGCCATTAAGCCATCAAGTTCAGCTTGAGGAACAAGAGCCGCAACACTATCAACCACGATAATATCGATGGCTCCGCTTGAAGCGAGCATTTCAACGATTTCCAAGGCCTGTTCACCACTGTCGGGTTGCGAAAGGATTAAATCATCAATGTCGACTCCGAGATTACGAGCATATATTGGATCGATCGAATGCTCGGCATCGACAAAGGCTGCACGACCACCTTGTTTTTGTGCCTCGGCGATTGCGTGAAGAGCAAGGGTTGTTTTACCACTACTCTCAGGCCCATATATCTCAATAATACGTCCTTTTGGATATCCGCCTACGCCAAGAGCGGCGTCGATGAGAAGAGATCCCGAGGGAATCGCATCCACTTCAACATGGGGGCGTTCACCAAGACGCATAACGGCGCCTTTACCATACGTTTTTTCGATAGCCTTTAACGCCTCATCGAGGGCGGACACTTTGTCTTTAGATGTTTCTTTTGCCATTGTTTATCCTCACTAGATATATAGGTTTAATTTCCCGTAATGTTTAAAAATTATTTAAATATGCTTAGCATAGCGTCGATCATCGCTTCGACTGTCATGCGACGAATTGTCGCTCTTGAACCATTAAGGTTCATTGGAAAACCCCAGAGAGAGTCTTTACTAGCGATAGCGATGAAAATTTGACCAACTTGATTACTTCCTTTTTCAATAGTTGGACCTGCGTTGCCAGTGACCGAAAGGCAATAGTCAACATTTAAAAGGGTGCGACCATTATAAGCCATCTGACTAGCAACTTCCCATGAGATTACTCCAAACTCATCAATTGTTTTGGGATCAACTTTGGCGAGATTAATTTTTTCCTCAGAAGTATAAGTGACAAGGCTACCTTTAAAAACCTCGCTAGCGCCTTCGATATCGGTTATAGCCGATGCAAACATGCCTCCAGTCATCGACTCAACTGCGCCGATAGTAATCTTTTTTTCTTTAAGAATTTCGACTAGTTTTTGAGCTTTCATCCTTTTTTTCCTCCCGTAAAACTTGACGATTTTCAACAACGTATATAATGCCTGATAAAAGCGAGACAGCCGTTGCGATATAAACGAGTATCTCAGCTATTTTTAAACCGGATGGAAAACCTGAGTCGAAGTAAGAAAAGGGCCATCCATTTAATAAAATGGCAACAATGGCGACCATTTGGAGGACGGTTTTTGCTTTGCCAAAAATATTGGCAGCAATAACCTTGTTCTTTGTCACAGCGATTAGTCTAAGGGCATCAACAATTAAATCTCTAGCGATTAAAATGATCGCACACCAAAGAGAAAAAGTTAGTGTACTCGGAGCATAATTGGGGGCCACAATCAAAAATATCAATAAACCATCGATTAATAATTTATCGGCGATAGGATCAAGAAATTTTCCTAAATCAGTAATCTGATTATTCTTGCGGGCCAGATATCCGTCGAGCCAGTCAGTCGCCGAAGCAATTATAAAGACGATGGCTGTAATAAAATAAATAAGATTGATGCCACTATTGCCAAGTGTAGGAACTGTAATATTGAGTAATGACAAAACAAAAAGAGCAATTAGCATTCCAACGACAATGATAATTCGGGAAATAGTAATCTTGGTGGGTAAGTTCATAATTCTCCTAAATGAGTACCGACCCTATAAGCCATGTTCTGTCGAGGGTAACAATTTATCTATGCACAATGTGCATGAATGTTTCGATTCGTTTTTCGAAACAAACTTCCCCTACCAATTTTGGGTTTCTCGCTTGTGGGGTTTACCGCGTTCCACCTTAACGTTTCCGTTAAGCTTCGTCACTGTGGCACTTTCAGGGTTATTACCTTAGCCTAAGCTTTAGGTTTTCACCCGCCGTTATGCGCTCCCGCATACCTAACGTTATCTTTTCCGCTAGCGCAATCACTACTGGCATCACAGCCAGTGCGAGCATGGACTTTCCTCTGGAATAAACCAGCAGTTACCGAGGTCGGTGCTATTTTAGTTTAGATGGGTCAACGCCAATCCGATACAATTCTTTTTCCAAAACATCGATTCTTTTTAAATATTCGATATTTTGAAGTGAGACTTTGCCCTCATCCTTGATGTTTCCAAGCCGTTTGCTATACTTTGCGTTTTCGATCTCCAGTAAGGAAATGCGATCACGATGCCGTTTAATAAGAGTCTCGAGTTCAGCGATATATTCATCCCTTTCACGCAACGCTCTATCAAAAACAGCATAATCCTTGGCGACTTGATCGAGAAAGACATCAACCTCCAAAGCATCGTAGCCTTTAACATTTTTAGAAAAAACCTTGTTGATAATGGCTTTTGATGTTAGGTTTGGTTTGAAATCCACGATATCTTCCTCTTTTTTTAATTATATTAAAGATAGGGGCTTAATACAAATCAAATCACGTTTATTTCTTCCTTTTTCCCCTATGATATTTTGTCATCAAGTGCTATACTATTTGCGAATTCTATGAAAGAGCTAAAAAAAGTAATCCGCGGCCGCCGTCATCTCGTCTTCCTTGACTTAGAAGGAACACAATTTTCACATGAAATGATTGCCATCGGCGCGGTTCATGTCGTTTTATCAAAAGAAGGTACTATTCGCAAAACATATCCCGGCTTTAAACGAATTGTTTTAGCTAAGAACAATGTCGGGAAAGTCGTCGTCCAATTAACTGGTATCACAAACGAGTTAATGAAGACGCAAGGCATTCCCTATCGCCAAGCGATGGATGAATTAAAGAAGTATGTCGGTCGATCATATAGTAAATCACTGTTTATTACCTATGGTAATCACGACTTAAGAATTATTAGTCAATCAGTCAGTCACAATCTTGATGCCAACAAAGATGATGCAAAGTTTATCAAAAGCAACTACCTCGATCTGGCTTCATTTGTTAGTCAATATATCAAAGACGAAAAAGGCAACTCGTTATCTTTAGACAACTCTTTGAAAATATTCGGCATCGAGTTTGATGGCACAAAACATGATCCACTTGATGATGCTAGAAATCTTGCTAAGCTCTATGATGCTATGCACAAAAATCCCGGTTTGCTTGCTCAGGAATATAAAAAAGTTCTTGCCAAATCCAAAAATCTTCCTTCTCCACTTCCGAAGGTTATAAACCAGCTGGCAAAAGGAAAGGCAGTCACACCGGAAGATTTCGAAAAAATGATTGACGAATATATTAGTTAGTATGATTAAGTATCCTGCTGGCACAAGCCCAAAGCCTAAAGGCGAAAAGATAGTTAGACGACCTAAAAATTTTTCGAGTGCGAATCGGGGAATGAATCTCGAAGAAGACATTAATATTTCTAATCAATACTATATCGATAAAGATATCGCCGTCATCACAAAACGGCCCACCCCCATTAATATTGTCAAGGTCGATTACTCAAAGAGGGCAAAGATTGTTGATGCTTATTTTGAAAAGCAATCAACCACTGACTACAATGGTGTATACCGCGGAAAATACATCGATTTTGAAGCAAAAAGCACAAAATTACATACTTCTCTTCCTTTATCAAATATCACTAAACACCAAGTCGAACATCTAATTAGGGTGAATAAACATGGCGGAATCGCCTTTTTTATCATTCGTTTTGAAGCTTTTGACGAAACCTATTTGCTTGATGCACGTTACGTCATTGCAGCTTTTTCAAGCAATAGTCGGAAATCTATTCCATACGCAACTATCAAAAAAGAAGGTCACATTATTAAAAAAGGCTTCATTCCCCGCCTCTATTATCTTGAAGTGGTCGATTCTCTATACTTTTAGTTTACTATTAAAATACTTGCAAAAGGCTTTCATATCACATGCCGAACACTTTGGATTTCGAGCATGACATATTTGTCTTCCAAAAGATATAATCTGATGATTCATCTTTATGTAATGTTCAGGAAGTAAAAGCTTTTTTAGTTTTTTCTCAATCTGATCTGGATTATCTTTGTTAAGTGCAAAACCCAATCTTTTTGAAATACGCTGCACATGTGTATCGACCGCAATTGAAGGAATGTTAAATAACTCAGCTTGAATAACATTTCTCGTTTTGTTTCCCACTCCAGGAAGGGAAAGTAATTGCGAGCTATCTGATGGCACAATTCCATCAAACTCATCAAGTAGTATCGTGGCAATTTTTTTAATATGGTTGGCTTTGTTACGAAATAGACCAATGGCACGAATGCCCCTTTCTATTTCGCTAAGAGGGGCATTTTTAATTTTTTCTAAACTATCAAAATGAGAAAAGAGTTGGGGGGTCACTTTATTGACAGCTTGATCAGTTGTTTGCGCACTTAAAACGACAGCCATAACGAGTTCATAATCTTTTTGATAATTAAGGGCGCATCTCGCATTCGGAAAGATGCGGTCGAGATACTTTTTAAAAAATTGAATTTTTTCTCTATTTATCGTCATCATCTATCCATTTAGTCTTGGCGATTTTAATTGTTTGTTCGATGTCTTTATTCCACTTTTCGCTAACAGCGCTATAGCCTTCTTTTTCCATGTCATCGCGCGTCTGCCATTGCAAGAGAATTTTGTCGATTGAACGAAGAGATTTTTTGTTCTTGCTTACCGCTTCTTTTAACGCATTAATAATCATCTCATCGCTATAGCCAAAATTTAGCCATTCGTTAATAATTGAAAACTCGAGGGGAGAAAGGGTGCGACTTAGTTCCTTTTCAAAAACTTCATAAATATTTTTAAGTGAGGCGTTACGAGTTACAGAACTATTTAATTCTTGTTCTTTAGCTAAAGCTAATTGAAACTCTTTGTATAGCTTTTTTCTAAGTGGCTTAAGTGAAGTTTTCATATTCTTGTTTGTCGTCTCATATTCAAGAAGTCCACGATTAATTAGTCGAACAAGAATCTTATCGATTGCTTCGGTAGAAAGCGCCATGCGGAGTCCGAGAAGATCGGCGGTAATAAATTTATTTTTTTGCTCAAGGAGATGATCAATCATCAAAACAACAGCAAGGTCATTTTCATCAAGCCCAATTTTTTTATAATGTTCGATTAGAAGATAGCGGAAGTCGAGAGCTTCCATAGAGATCGTGTCCATAAAATTCCTCTTTATTAAAAATATCTTACCACGCTAAGCGTGGAACATGACATTACTTTTACTTATTTTGTTCCTCCCGTACTTTATCGGGATTCAATTCTTTTAATAGATGACGATTGTTTTTGATTGCTTTAAGAGTTTGCTCATCAATGACAAAGCCAAGTTTTTTTGCGAAACGCTCAGCGCGTAAAATTCGTAAAGGATCTTCTCTAATGCGTTTCTCTGGGTCACCAATTAGACGGATAATTCCATTTTTTAAATCTTGAAGCCCGCCGCAAAAATCAAAAACATTGAATTTCTTGTCGATATATAAAGCGTTAATTGTAAAGTCACGCCGAACATAGTCCTCTTCAATCCTACGAATATATTTAATCGTCTTTGGATGGCGATAATCGGCATATTCACCTTCGGTGCGAAGAGTAACAATATCAACTTTTCTCCCATAAAAGCTTAATCTTATTGTTCCAAACTTAGAAAAAGTATAGTCGGCGTTTTCTAAGAATTCTTTCATTTCATCAGGTGTGGCGTCGGTTACAAAGTCATAATCGTCAACTGGTCTTCCCAATAAATAATCCCGAGACGTTCCACCAATTATGTACAATGAAAATCCATATTTTTCAAATAGATTAGCAAGATCGAGAAATATCGTTTTATCCATAGATAAATTGTATACATAAAACGCCAATAAAAAAAGGTCGGCTTTCGCCAACCTCAGTCAGTAGTCTAAAAAGACTAGTTAACCTTTTCTTTAAGTGTTTTTGAAGGTTTAAAAGAAACGGTATGGCTGGCCGGAATTTTAATTTTTTGGCCAGAAGTAGGATTTGTGCCAATACGGGCAGCGCGTTTCTTGTTTTCGAAAACGCCAAAACCAGATAATTTGACGACTTCTTTTTTAACGAGGGCCTTTTCGACGAGCTTTAATAATGCTTCGACGGCAGCCTCAGCTTGACGTTTGGAAAGATCGGCTTCTTCAGCAACAGCTAAAATTAAATCAGCTTTGTTCATTAATTGTTCTCCTTTGTTTTCTTACTAAAAATTAGCATAGCACAAAACATTTTTCAACAACATTGCCTTTTACTTTTCTTCTTTAAGGGGGCGACTCATCAATCTTGAGATAACTTCCGAGGGTTTGCTGTCTAGATAAAGGACGTTGTAGATGGCTTCAATGATAGGAAGAGATATTTTTCTTTTCATAGCAATTTCATGAATAACCTTTGTGGTTCTAACCCCTTCAACTGTTTTAGTGTTCTCCTTAAAAAAGCGTTGACTAGAATCATCTTGACCAATCATAAAACCAGCTTGATAGTTGCGCGAATGTTTTGATCCACACGTTACGACTAAATCACCAACGCCCGTTAATCCTAAGTAAGTATTAGCTCGGGCATGAAAGTGGCGTCCTAGCTTAACCATCTCGTTTAATCCGCGAGTTATTAAAGCTGCTTTAGCGTTATCTCCAAGCCCAAGTCCATCGATGATGCCGGCAGCAATCGCGATTGTGTTTTTCATCGCTGTTGCATATTCCGCACCAACTTCGTCCTTATGGACGTATACACGGAAGTAATCATTAGAAAAGATATGTTGAATAAGATAGGCCGCCTTCTTATTTTTTGAAACAGCAGCAATTAAAGTCAAGTGTCTCATAATAACTTCTTCGGCATGAGATGGGCCTAATAGCGACACGATTGCTTTGCGCTTTGAGCTCGGTACTTGCCTACGGATAATTTCTGACATTCGTAAATTAGTATAAGGATCAAAACCTTTCGCCGTGTTAATAAATAACATTTTTTGTGTTAAAAAGGGCACGATCTTTTCTAAAACTTCGCTCATCGCTCCAGTCGGCACACTCAATAAAATAGCATCGACATCAACACATATTTTTTTAACGTCATTGGTCGCAATAATCTTATTAGATAAGATCACGCCATCGCCAAAATAAACGGCGTTACGATGATACAAATTAATATCATCAATTTGTCCTTGTTCACGACCATATAAAACGACTTCATGATTGTTATCAACAAGCACTTGAGCAAGAGCTGTTGCCCATGTTCCTGTTCCGGCGATTCCTATTTTCATTTTATTTTCGAGCCCTTAAGACAATTTTAATGGGTGTGCCATCAAAGGAAAAAGATTCGCGAAGTCGGTTTTCAATATAACGCATATAGGAAAAATGGGCATGTTTAGGTTGATTAACGAATAGAACAAAAGTCGGAGGACGAATATCGACTTGATTGGCAAAGAAAATTTTTAGTCTTCCGCCCTCAAAAAAAGGCGCTGGATTCATTACTTGCGCATCTTGGATAATTTCGTTTAAAACACTAGTTTGGATTCTTCTTCCGTATGCTTCGTTGACCATATCAAGGGCTTTAAAGATACTATCGATACGTGCTTTATCTTTGGCCGAGACAAAAACAATAGGAGCGTATTCAAGAAATTTAAATTGTTTGCGAACTTCTTTTGTAAACTCGCTCATTGCTGTTTGTGACCGTGGAATAAGGTCCCATTTATTAACTACCAATATGATCGCCTTATCAAGTTCCATGGCATAACCAACAACGTGTTTATCTTGTTCAGTAATGCCTTGTTGAGCATCAATAACAAGCATGACAATTTCTGACCTATCAATTGCGGCCAGCGCTCTTAAAGCGGCGTATTTATCAATTGCTTCGTAAATTCGACCACGCTTTTTCAAACCGGCAGTATCAATAACGACATAGTTTTTATCATCACGCACAAATTTTGTGTCAATCGCATCGCGCGTTGTACCTTCAATCTCGGATACAATTACGCGATTAGTACCTAAAATCGCATTAGATAATGAGGATTTGCCAACATTTGGCCTTCCAATAATGGAGAAAACGATTTCATCTTCGTCAAATTTATTCGCTTGACCATCTGGTAATAATTTTACAATTCGATCAAGTAAATCGCCTATTCCTATTCCGTGTGCCCCACTAACGGCTATCGGTTCGCCAAGACCAAGTGAGGTAAATTCATAAATATCAGCTATCTTTGTAATATCATCGATTTTATTGACGACTAGAATGATGTGCTTGTTAGATTTATAAAGTAGTTTTGCAATTTCACGATCATCATTTGTGACGCCAACTTGCCCATCGACAACATAGACAATAACATCGGCTTCTTCTATCGCAATTTGTGCTTGAGCGCGAATTTGTTCCTGAAAAGGTCGAGCAGCAATTTCAATACCGCCGGTGTCAATAACACGAAATTCTTTGGTAAGCCATGAAGCGGATGCATATAAGCGATCGCGCGTGATTCCGGGTTGGTCGTCGATAATTGACCTTCTTGTTCCGATAATACGATTGAAAATTGTCGATTTCCCAACATTGGGACTACCGATAATTGCAACTATTCCCATTGGCATATTACGCCTCTCCGATTTTTCTTTTAATAATATCTAATACGGCTTCAGTCGCTTCTTCGATGCTTAAAAAAGAAGTATCAAGTAAAACAGAATCGGATGCTGGTTTTAAAGGAGCAAAATCACGGTGTGAGTCAATATAATCGCGACGGCGAACATCTTCTTCGACTTCGGCAAGCGTACAAGCAATGCCCTTGGCTATATTTTCTTCATAACGCCGAACAGCTCGAGTTGGCACATCAGCAATTTGAAATATTTTAACGTTAGCATCAGGTAAAACATAAGTTCCAATATCGCGGCCATCCATGACGACAGAGCGTCTTTTCGCCATCTTGCGTTGAAGCTCGACAAGCGCTAAACGAATATCTTTATATGAAGCGATGTAAGAAACGTTCGCAGAAATGTGCGGTTCGCGGATTACTTTTGTTACATCTTCTCCACAACAAATAACACGGCCATCACTAAGAAGTTCAATATCAACTTCCGGAATAAGAGAGATGCTTGCGGCTTCATCTTTTGGATCGAGCCCTTTTTTCATAACACAATAAGTAAAAGCACGATACATAGCACCGGTATCGATGTAGGTAAAACCTAAAGCTTGAGCGACTTTTTTGGCAACCGTCGATTTTCCCGCTGCTGCTGGACCATCAATTGCGATTGTGATTTTTTTCATATCGGGCTCCTTTGTTAAAACGCATAAACACCTAGAATAACAACGCCAACAAGCAAAACAACGAGAATTGAAATAAGAATAATGCTTCGGTTTAATTCTTTACGTTTTTGAACGTCAATCGGTGAGAATTTCTTTTCCTCTTCTTCAATTTCTGAGTTTTCAACACCCTCAAGTATGTCTTCAATACCATATTCAATTGTCGATCTTGGTGCTTTGACATCGATACTTTCTTGAGGACGTCGGCGAATAATTTTACTAGTAATAGAACCGCTTTGGCCGTTAGAAAGCCCGCCATCATCAGGCATGCGAGTAATTTCCTCGCGCAGTTTTCGATATTTTTCAACGCGGGTTAACGTTTTCAATCTGAAGTCCTACTTACTGATATATTCTAATATAAATTAGAAATCATTTATAGAGTAAATTTAAAAACCTTGCATAAAAGGGTGTTTGATATTATAATTCCGTTTGTTGGAGGACATTTAAAAAAATGGCTAAAAAAGTAAGAATTGATCGCGATGCATGCATCGGTTGTGGTCTTTGTGTCTCAGTGATGCCGGAAGTATTTGAATTTGATGACGAGGGTAAGGCCCGCGTCCACACTCAACCAGCCGAAGGTGTCGAGGTCGAAGTTGCTAACGATTGCCCAACAGGCGCGATTATCGTCGAAGACTAACTACCACCAATAATTTTAAAAAAATAGCTGCCTAACTGGGCAGCTTTTTTTCTTCAAATTGTGCGATGGAACGATGAATGTTCTTATATACAAGAAATGTCAATATTATCACCATGACATTTTTTAATACATTAAAGGGGACAATAGCCAAAAAGCCGAGCGACCAACCAATGTCGGTGACAGAAGAATTCGCCGCTTGAGCCATGGCCAAAATAGCCGCTTCGGGGAAGCCCATAACAAACATATAAAAAGGAATCATAAGATAAACATTAAAGACAAGGCTAGTAACTATTTGCACAATAAAACCAACAGCAAAACCAATTATTACTCCCTTTATGTTTCGCCTTCTTTGATAAATAATAGCGGCTGGGACAATAAAGGCTGTACTATAAATTAAATCAGCCCATTCTCCGACCGTCAAAGTTGAGGTAAATGGTAACTTAATAATTGTTTTAACAATTAAGGCACAAAAAGCACTGAAAGGTCCATATGCAAAACCAGCAATAAAAACTGGTATTTCATCAAAATGAAACTCGAGAAATTGTGGGAAAAAAGGTAAGGGAAATTTCAAAAAGGGAACAATATATAAGATGGCTGATATCGCACCAAAAATGGCGACGCGACTCATAAATCTAACTAAATTGACTTTCTTAAAACGGAAAGGTCTACCCTCACGAAGAACGATGATGAGTAGAAAAATCCAAACGAGTAATAATCCAACTAATGCTGCGCCCATATAAAAAGGTCCTCGTTCAGGACCAAAAATGAGAGGCTTCTCTCATCCAGACTTTACTGTCGCCTCTAGAAATTAACTAGATCAACCCGAAGGTTCGCGGGGTTTACCGCCGGTTGGGAATCACACCCTGTCCTGAAGCTTAGTTTATTATACTACAAAAAACTTATTTGTTTAGAGAATTACAAAAAAAGTTAAAAATAAATTCCTATTCTTCAACGCTTCTTTGAAGCGCTTCGCCAATCGCAGTGATGATATCTGAGGCCATGAGACTATGTTCGCCAACGCGATGAGTCGCTATTTGTCCAGCTAGCTGATGAATATATACTCCATATTTAGCAGCATCAAGAAGGGAATACTTTTGTCCAAGTAGACTCGTAATAATGCCCGCTAAAACATCGCCCGATCCACCTTTAGCCATACTTGGTGTCCCATAATCAAATTGACCTGAAAAATCCTTTTGGTAAATATTTGTAACCGCATCCTTCAGGACAACGGTTGCCCCTAAGTCCGTTAATAGATTTATTTTTTGTTGTGGGCTATCAGTACTTAAAAGTTTTTTTGCTTCGCCCATATGAGGAGTTAATATCACGTGATTAAGACGATGATCAAAACCAATCTTCTTAAGAATAGTGAGCCCATTAGCATCGATAACCAAAGGGCAATCTGCATCGAGTAAAACACGAAGTATTTTCTCGTTCATCACATTTTCTTCAAGGCCAGGACCAAATAAAATAGCGTCTTTATTTTGAATTATTTTAGTGACTTCTTCGACATCGATAAAGCGTTTTACCATTACCTCGGGATTAAGATTTACGTATAAAACGTAATCATCTTCTTCTAGGGCGATTGAAACGAGCCCAGAACCCATGCGATATGCACTAAGAGCACTAAGAGCCGGCGCGCCAAAAAAACCGATGCTTCCTCCGAAGATTACAACATGACCATAATCATATTTGTTCGTCTCTTTTTGACGTTTGGCAAGTGGAACTACATCGTTTTTTGTGAGCTTTTTCATGTTATCTCCCATGAGTAAGTGTTATTTATTTACGATTAGATTGATTCTTTTTAATAATCATTTCTTTCGACTTCATTACTCTGATTGTAGCCGACATTTCTTGATCCGCTAGTTTTGTTTTAATATCTTTAATCAAAGCGACTTGTTCGGGAATCATGATATGTTCAATCGCATTGACTCTTCGCCTTGTTTTTTCTATTTCTTTGGCATACATCTCGGTCGTTTTCTCATATTGAGCTAATTCAATAAGCTTCGGTAATAATTTAAAACCCTTTATCAGTGCCTCATCAAACTCCTGAGGAACGCTACTTAAAGCATATGGTGGTTCAATCTTTGAATCCATTTTAAAAAATAGACGAGGAGTTTCAATGCTCATTGATTTTGATTTGCTTGTCTCCAGTATCCACTTGACCGCGGGAACCGATGTCATTTCACTTAGTTCTGATTTACGAACCTTTGCTCGCCCTTTCTTAAAAGAATCAAGGGCTATCGAAGTCTCTTTTTCTACTTCATCTCTTAAATCCCTTGTCTTGTAGACAATTTCCATGAATTGACGAATCATTTCATCTTGCTTATCTTTCAATAAACGATGGCCTCGCCTTGTGATGGCGAGTTGATTTTTGAGTTTCGTCAACTCCATTCTCGTTGGGTTAATTTGCCCAAGCGCCATGATTACTCCTCTTTGCCATAAAACTCGGCAATATGTTCATCGCTAATGCGCTTTAATTCCGATGTTGGAAAAATGCGCAATAGTTCCCAGCCAAGGTCCAATGTTTCTCTAATTGAGCGATTACTATTAAAGCTTTGGGAGATATATTTCTCCTCAAATTCCTCTGCAAAACGGGCATATAATTTATCAATATCGGATAAAGCACTATCTCCTAAAACAGTCGATAATTCCTTTGCTTCCTTGCCGCGAGCATATGAAGCGAATAACTGATTCATTGTGTCGGCATGATCACTTCTTGTTTTGCCTTCTCCGATTCCTTTATCCTTAAGACGAGACAAAGAGGGCAGGACATCAATCGGTGGCAAATACCCTTTCATAAAAAGGCTTCTTGATAAAATTATTTGTCCTTCGGTAATATAGCCTGTTAAATCAGGAATGGGGTGAGTTTTATCATCTTCAGGCATCGTTAATATCGGAAGCTGAGTTATCGAACCATTAATTCCTTTTATTCTTCCCGCCCGTTCAAATAATGAGGCTAAATCTGTATACATGTAACCAGGATAACCTCTACGACCAGGAACTTCCTTACGCGCTGAAGAAATCTCACGCAATGCTTCTGCATAGTTCGTAATGTCAGTTAGAATAACCAAAACGTGCATATTTAACTGATATGCTAAGTATTCAGCAGCTGTAATTGCCATGCGGGGCGTAGCAATGCGTTCAATTGCAGGGTCATTAGCCAAATTAACAAACATAATTGTTCTTTCAATTGCCCCTGACTTTCGAAAGTCTTCGATAAAATAATTAGCTTCTTCAAAAGTGATGCCAATCGCTGCAAAGACAACAGCGAATTTTTCTGATTTCCCCAAGACGCGGGCTTGTCGAGCGATTTGGGCCGCTAGTTTTGAATGCGGTAAGCCAGAGCCAGAGAAAATAGGTAGTTTTTGACCACGCACCAAAGTGTTTAAACCATCGATCGCGGAAATGCCTGTCTGAATAAATTCAGACGGATAGTCACGTGCGACGGGGTTAAGGGCTGAACCATTAATATCAAGTCTTGTATCAGCGATAATCGGACCTTTGTCATCGATGGGACGACCTAAACCATCAAAAACACGTCCGAGAATGTCTGGAGATAATCCCAATTCGATGCCATGACCAAGAAAGGTTGCTTTAGCATCATCGATTTTCATACCTTGGCTCGATTCAAATAGTTGAACCAAAGCCTTGTCGTTATTAATTTCTAAAACCTTGCCGAGGCGTGTTTCGCCATTCGCTAGTTTTATTTCGACTAATTCATCATATTTAACATCACTCACTTTTTCTACGAGCATCAAAGGTCCGACGACTTCTTTAATTGTTTTATATTGTTTGATGGCCATGATTACTCCTCTCCCAGTGATGAAAACTCTTTTTCCATCGCCTGCTGAATACTATTTGTTTCTTCGTGAACATCTTCTTCGCGAACATATTTAAGACGGCCAATACGTTCGGTTGTTTTCATTCTTTCAATTTCTGAAAAGGCTTTGCCTTTTTCTAAAGCTTGATTGCCCAGATCATACCATCTCAAAATTGTTATTAACATTAAATATTGTTTGTTTATCGATGTATATGTATCGACAGAATTATAGGCATTTTGGTGAAGAAAATCCTCACGTATCATCTGCGAAACCAAGAGCTTAATCCGATCGGCTTTAGAAAGAGAATCAAGGCCGACAAGACGAACGATTTCTTGTAAAGAAGCTTCTTCTTGTAATAATATTTGAACTCTTCTTATTATCTTGCTCCAATCCTTATGATAGTTTTGATTAATATCTTGATGAAGAACATCTTCATAAAGACTATAACTTTTTAACCAATCAATGGCGGGAAAGTGACGTCGATAGGCAAGAGTGGCCGATAGACCCCAGAAAACTTTAACAATGCGCAAGGTCGCCTGCGAAACGGGTTCAGAAGTATCACCGCCTGGTGGCGAAACAGCTCCGATTGCCGTTACAGCTCCTTCCCTCTTTTTGTCACCTAAACACGTTACATAACCAGCTCTTTCGTAGAATTCAGCAAGGCGACTTGATAAATAGGCGGGATATCCTTCTTCTCCCGGCATTTCTTCAAGGCGAGAAGACATTTCGCGTAAGGCTTCGGCCCAACGCGAGGTTGAGTCAGCCATAATGGCTACTTTGTAGCCCATATCGCGGTAATATTCAGCAATCGTAATTCCTGTGTAAATCGATGCTTCACGGGCCGCGACTGGCATATTCGAAGTATTGGCAATTAAAACCGTCCTCTTCATCAGCGATTCACCAGTTCGTGGATCTTTCAAACGAGGGAACTCCATCAAAACATCAGTCATTTCATTTCCGCGTTCACCGCATCCGACATAAACAATGATGTCGGCATCGGCCCATTTAGCAAGTTGATGTTGAACAACCGTTTTTCCTGAACCGAAAGGTCCGGGAATAGCGGCGATACCGCCGATTGAGACGGGAAAAAGAGCGTCAATAACTCTTTGACCAGTCACCATTAGTTTATTCGGCGCGAGTTTATTAATGTAGGGCCGTTTCTTTCTTACCGGCCAATATTGAATCATATTAAGAGAAATTTCCTGGCCGTCACTAGTGACGATTTTGGCAATCGTATCAGTGACTTTTGCCTCACCATCGTGAAGCCAAACGAGTTTACCTGAGTGATGAGGAGGAACCATTATTTTATGGGTAACGACCGGTGTTTCGACAACTGTACCTAAAATCATGCCGCCGCTTACTTGCGTATTTATTTCGGCTACGGGTTTAAAGTTCCATATTTTATCGCGATTAAGTCTCGGAAGATCAATCCCTAATGGGATACGCGATCCATAATTATCATAAATGCTGCTCAATGGGCGTTGAATGCCATCAAAAATCGACTCAATAAGTCCAGGACCAAGCTCAGCAGAAAGTGGTTCATTAGTGAAATAAACAGGTTCTCCAGGACCAATACCCGCTGTCTCTTCGTATACTTGAATTGAAGCAAGATCGCCACGCAGTTCGATAACTTCACCGATTAACTTTTTATTCGACACGCGAACGACATCATATACTTGCACGTTTTCCATGCCCGAAGCGACAACCAGCGGGCCGGCAACTTTAGTAATTATTCCAATTTTGTCCATATTCTCTTCCTTTCTAAAACAGCTTTAATCCAATTGCTTTTTCGACATCATCTCTAAGCTTTTCTAAACCTTGTCCCGTTGCCCCTTCATCGATGGGAAGGGCAACAATGATTGGAAACGCCTTATCGCTAATGCGGCGGCGATAATCGCTGATTAATGTTTGCAACTTTTCATCAATTACTATTAATTGAGTATCTTTTGTTAACTTATCCAATACTTCCTTCATTTTTGCTTCATCACCGACAAGATAAGTCGTAAATCCAAGACTGCGAAAGAAATAAACGTTTTCGCTTTGGGCAATCGCCACCAATTTGTCTTTCATATTATGAGCCCACCATCAAAGATGCTTTGCGATCAAAATATAAACGGCGAATATCGACTATTTCGATTTGCTTACGCACGACATAAGTAATAATCGACGCTGTTGATTTCATATCAACCTGAAAAGGTTCGAGCTCCTCGAGTAAGATTTTAAGAAGGGCGTGCTCTAACTTGACAAAGTCGCCATCGCTAAAATAGTGCTCGAGAGGTTCGACAAAGCGAGTCAAATACAATGATGAGTAACGAGTAATTATGTCTCTTGATGAGGCGTTGTGTAATAAGGAAATTTCTTTCACTGGTATCGAACCATAATCTAAAAGATTAGTTTCAAGAATAGAAGTATCCATGTGCATTTTGTTGATGCGAAGAAGAGTCAGTAAATTATTAATGTCGGTTGAAATAACGAAGTATGTTTTTAAAACGATGTCCTTACGCTTAGAAATGGCTTCATAAAGCAATCCTTGAAATACTTTTTGAATCTCATTGACCAAGGTAAAACTATCTTTATAGGAAGATTGTAAAAAGTGTGAAAACAACTCCTTATAAGGTGAAATCACGCCATAATAATTGTCCTTAAGAATCGATAATTCCAAATCTTTATAGGTTAAGTAGCCAGCCTCTTCAAAAGATTCGATTTCGGTTTGCAAAAATTTGTTTTTATAAAAAGAACGGATGTTAGTTAAATCGTATTTTGTAAAAAAGAAAAAAGGCAAATCATCGTTAGGTAAAATGCTCATCAATTCTTCTTTAAGCTTAATTACCTCGTTTTTGACAACATCATCTACGCTTTGTTCCTTTTCGCCTGGCGCATACCCAAATGACTGTAGCTTTAAAAGATACATCGCATTATCGGTGTTTTTTAGTTCGCGAAACTGACTATAAGAAAGAAGACTCGCGGACTTAGTCGCTAATAGCGCGCTGGCAAAAGTATAATCACTCATTACTTTTCTTCATCTCCAAACAATGTCTTATATAGTTCTTTTTCTTTTTGCTTGCGAAGAACGTTTAGTAAGGGCTTGACACTAAAATTTAAGTCGAATGTTTCGCCAATTAAGATGAATCCATCTTCTTCTTTGGAATCAATATTCTCCAGTGTAAGATGATAGCCATCACCTAACGCTTTATTTAGTAGATCAAGATCAACCTTTTTAGAAGTCTTATGGGATGATAAAGCTTTTAAGTATTTAGCATAGCTACTTTTATTAACTCGCATTGTTTCATCGCCATTAATCTTCTCGTTTTTTATCAAGCGAGTCACAAAAGAGAGTAATTCCTTGTCGTTAATATTATTAAAGTGTTCAAAAACGGAAACAAAAATATCATCAATCACTTTACTTTTTAATGAAGAAATTGCTTGTTTAAGTTCCAACTCATTTAAAACTTTATTTTGATGAACAGCATTCTGTTTTGCGTCTTCGGCAGCTGAAATAATTAAAGATGCTTCTTTCTCCGCTTCAGCAACAATTTTGTGTTCAATTGCTTTGGCTTCGAGTTCGGCTTCTTTACGAAGTGCATCGCTTTCTGCTTGGCCTTTTTTGGCTATCTTTTCGTAAATTGTCATCTTTTACTCCTAGATGGCAATCGCACTATACATGAGAATGCTAACAAGCAAGGCGAGAATGGCATATGTTTCAACAATAGCCGTCATCGTCATACCGCGCGTCATCATTTCTGGTCTTTTACCTGTCATCAAAATGGAAGTAGCGGCGACTTTGCCTTGTGCAATTCCTGACAATAGGCCAACAATCGCTATCGGAAGGGCGGCACCTAAAAAGGCCCAACCTTGCCAATCAGTTAACGCGACTGCTGTCCCGCCGAGAAGACCGACTTTTTGTAAAATCAAAACAGCCAGCAAGAAGCCATAAATACCTTGCGTTCCAGGCAAAGCCTGCAAAACTAAGATACGACCGAATAAGTCTGGTTTCTCCGCTAAGACACCGTTTCCAGCTCGACCAGCAATCGAAACACCAATAGCTGAGCCAATGCCGGCCAATCCTGCAGCCAAAGCCGCACCAATAATCGATAGAACTAATCCATAAGTCATGATTCTATCTCCTTTCTTCTCGCAAATCCGAGATTTCATTTATATGTTTTAAACGGATGGCAAAGGGTTCAAACAAATAACCTCCGCCTTCGTAAAACTTGCCAAAAAATTCGATGTATTGCAGACGGCCATCGTGCACGTATGCTGACAGCATACCCATTGCAAAATTGAAAATATGTCCGATTAAATAAACAAAAATGGATAAGATAATACCAATAATATTGCCTTGAATCATACCGGCGAGGAGATTCATAGTTGAGGCGATAACCGCTGATGATAGACTCAATGCTAAAATACGCGAATAAGATAAGATGTCACTAATGTAACTCGTTGATTGATACAGGGCGCCAAGACCGCCAAAGATCTTGCCAAAAATGTTTTTGCTTTTTCGCCCCGCTAAAACCAAGAGAATAATTGCGCCGAGACCAGCCAAACCTAACCCAATGTAGCTTAAAACAACAAGCGATGACCAGATTACCATTTGAGCAGCAACGAAAACTAAACCGACAAGAATTAAAATCCAACTTAAGCCATCGGCAATCGCACCGACATAATCTTTTCTTTTAATTAGTATTGCCATCTTAAAGCCTAGGCCATTAACAATATGTAGGATTCCAAACACGAGCGAAAAGCCTAACATTATTAATGGATCAGTTACGGGATTCAATAATACACTTGTCCACTGCTGTCCAAACAAACCGCCAATCAGGGCGCCTAAATCAAAATTAGCCCCGAAGAAACTGCCAAATAAAATACCAGCAATTATCGAAGTGATTCCTGAGTAGAAAAAGACACTAATGAGCTTTTTAAAGGCTCCTTTAGGTTTGATTAAAAGAAGACCTAATCCAAAAAGGATTAACATCAGTATTCCATAACCGATATCACCCATCATGATGCCAAAAATTATCCAATACCAAATCGCCATGGCGGGGTTTGGATCAATTTCTTTATGACTCGGAACCGAAAACATATTCGTAATTGTTTCAAATTGAGAAATAAACTTATTGTTTTTAACAGCCGTCGGAGGCAAGTCGGCTTCGCCTGGTTCACTAAATTCAATATCAAATTCTTTGGTAATACTAGCTACCGTTTTTTCAAGCAATGCTATTTGGTCACTTCGCACCCAACCATCGAGAAAAAACGAACGCTCGGTTTTACCGAAAGTGATGCTTTTGCAATCGATTTTGGCTTGAATACGATCATACATGAGACTTAATTGGTTTTTACTCCTTGCTAGTAGCTTAAGATTTTCTTGATATTCAATAACTTTAGCTTGCTCAATTTGCAGATTGTCTTCGATTTCAGCAATGTAGTCTTTTAAAGAAATATCAACATCAGGGAAATCAACATCAGCAAAAGAATAATTTGCCATTTTATTAATTACTGTTTCATCTTCTTCGAAATAAGACGCCAGTAGAAGCGCTGATCCATAATCGGATTTAGCTAGTTTTTCAAACGGAACATTATTTTTGTTTAAATACTCGATTGCACCTTCGAGATTTTCTTCTTTAATATAGCCGATGTGGTAACGAACCAAAGAAGATTGTTTTAAGTCTCTGACTTTTAAGTCAATTTCGCGAAAAGGATAATACTTATCGAGCAATTCCTTTCCTTTTTTAATCTTCGTGCTTGCAGTATTCAAGGCTAGAATATTCGTTTCGACACTATCTAATAAACGTTCTTGAGCTTCGTCTTCCATCATAAAGCGTTCATAAGTGACTTCTTGATGTTCAAAAAGAGATTTCTTCTTTCCATAACGGTTCAAGTCGCTAAGGGCTTTACTAATCCGTTGAAGAAGAGCGTTATCTTCCGTCACATCTGCACTTGAGCTTTGTGCTGGAATAATCATCAAAAGTTCGGCTTTTTGCAAAGCACGGACAAGCTCATTTTTGTGCTCTTCGAGTACGAAAACTCGGGCCTTTTTAACGGGAACGATCACTGACCATTACCTCATTTATTAATTGATTGACTAGTTTATTCTTCTTGCCGGCAACTTGGTTTTGCAGTTCACTAGCAATATTATCAATATTCTTGGCAAATTCTTGTTTTGAATTCGTGATTATTTCTTGTGTTTCTTCTTCATGTTTTTTGCGAATATTTTCAGCTTCCAAAAGAAGAGACTTTGCTCTATCTTCACCTTTTTTCCTAGCTTGATTAAGCAGCATCGTCTTATAAACGCGAGCTTCAGTAACAAGACTTGAAGCTTGTTGTTCGGCTTGCATTATTTTCTTCATCGCTTCCACAAAAATCACCTCACAATATAACTAGCAAATGTCAAATTAGTATTTTAACACAATACATAGTATATATCTATAAATCACCGAGCAAATCAAAAAATATATAAATGGATAAGTCGCATTTTTGCGACTTTCTAAACAATAGATAAGTAATGATTATATGAACTTACTATGACTTATTAAGCGAAGAACAATGCTGAAAAACTGAGCGTTATGATAATCGCGAATATCAAGATTGATCGCTTCGATAAATTGGTTTAGACGGTAGGCAAAAGTATTACGGTGAATATATAGTTTTTTTGCTGCTAATGATGCATTCAAACCAGTCGAGACAAATGTCTCGGCTGTCAGCATCAATTGCCGAGAGATAGTATCAAACTTTTTCTTAACAGCAAAGAAAAGATCATAATCGCCATCAATCACTAGGTTAAAAAGTAAGTCAGCCATGTTCGTCAAATAAATATTCGGACCTTTTTTGGCTTTTTTAAGGGCAAGACGACTCAAGTCGCTATTATCGTGACACATCAAAACAGTATATGAGTTATCAGTGTCGCTCATGATGACTGGAATCAAAGATTCAAGAGAGTCATAAAAGTATTCATCGGAAACAATGTAACCGTTTTGTTCATCTAGAAAATGTATTTCATATATTTTTGGATAGGCACTATACAAAGCATCGTTAAAACGTTCAACGTTGATATCTTTTTTTGATGCAAAAAAGTAGTATTTAATCATATATTTTATTATTGTGCAAATTGCACAATTAGTAAATTAAATCTTGTTTGTTTCTTCTTTATCAATTACTTCGCGAGCTAAAGAAAAATAAGCCAAACTTCCCGAGGAACTTGGGCGGAACAACGTGACGGGTACACCTTTTGCCGATGCTTCCGAAATCGAAATATTGCGAGGAATAGTCGTCAAAAAGGTATTCTCTTTAAAAAGACCTCTAATTTGTGTTGTTATCTCGGTGCCAAGTCTTGTGCGAGGATCATACATCGTTAAGAGAAATCCTTCGATACCAAGTTTAGGATTGGATGATCTTTGAATCTTGGAAATCGCTCCGAGAGTTGTCGAGACGGCCTCCATTGCAAAATATTCACATTGAACAGGGATCAAAATAGCGTTCGAAGCAACCATTGAATTGAAATTTAAAATACCAAGTGAGGGTGGACAATCAATAACGACGTAATCATATTCTTTTTTAACCAATTTTAAAGCATCGCGAAGAATAGTTGTTTTGTCGATTACCTTATCGGTTAAAAAAGCATCAAGGGAGGCGAGTTTTAAACTGCTGGGAAGAATATCAAGAAACTTCAAGGGCGTTCTTTTTATCGCTTTATTAATATCGTAATTATTAGCAAGAACATCGTAGACGCTTTTCGTTAGAAGAGATGGGTCCAAGCCGATACCTCTTGTCGCATCACTTTGCGGATCTAAATCAATTAGTAAAACGCGTCGCTTAAAATGTGCTAAAGCGCTTGATAAATTAAGGGCTGTCGTCGTTTTCCCAACTCCGCCCTTTTGATTTGCAATCCCAATTATTTTCGTCATGATTTATAAGTTTACCTTAGTTAGTTGCTACCTTAAATAGTTAAAGGGGTTTAGCACTGATTAAATGATAGGGACGAGGATAGCGATTTGGTGTTGTATCGTTTTTAACGATAATAACAGATACTCGCTCATCTTTTTCTGTTGGCAAAATATCTTGATGAATCGCTTGAATCGTACACTTTAAAACATTTAACGCCTTTTTTGATAGCGCGATTTCCTCATT
>Ga0265294_10000730_pt1 | contig 44218 bp, 38 predicted proteins | sample MunlanPumphouse3_FD_192504 | JGI IMG/M metagenome (GOLD analysis project Ga0265294, IMG submission 192504) | Groundwater microbial communities from a municipal landfill in Southern Ontario, Canada - Pumphouse #3 | ecosystem: Environmental > Aquatic > Deep subsurface > Groundwater | place...
TCTTGAAGTTGTGGCTGTGTTAAATTTATTTGTTCTTAACAAAATAGGAAATAAAATGTCGAAAAATGGGCGTTTTTGCGTTTCATATTATTGATTATCAATTAGTTTTAATTTGAAGTCACCTTTATTACGCAACGAATTTGCGAAGGCGGCGGGATTTGTGGCTTCGGTCAGACATATTGCTTCTGCCGGACATTCCACCCACCATGGCAGTCGTGATGGCTATTTTATAAAAATTAAAATCCTTCAGATTTCTTATTCATTCTTCAAAAATGTAAGCCTGATAAAATATGAGGCATCGTAATCTACTCAATGCTAATAGATTAATTAATAATTTTTATTATTTACCGGACAATATCCTTTCATATCATTTTCCCTCAGATATAAAACCTACAATTCTGTTTTCCGAAATGCCTCTGTAATCAAAACCTTCTACTATTTCCCCGTTTTCAATCAGGATAAATGTTGGGAAACTTCCGTGTACCATATCAAGTGCCAAAAACGGACTAATTTTCCTGAATTCATAAGCGTTGGTTTTCGTCTCTTTAATGAATTTGGAAATAGAGGGGTCTGATCCCCAAATCAATACTTTTAACTGCATCGGATCCAAATTGTTACGCTCAAAAATAGTCCGTAACAATTCGCTACTTTGTTTGCAGTATTTACAACCCGAGGAATAAACTGCAACCACATATCGCCCGTTGTCCATGGATAATCGGCCCGTGTCTTTGTTGAAAGTGACCGTGTCTTTTATTTTATCATATTGAATATCATTTAGCTGTAAATAAAATGAAGAATCAGTATAGGCTTGTTCATAGATCTGTGTCATGACGTATTCATTTTTTGAAAAGAGTTTGTTCAAAAAATAATTGGGTGGGAACAAAATGAAACAAACCAAAAGTGTGACAATCGAAGAGGCGGTAATACTCCATGTTTTAAACTTTTTGGAATAATCCTCCCACGCAAATAGCTGAAAATGAGATTTTTCGGATTCATCTTTTTTATTTTTTATTCCGATACGCGGTTGCTTCGGATTTTTAATAAAAAACAATAAAGCGATAATGAATAAATTTTTAAAGATGGAACTAATGGGCGTAATCGGGATCAGGTCGCCGAAGCAATGGCAGTTGGCATCGTTGCGAAAAGCAGCAACAATTGCCAAAAAAACAGTGAACCCCATCATCATCAGCATAGATGTCCACCAAGTTTGTTTGTAAAAAAACTTGAAGAGCAGAGCAACGCCGAGCAACATCTCAAAAGCAATGATGCACCGTGCGGCAATGGCTGTCAGGGAGAGGTTTAGAAATTGAAAACTAAAAATATATATCTCGAAGTTGTCAATGGAAAGTAATTTTAGAACGGCAGCCACGATAAACATAACTCCAACTAACATACGAACGATTGACTGAATGATTTGTAATCCTTTCATAATAAACTATTTAAGCGTTGGTATTGCATTGATTAATTTGCGGGTGTAATCGGTTTGCGGGTTTTGATAGACGGTGTCGGCTTCGTTGAGTTCGATTATACAGCCGTTTTGCATGATTGCCATTCTGTCGGACATAAACTTCACAACCGACAAATCGTGAGATATAAATATATAGGTAAGGTGAAATTCTTTTTTAAGTTCATTGAGTAGGTTGAGGACTTGGGCTTGCACGGACACGTCGAGGGCGGAAACGGATTCGTCGCAGATGATAAATTTAGGGTTCACTGCGAGGGCGCGGGCGATGGAAATGCGTTGTCGCTGTCCGCCCGAAAACTCGTGTGGGTAGCGATAAAAGTGCGATTCATCTAAGCCGACTCGTTCCAACAATTCAATGGTTTTTTGTTTGCGCTCTTTGTTATTCTTCCCGATATGATGCACCTCCATCGGCTCAATGAGGGCAGAGCCAATTGTAATTCTTTGATTAAGAGATGAATATGGATCTTGCAGAATGATTTGCAGTTCTTTGCGAAGCTGTCTCATCTTTTGGTTTGAAAGTCGGGTGATATTTTCGTTTCGGTAAAAAATCTCTCCGGCATCTGGCTCTATCAGGCGGATGATGGTTCTTCCCAAAGTCGTTTTGCCGCAGCCGGATTCCCCAACCAAGCCTAAGGTCTCGCCTTCATAAACATCTATTGAAACATCATTTAAGGCAAAAAGATAATCTCTTTTGGAAAATAGTTTTTCTTTTCGCAAGGGATATTTTTTGCTTAAATGTTGAATGCGGAACAACGGCTCCGTGTTATACAATTTCTGATGGACGTTTTGTCGTTCTTCAGTTGATATTTCGTAAAAAGAGATGAATGGATTTTGATTATTTTCGTGAGCAGTCAAAAAATCTTTCACGATAGGCAGAATTTCCCATCGTCTATCCAAAGAGGGGCGGCAAGCTAAAAGTCCCTGTGTATAAGGGTGTTGTGGATTTTTAAAAAGGTCTTTCACGTTGCCTTCTTCTACAATTTTCCCTTTAAAAAGCACAAGTACGCGGTCGGCGATTTGCGCAACAACGCCTAAATCGTGGGTAATGAAGATGACGCTCATTCCGTATTTAACCTGTAAACTTTTGATAAGTTCGAGGATTCCCTTTTGCACGGTCACATCCAAGGCGGTGGTAGGTTCGTCGGCGATGAGGATGTCGGGGTTGCAGCTCATTGCCATGGCAATCATGACCCGTTGTTTCTGACCGCCGGAAAGTTCGTGGGGATAAGCCATAAAGATTTTGTCGGGGCGGGGGAGCATGACCTCTTGAAAGATCTCAAGGACGCGGGTTTTGGCCTCTTTTTTGGAAAGGTTTGTATGTAATAAAATGGCTTCGGTAATCTGTTCGCCGCAGCGGATGACGGGGTTCAGCGAGGTCATGGGTTCTTGGAAAATCATGGCGATGCGGTTGCCGCGAATTTTGCGTAACTCTTTTTCCGTCAGGTTAGTCAAATCCTTTTCTTCACCGGTTTGTTCGTCGGTAAAAAAGATATTTCCGTTTGTAATTTGCGATTTTTTTTCATCTATCAGGTGCATAACGGATAAGGCGGTCACCGATTTTCCGGAGCCGGATTCGCCGACAATACCGATTGTTTCGCCTTTATTCAGCTGAAAAGAGAGGTGATGTAAAATGGGATTCCATTCGGTATCACGTTTCAAATTCAGGGAAAAGTCCGATACGCGCAGGATAGTCATGCTTTATTGTTCATCTTTACCGTGACATTGTTTGTATTTTTTACCGCTTCCGCACGGGCAAGGGTCGTTTCTGCCCACTTTCTTTTCAACGCGAATGGGAGCACTTCCTTTTCCACCTTGGGTGATTTGTCGCCCGCTGCCAACTTCTTGTCTGCCGGCTTGCAATTTTTTAGCATCTGATTCCGGTATTTCGGCTTCTTTCACTTTCTGGTCTTGCATGAGCGGAACACTGCCTTTATTCAGGAATGATACTACTTCGTGGTTGATGCGTGCCAACAACTTGTCAAACAAGTCGAAAGATTCCAATTTATAAATTAAAAGCGGGTCTTTTTGTTCGTATGAAGCATTTTGAACGGATTGTTTCAAGTCGTCCAAGTCGCGTAAATGTTCTTTCCAAGCGTTGTCGATGATGGCAATGGTAATCCCTTTTTCGATGGAAAGGCCGATTTCGTGACCTTGAGTTTCATAGCAACGTTTCAATGGGACGATGACGTTCATGTTTTTAGTACCGTCGGTAAATGGGATGGCGATATTTTTAAAGCGGTCGCCTTCATTGAGATAGACGCGTTCAATGACCGGATATACTTTTTGGCTGAGTCTTTCTACTTTTTGTTTATAATTGTCATAAACGATGGGAGATAGTATGCTTATCAGCTTATCGGTTCTCTCTTGAAGGAACTCATTTTCGCCGAATGGGGATTCGCAGCCAAAAATGGTAATCATATCATTAGCAAAACCTAAATAATCTTTATCTTCCCAATAATTAGTAACTAAAGAGGCACAAACGTCTTCAAACATTTCGGCGATGTCAATTTCCAAACGGTCGCCGGAGAGCGCGTTTCTGCGTTTACGATAAATGGTATCGCGTTGGGCGTTCATGACGTCGTCGTATTCCAGCAATCGTTTACGGATACCGAAGTTGTTTTCTTCCACTTTTTTCTGGGCGCGTTCGATAGATTTGGTAATCATGCTGTGTTGAATGACTTCACCATCTTTCAATCCGATGGAATCCATGACTTTGGCAATTCTGTCGGAGCCGAACAATCGCATGAGGTCGTCTTCCAAAGAGACGAAGAATTGGGAGCTTCCTTTGTCGCCCTGACGGCCGGAACGACCGCGTAACTGTCTGTCCACGCGGCGGGAATCGTGGCGTTCGGTGCCGATAATTGCCAAACCTCCTTTTTCTTCTACACCGGGTCCGAGTTTGATGTCGGTACCTCGACCTGCCATATTGGTAGAAATGGTCACAGTGCCGGGCTGTCCGGCTTCTGCTACAATGTCGGCTTCTTTTTTATGCAGCTTGGCATTTAATACATTATGTTTAATTTTTCGGGTAGTTAAAATGCGCGCCAACAATTCGGAAGTTTCAACGTTGGTAGTCCCGACCAATACCGGTCGTCCTTCTGCGTTGAGTTCCAATATTTTATCCACAACTGCCGCATATTTTTCTCGTTTAGTTTTATATACAAGGTCTTCAGCATCAGCCCGTTGAATGGGACGGTTGGTGGGCACGGTTACGACATCCAATTTATAAATATTCCAAAACTCGCCGGCTTCTGTTTCTGCCGTACCGGTCATACCCGCCAATTTCTTATACATTCTAAAATAATTCTGCAAAGTAATGGTGGCATAAGTCTGTGTGGCTGCTTCTACTTTTACATTTTCCTTAGCTTCAATGGCTTGGTGTAAACCATCGGAGTAACGCCGTCCTTCCATAATACGACCGGTTTGTTCATCTACAATTTTCACTTTGTTGTCGATGATGACATATTCCACATCTTTTTCAAACATTGTATATGCTTTCAGAAGTTGTTGAACGGTATGGATGCGTTCAGAGGCAATCGAGAAATCACGGTAAAGGTCAGCTTTTTTTTCTGCTAATTCGTGAGGAGGTAGGTTCTTTTTTTCGAATTTGGCAATTTCGCTACCAATATCGGGGATAATGAAGAGTTTACCTTCTTCGGTATTGCGTGAAATGACTTCAATCCCGCGTTCCATAATGTTGACGGAATTGAGTTTTTCTTCGATAACAAAATTGAGTCCATATTTTCCAAAAGGCACGTCAGAAAATTCTTGAAGAGATGAAACCTTTTCTGCTGTCGTTGTCTCTTGCATAATCTCCAAGAATTTTTCCAATGTCTTCTTTCTATCGTTGTTACCATGCTCACAGCCTGCAATTTCGCTTCGCACGGTCGAAATCATCATGTCGCGATATGCAGTAAAAGAATTATCTTCTGCTGATTCTTTATCCTGATTGGAAAGAAGACTTATGTTTTGATAGGAAATGGCAACATTCTTAAAAGATTTAGCAAATTTGAATGCGTCTTCCGAACGCACGTGGTCGCTCACTTGCCGCTTTATTTCTTCGAGAAAATGCTCCAATTCTTTTTTGAAGGCATCAGCCTCTTTTTTGAAAGAATCGTTAGCGGTATTGCCCAGATTACCCATCAGTTTGTTGAAATGTTCAAATCTGTGATTATACTTGTGAATTTTTTCGTTGGTTTCATCATCTAACGTTGTTAAGTCATTATCAATGATGAACATATTTCTATTTTGTTCAGCCATGTAGAAGGCTTCGGTGCGGAGCAGAATATTCTTGATATTGGGTTCGCTGAGGTATTTGATTAAAGCCTTGTTCTTGGGTAGTCCGCGATGGCAACGTAACAAGAGTTGTGCGCCTAATTCTGTCGGCTTAATTTCGGGATTGTCGCTGATGGCTTTTTTCGCTTGAGGCAAAAGTTCGGAAATAAGTAATTTCTGAGCGTTGTATAACTTCTCAACGTTTGGTTTGTATCTATCGAAATCTTGTTGGTCACCGCGCGGGGTAGGACCGGAAATAATCAATGGGGTACGAGCATCGTCAATCAACACGGAATCGACCTCATCGACAATGGCGAAGTTGTGCGGACGTTGCACCAGTTCGTCCAAGTTGCGTGCCATGTTGTCACGCAGATAGTCGAAACCGAATTCGTTGTTGGTTCCGTAGGTCACATCTGCCAAATAGGCTTGGCGTCTTTCTCTGGAGTTGGGTTCGTGTTTATCGATGCAATCAATGGTCAGGCCGTGAAATTCATACAATAATCCCATCCATTCGCTATCGCGCTTTGCTAAGTAGTCGTTGACGGTCACGATATGCACGCCTTTTCCCGGGAGCGCGTTCAGATAGACGGCGAGTGTGGCGACTAATGTCTTTCCTTCGCCGGTTGCCATTTCTGCAATTTTACCCTGATGCAGTACCGTACCGCCAATCAGCTGTACGTCATAATGGCACATATCCCATTTAATCAGATTGCCGCCTGCTGTCCAACTATTGTGATACAAAGCTTTGTCGCCCACAATCTCAATACAGTCGCGATAAGCGGCAATATCCCTGTCCATTTGAGTGGCAGTAACTTCCACAATTTCGTTTTCTTTAAAGCGGCGGGCAGTTTCTTTCATTACCGCAAATGCTTCCGGCAAAATGGAATTTAAAACTTCTTCCGTTGTTTTATAGGACTCCTTTTCCAAACGCTCCATTTCTTTGTACAGACTCTCTTTTTCTGAAATTTCCATTTTGAAATTCTCGTCCAATTCGCGTTTAATTTCCGCAATTCTTCTCTCGGATGGTTCGATGGATTCGTGAATGATATTTTTAAACTCAACGGTCTTCTCGCGGAGCTCGTCATTTGTCAAATCTTTGATTACTTCGTATGCAGCTAATACATTATCTTTAATCGGTCCTAACTGTTTTAAGTCTCTGTCTGATTTTGTTCCAAATAGTTTAGCTAAAAAATTTGCCATAATTTACATATTATAATTAAGGCGGCAAAGATACAAAAGATTTTTTGAAGAATCTGATTATTATGACAGATTTTCAGATTATCGTTATGTTGCTTTTTAACTCGCCAAGTCTCATCATAAAACGTTCGGTAATTTTGGCAACCGGGAATTTTTTAAAATCTTTCAGATCGATAACGATTTGATTTTGAGTTAATTTCGGTATTTTTGTTACCGGTAAAACAAAAAATTTTGCAAAAATATTTCGGTGGGTCAAAATGTGTTTGGTTTCCCACGCCATTTTCGGGTCATCTTCGCAAACAATGTTTTGTTGTTGAATGAATGAATGAATATCAAATTCTGCAGTGGGCGTTTCCACTAATGGCAACTCATAGAGGTTATTCCAAATATCGTTTGCGGTGCGTTGCTGAATCACCGTTTTTTGTTGATGAATAAAGAACAAGTAGTTAAAATACCGATTTTTGATAGTAATGTTATGTTGTTTAAAGGGCAGATTTTCAACTTGTTGATGGATGGAAGCGAAGCAAGATGATTGAAAGGGGCAGTTTTCGCAATGCGGATGTTGCGGGGTACATTGTGTTGCGCCCATTTCCATCATGGCTTGATTAAAAGTTCCGGCTTCATCGGGTAGTATTAGCGTCCGGCACTTTTCAACAATAAATTTTCGGGTTTTATTAAGGGCAATGTTGTCAAAAATTCCGAAATACCGGCTGATAAAACGGAGCACATTTCCGTCGATGGCGGGGTAGGGGAGGTTGAAGGCGATGGAAGCGATGGCGGCGGCGGTGTAGTCACCAATACCTTTCAGTTTGCGGATTTCATCATAATGGTGTGGAAAAATCCCAAGATGTTCATTCGCAATAGTTTGTGCGGCAACGTGCATATTTCTTGCGCGGGAATAGTAGCCCAATCCCTGCCACACTTTCAATACTTCGGATTCGGGCGCGGCGGCTAAGGCGTTCACATTGGGAAAATGTGCAATGAAATTGTGATAATAATCGATTCCTTGAACTACTCGCGTTTGTTGCAAAATAACTTCGGATACCCAGATTTTGTATGGGTCCGTTTCATTGCGCCAAGGTAACTTTCGCTTGTTTTCTTCAAACCATTGAAGAAGGATATGGGCAAAAGTCATATTTTGAATTAGTTAGCGTCAATAATTTGGAATAATTCGTCCAATTTTGGGGTTAAGATAATTTCGGTTCGGCGATTTTTGGCTCTGGCTTGAGGGGTATTGCTTTCATCTAACGGGAAAAACTCGCCTCTGCCGGATGCTGAAATACGTTTCGGGTCAATCTTGCCGGAGGCAAGGAGAATTTTGACTACGGAGGTGGCGCGCATGACACTCAAATCCCAATTATCTTTTACCTGTCCTGAACCAGTGAAGGGAACATTGTCGGTATGTCCTTCAATCAGAACATTGATATCTGCTTCCGATTCCAGCACTTTTGCCAATTCCTGAATGGCTTTTTTCCCCTGACTTTCCACTTCCCAGCGGGCAGACGCAAACAACAATTTTTCGTCCATGGAAACATATACTTTTCCGTTGCGTTGCTCTACTTTCAAACCGCTGCCTTCAAAACTCTTTAAAGCATTGCTGACTTTATCTTTTAAGGCTTTTACCTCTTTGTCTTTTTGAGTTAAAATATTTTGTAATTCGGTCAGATTGGCGGAATAAAGATTCAGGGAATCTTCTTTTGCAGACAATTCTTCGGCTTGTTCGTTCAAACGAACTTGCAAGGCTTGCAATTCTCGCTCTTTGTTATCCAATTGCGACTTGATACTGTCTAAATTGCCGGTCAATTCATTGATTACCGATGAGTTATCCCTGTTCATTCTCACAATCTCTTTTACTAAATCATCGTAGTCTTTTTTTGCCTTGGCATAATCCTGCTCAGATTGTTGAAGCTTGTGCGTCAAACTCAACGTGTCTTGTTTTAATTGCTCAACTTTGTTTTTTAATGTCGTCAATTCTTTGTCCAAATCCCTACTTTTGTTCTGACAATCTGATAGCTCATTGGTTGCGAATAACTTATCGCTGGTGCAGTCGTTATATTTTTTCTCTAATTCCATGTATTTCTGCTTGGTTACGCAACCGGAAAAGAAAATGGAAATAACGGTTATTACGCTGATTAAATATAGGGTCTTCTTCATAATTTAATTCTTTTGTGGATTAAAACTTGCAAAGATACAACGGTTTTAAGTCTAAAAAGTTCTGTTTACCAATTTTTTATGCACTTATGCATGTGAATAATTTTTGGTAAATTATATATTAGTTGTGATTTTTTCAGTACTTTTGCGACTAATATGAAAATTTTGCAAAAATGGGACGAGAAACCGGCAATGATGGATTTGTTTCAATGGTAGATGAGAATAAGAAAATCATCTATAAAATTCTGCATCTATACACAAATAGTGCTGATTTACAGAGAGATTTGGAACAGGAAATTCTTCTTCAACTCTATTTGTCTTTCCCAAAATTCAAAAATGAATCAAAGATTTCTACATGGATTTATCGGGTTGCTTTGAATACTGCCATTTCATTTTTGCGTAAGGAGAGAAAATATAGCGCTAATAATGTCTCTTATGACCAATCGGTTTTTGAAATTGCCGACCATACCGAAAATTCAGCTTTCGGAGAACATCTAAAATTGCTTTATCGACAAATTGATGGAATGAATAATTTCGATAAAGCATTGTTATTATTATACTTAGATGATAAATCTCATCGCGAAATTTCTCAAATTATGGGTATTTCCGAGAGCAATGTCGGGACAAAAATCAACCGTCTCAAACTAAAATTAAAAGAAAAGAATACTAATTTATAAATATTGTATTATGGAATTAGAAGATTTAAAACAGCAATGGCAAGCTCAAGAGCAGAAGCTGAACGATCACTTGAATTTGAATAAGGAAATTCTGAAACAAGTTAGTTTCAGTCGCGTGAATTCTACTTTTAAATATATGGGAGTAGCAGAATTTCTCAATTTGGTCGTTCTTTTAGGCGTTATCATCGTTTACAGCAGTTTTTCCATTTCCTCCGTTGGACAACCCGTTTATTTTTGGTCAGGGATTGCAACTATTTTAATATCAGTAATTTATCTTGTTTTATCATCCATTGAGTGGGTAGGCTATCTCCAGATTACCTCTTCCAACGACACTGTCCTGAAAAAACAAAAAGCCGTTTTGGTGCAAATGAAAAGAGTGGGGCAATTCTTTGTTTTTGAAGTCGCTCTCGGCCTGCTTTTTATCGTCACCGCAACCCCGATGTTCTTAAAGTTGAAACAAGTTGACCGATGGATGGATAATCTATCTGTCTATTTCTTATCTGTTGCCGTCGCTTCCGTGATTTCGATTGTGCTTTGTATTGTGATGTATAAATATTACATGAAGAAATTTAAGAACGCCGAAGAAGAACTAAAAGCCATCGAAGAGTATGAGAAATAAAAACCAATCAATCAATAATTAATTAAATTACAGAGTATCAATTAAAATTAGAAAAAATGAGAAATTTGAAAAGAATTTGTTTAACCCTTCTCGCCGTTGTTTTTGTGTGCGCAGGCACGCTTTCGGCGCAGAAACTGACCTCTCCCATCGGGAATGACCCGTCAGTAAGAATCGGAAAGTTGGAAAATGGAATGACTTATTACATTAAAGCCAACAAAAAACCGGAAAATCGTGTGGAATTTCGTTTGGCAGTGAATGCCGGTTCCAATCAGGAAGATGATGACCAACAAGGATTGGCTCACTTTACCGAACACATGGCTTTTAACGGCATGGAAGGTTTTCCCGGAAATGACATGGTCAGCGAATTGCAAAAAATCGGTGTCATCTTTGGTAGAGATTTAAACGCTTACACCTCTTTTGACGAAACCGTTTACATGGTTAAAATGCCGACCGATGACCAGAAATACATCGACATGGGAATGAAAATTCTCTATGGTTGGGCGCACGGTTTGCTCTTAGACGGAAAAGAAATTGATGCCGAACGCGGCGTTATTTCCGAAGAATATCGTATGGGCTTGGGCGCAAGCGACAGAATGAGAAAAGTATGGTTCCCCGTCGTTTTCACCAATTCCCGCTACGCCGAACGCATGCCTATCGGCTCTATCGACATTATCAAAGGATTCCCTTATGATGCAATCAGACGTTTCTATCAAGATTGGTATCGCCCTGATTTGCAAGCTGTTATTGTTGTTGGCGATGTGAATGTAGATGCCATCGAAGCCCAAATTAAAGAAGTCTTCGGTAAGATTCCGGCAAAACAAAATGGTCGCGAAAAAGTAAAATACGGCGTCGATAACAACAAAGAACCGTTGGTTGTCGTATGTACCGATAAAGAAGCTATGGGAAATCAGGTGTTGTTGGTGCGCAAATTTACCCATAATGCCATGAAAACTGTTCAAGATTACAAAGATTATATGACACGCCAACTTTACAATACGATGTATGCTTCTCGTCTGAACGAATTACAACAAAACCCGAATACCCCCTTTGTAGGTGCTTCAGGTAGTTATGGGAATTTTATTGGCGATATTGATGCCTATATCTTGGCCGGTGCTGCCAAAGAAAATCAAATTATCCCGACCATCGAGACTTTAATGAAAGAAGATTACCGTATTTTGAAACACGGATTTTTAGAAAGCGAATTGCAACGTGCCAAAGACGAATTATTGAATCATTACGAAACAGCTGAAAAAGAAGCCGATAAAACCGAATCTGAGAACTTCGCTTCCGAATACGTTGCCAATTTCTTGACCCAAGATCCTATCCCCGGCGTAAAAAGAGAATTGAATTATGCGAATAAATATTTGGCTGAAATTACTTTAGAAGACGTAAATGCCTTGGCAAAACAATGGATTACCGAAGATAATTTTGTTGCCGTAGTGATGGCACCCGACAAAGAAGGCGTGAAAGTACCTACCAAAGAAGAAGTTTTGAGCGTGATCACAAATAAAGCCTTGGCAAATGTTGAACCTTACGTGGACAGTTACAAAGAACAAGAAATCGTTGAAAAATCTACGTTACACCCGGGAACCATCGTTAGCACAAAAGAATTACCGGAAATCGGAGCCAAAGAATTGACTTTATCAAACGGAATTAAAGTGGTGACCAAAAAAACCGATTATAAAAATGATGAAATTTTATTCTCCGCTTTCAGCAAAGGTGGTTACAGCCTTTATTATGAATGTGATATCGCTTCTTTGATGTTTGCTCCCCAAATGGTTGACAGAGCCGGCATCGGCGATTTGGATTACTCTTCTCTCGAAAAGAAATTGAAAGGTAAAAAAATCGGTCTTACTCCTAATATCACACCTTTCAGTGAAGGTTTTGATGGCCTCTCTACTCCAAAAGATTTGGAAACTTTCTTCCAATATCTGAATGCTTTCTTTACGAACCCAAGAAAAGACACGACCACTTACGGATTGGTAATGAACGAAACCCGCGAACAAATGAAAATGATCAACGCCAACCCGATGTATAAATTCTTTGGAGATTTTCTGGGTGCTGTAGCAGATAACGACCCCTACCAAATGAATATGTTGAATTATACGGAAGATGTTTTATCAAAAGTAGATTATGAAAGAGCTTTCTATTTGTATCAAGAACGCTTTGCCAATCCTGCTGATTTCACTTTCGTATTTACCGGCAATTTTGACGAAAAAATATTGGCAGAATACCTCGAAACTTACGTGGCTTCTTTGCCAACCACCGACAAAAAAGAAGATTTCAAAAATGTATTTAAACCATTCCCGAAAGAAAGCCAAATTAAAAATATTTACGCAGGAGCAGACGAAAAAAGCTGGGTTGGATTGGCTTTCAGCGAAAATATAGATTGGAATCCGCAAAACGAAATGATGATTGACGTGATTAGTCAGGCATTAGACATCGAATTGATTGAAACTATCCGCGAAAAAATGGGAGGCGTTTACTCTCCAATGATGCAAATGGAGGCTGTCAAATATCCTGTATCAAGTTTCATCACCATCGTTATGTTTAGCTGCGACCCGAATAATACCGACAAATTATCCAATGCCGTATTCAAAATCTTAAACAACTTTGCTAAAAAAGGTCCGAAGAAAGAGACATTAGCCAAAGTAAAAGAACAAATGACCCGCGCACACGAAAGCGATATGCTTACCAACAAATTCTGGGGCTCCTATATCGAATCTCAACTTCTTCAGGGAGATGATTTGAACGAAGTCAATACGTTTGCAGATCATTTAAGTGGCGTTTCTACCAAGAGTGTCGCCCAATTTATGCAGAAATATTTCAAAACGAACCACTATATTCGCGTAGATTTATATCCTGAAACGACCGAAACTCCAGTAAAATCAACCGGCAGATAATTATAAATTGCTCATTTATAATAAAATAAAGTGCTGTTTTAATGATGATAAAAAAAAATAAAAATTGAGTACAACAAAACAAAATTTTTGTATTTTTGCATCCTCAAAACAGCACTCCTCCTTAGCTCAGTTGGTTAGAGCATCTGACTGTTAATCAGAGGGTCCTAGGTTCAAGTCCTAGAGGGGGAGCAAAAAAAGCACTTATCATTGATAAGTGCTTTTTTTATTTCATTTTTGAAGTTTTACAAATAAATATCTATTAATCCTTCCGGCGCTTCAATGTGAATCGTTTTGTTTTTTCGATCCACTTCTTTGAATAAATCATCCACTGCCGGAATTAAAATTTCTGTTTCATTCTTCATCACCTGCATAATCGGCTGATTGCTGATGTCGATAAAGTCCGTGCAAATTCCAATATTTCCTTTTTCTTTATCAACCACCTGAAATCCAATAACTTCATGATAATAAAACTGATTCCCTGTAAGTGGCGGTAGTGCCGATAAAGGTAAATACAGTTCCAATTTTAGCAAATCTTTGGCATCTTCGCCTTCAACATCTTGAAATTTGACAATCGCCGATTTCCCACCCCTCAACTCAATATTCTCTATCTGATAAGGTAAATATTCATCGCCGATGAGGATAAAAACCGCCTTCAGATTTTCATATTTTTCCGGTTCATCAGTATCTAAATAGATGTAAAGTTGCCCTTTATACCCAAACGGTTTTGTAATAATCCCTAAGTAAAAATAATCGTTGTTCATACTTCGTAATTTGAATTTGCAAAGATACACCAAGTTTTATAATTGAAACCAAATTATCTCTGTTTTTACACATTATGATGTTTTTTATTTTTTATGATTCTTTTGAAACCTAAACGAAAAAGGTGTAACTTTGCAACCGCTATTAAAATTTTTTTTCATTTATTATTTAATTCGGATTATGGAAGAAAAAAGAAAACCCAAAAGAAATAAATATGTCATTCCTGGGATTGTTTTAGTCTTTATTGCCGTTGGATTAGGGATTTTTGGGTACATCAAAGTTCTAAAAAAATCAACTGCCCAACTTATGGAAATCGTTCCTCAAGATGCTGCTTATGTTATCCAAATCAATAATAATGATGAATTTGTGAAAAGTATTTCTTCTTGCAAATCCTATCTGAATGATGTTTTTGTTTTAGATGCCTTGTCGGGGTTTGAGTATTTTATTGATCTAACTAAAGGTGATTTATCCGATGCGCAACGATTAGTTATTTCCGGTCACGGGAATGCCGACAATTTTTCGTTGTTGATGTCCATCAAAATGGACGAAAAAACATTTGCAAAATTACTGAAACGCTTGCAGATTAATCCGAAGGATTATTCCAAATTTGAACACTATAAAATGTATGATATTGGAACTCATTACAAAAAATTTGTCATTGTCCAACACGATGGTGTCTTTTCTGCTTCCGATAACAAAGAATTGTTGCAAAATTCGATTCGGACTTTCAACTCCTCAAAAAGTATTTTAAAATCAGATGGATTTGATGAAATTGACCAACTTTTGCAAAAGAATAACCGACAAAATTGGATAGTCATTCATCACGAAAGATGGATGGGTTTTCATCTCCCCAAAATAAATGAGACTTTCAGGGATTCTTTTACTGCTGTTGGAAATTTGGCAAGTTGGTCGGCGTATCAAGTTCGTTTTACCGATAATGAAGTCTCCTTTTCCGGATACAGTCTGATGACAAAAAACTCTTTCTTTCAAAGATTTGTTTCCCAAAGCGGCAATCATGGCGACTTGCCGGAAAACATCCTGCCCGCACAATTGAATTATTACGTTTCGCTTCAGATCCCTGACCTTGCCCAATATTCCCAAACAAGTACTTCTGCGGAGAAAGCCGATTTATTGAAACTTAATTGTCAGGAATCTTATTGTTTTTCAACCACATACAACGACTCAACCCTTTACAATTACGTTGCCGTGAAAGGCGATACCTCCCAATCTTTTATTGTCTCTATTTTGCCGGAAGGTCATACTTTGGATTCTGCCGTTTCCTATAAAAATTTTAAAATCTATGCCTCCGGAGTCCCCCATTTTACCAACGCCCTTTCATCCATCCATCAAGAGGTAACTCCGAATTATTTTACTGATTATCAGGGCTATTATATCTTTTCGGATTCAATCGAACCGCTGAAGGCTTACATCGACAATTGCCTGAACGGTCAATTTATAGAGCAAAATCAGTATTATTTGTTTAGTAAAAACAACTTGCCATCGGATAATCGCTTTCAACTGTTTTTCCAAAATCAAAACAAATACCTCGATCACTATTTATCCTCTCAATTCCTGCAAACTCAATCCGGCTTGGAGAATTTGAGAGTTTTTTCTTATACATTCTCACAACCTATTGGTAATTTAGTGCCGAACATTATTTATTTAAAATTTGCAACAAACTAATAAACAATATTTTATGAAAGATTTAAAAAATTACATCGAACAAAACAAAGAACGCTTTTTAGATGAATTATTCAGTTTAATCCGCATACCGTCGATCAGTTCGCAAGAGGAGCATAAAGGCGATATGGTGCGTTGTGCCAACCGCTGGAAAGAATTAATCCTTGCCGCCGGCGCCGACCGTTGCGAAGTGATGCCGACAGACGGGAATCCGGTTGTTTATGGCGAAAAAATTATTGCCCCCAACCGCCCAACCGTCTTGGTTTACGGTCATTATGATGTGATGCCCGTCGATCCTGAAGAACTATGGAATACCAAGCCGTTTGAACCGGAAATTAGGGACGGTAAGATTTGGGCGCGCGGTGCCGATGATGACAAAGGTCAATCGTTTATGCACGCCAAAGCCTTCGAGTATTTGGTTAAAACCAATCAACTGACTTGTAATGTGAAGTTTATGTTGGAAGGAGAAGAAGAAATCGGCAGCGGCAGTCTCTATGGCTTCTGCGAGAAAAATAAGGAAATGCTGAAATCCGACATCATTCTGGTGTCCGACACGAGCATGATTGGCACGGATATTCCGTCCATTACAACCGGTTTGCGCGGGTTGAGTTATTTGGAAGTGGAAGTTACGGGACCGAGCCATGATTTGCACTCCGGACTCTTCGGCGGCGCAGTGGCCAACCCTATCAATATTCTGTGCCAAATGATTGCGTCCCTGACGAATGAGAAAAATGAGATTACCATTCCGCATTTTTACGATGACGTTTTGGTGCTGTCGGACGAAGAGCGCGCGCTGATGGCAAAAGCTCCTTTTAATCTGGAAGAATACAAAAAAGCCATCCATATCAAGGAAGTACATGGCGAAGAAGGTTATAGCACCATCGAACGCACCGGCATCCGCCCAACATTGGACGTTTGCGGAATCTGGGGCGGCTACACCGGCGAAGGCTCCAAAACCGTTCTGCCTTCCAAAGCCAACGCGAAAATCTCCATGCGCCTTGTGCCTAATCAAAACTCACACAAAATTTCAGAATTGTTCCAAAAACATTTTGAATCCATTGCACCACAGTCTGTTACCGTTAAAGTAACTCCCAGCCACGGCGGTGAAGCCTACGTTTCTCCTATCGACATGCCCGCCTATAAAGCAGCCGAAAAAGCCTACGAAAAGACTTATGGCACACGCCCCATTCCTACGCGCAGCGGTGGAAGTATTCCGATTATCGCCGGCTTCGAGAAAATTCTCGGGACAAAATCTATCCTGATGGGCTTCGGACTGGGCGAAGATGCAATCCATTCCCCGAACGAAAACTATAAATTGGAACACTTCTTCAAAGGAATCGAAACCATTCCCTATTTCTATCATTTTTTTGCAGAAATGAGCGAAAAATAATACTTCATGAAAATAAATACACGAATCACATTTATCGGATTTCTTCTTTGTATCCTCTTTTCTATCAATACATTGGCTCAGTCTAACGGGAAAATGGTGCAAATCGAAAATTCGTTTTGTAAAGTCTATCTTCCTTTTTACGAAAAAGATTATATCTGCGAAATTGACAGCTGTCATTGTCAAAAAGGCTACTATAGTGGCAATGATACCGTCAATGTATATCAACAAACCATTACATCTGAATTTAACTTTTTTGGACCATCTACTTATGATACAACTACTACCCTCATTTATAAGCTAACGGGAGACTTTGTGGATGGCTTCCTCGAAGGTGACGGAACTTACCTTGAAGTAATGAATGAAGAGAATGAAGCCTATATGAATACCGAAGTCAAATGCAGCTTTCTTCGTGGTCAGTTTGCTCCTGCCGGGACCATTACGAAAACGCTGAGCGATGAAGATACCGCCACGGTTTATGTCGGAGAAATTCTCAATGGTGAATCATTCGGGCAGGGGAGTGTATATAGCCCGCCAGGAACACTTTATAGTAAAGGTATTTATAAAGATGGGTCACTCTACGACGGATGCTTTTATTCCGATGAAGATACGACGTACGTGTGGAAAGGCGTTTATTCAGACGAACTGCCGGACGGCTTTAATCTCTATCCCGAAACGGGGAAACCGCTGACTTCCTACTTCGATCAACAGTTCAATCCATGTGATGAGAATGATGCGATGTATTATTGCTCAGGGATTTATAAAAAACCACTTGTTTGTCGCGACACGCTGCTCCTCTATTATTGCTCCAATAAGGCGTTAGCCGCCAAGTTGGTCGTTAGGTTTGTGGATTACGAAAATATCAAAAACTGCTATTTTGAAGGCGAACAGTTGTTTTACTATCCGGATCTTTCTTTGAAACAGCAAAATACGATGTGCAATAATCAAATGATTGAAATGCGTGTTTATGAGAAAAATGGGGATATCGCGCTGCGGAGTAAGGTCATTGACAAAGTTAATCTCATTCAACTTTGTAAGGATTCGACTGATGCTTTGTTTTTTGGAGGGCAAGGCAATAAATTGTACGCGCAATATATTTCTCAGTCCGGAAAAATATTAAAAATGGGCGAGCATTCTTCGCCCCGCTATAACAGCAACTTGTTACAGAATTCTATTTCGCTTTTTTCTTTCGATACAACCGCTTTTGCAGAGAGCGAAGATATTGATGAATATGTTGAATATGCTAATAGTTTGAAGGAATTTTCTCATTACATCTCAGATGATGACTTTTTAGCTGAAATGAGCGATTTGACTTATACGGTAAGGTTCGCGATGTCGCCAAAGAAAAACAATAATTCTTTCGGATTCATCTTAGATGATTACAATGACTACTATGAGGCTTTCTTGGTCAATAATAATCAGGTTAATTATTCAAAATATAATATGAAGGGTAAATTAATAACGAATTATTTTAATGGAACTTATGATTTGTTGACATCAGATACGGTTACTCTTAAAGCAGATAAAACAGGCGCCACGTTTTCTTTTTTTATTAATGATAGTTTAATATATGGATCAGAGGATATAACTTGCTCAGAGATTTTTGCAGTTCATGGGAAGAAAAGCGGCGTCAAAATGGTGGATTACATAAAAATGAGTTCCTTCGAAGAAACGGATACAGAAAATGCCGAAGGATTGATTAAAATTTTCAAACAGTGGCTCAATAACGAAGTAGAAAAGGACAGCATTGAGGATATTGCCGGTTTTGCAAGTTCAGGGACGGGATTTTTTATTCATAAAGATGGCTATTTTTTGACCAACCATCACGTGGTTTCAGGTTTTAGCAGGATTGTTGTTGAAACGGATTTGGCTACCGGCAAGAAAAGAGACTACGAGGCTGAAATCGTTTTATGCGACAAAAAAAATGACATCGCATTATTAAAAATAAAAGATACTTCATTTCATATTTCGACCCCGATACCTTATACAGTAGATACGGTGGAAATGAATTTGGGTGATGCCTTATTTACGCTGGGATATCCGAGTGTTCAAACGATGGGCAAGGGAATAAAATATACAGAAGGCGTTATCAACAGCCTTAGCGGTTATAGTGATAAAGAGAATATTTATCAGATGTCTGCATCTGTTCAACCCGGTAACAGCGGTTCACCGGTATTTTCCGCTTTGGGCAGTTTGGTTGCTATCACTACCTCAGCTTTGCTCCAAAGAGAATCATTTGAAAACGTAAATTATTGCGTGAAAGCAAAATACATTAATCGATTTTTGTCCAATTGTATTGAGAACATTTCAATACCCGAAGAGAGTCATTTGCAGAATAGTAATTCTGTTTCAAGAATCAAAAAGATTGCTCCTTTTGTTGTTCTCATAAAAACCATGTAAACGGTGGAAAGAGTTCGTTTTTTTTGAGTGTTTTATTTAAAAAAAATGATGTACCTTTGCCGCTTTAAAAAAATAATCTATTGTGACAGCAAATTTTGAAGAAAATTTTACTCCGCTGCGCAGAAAAAAAGCGCGTTTAAGATATAGGGTAGCCGTGATTGGCGGCGGAAGTTGGGCAACTGCCATCGTGAAGATTCTTTCCGTCAATTTAGAACATATTCATTGGTGGGTCAGGGAAGATGAAATTGTGGAAGGCATCAATAAATACGGTCATAATCCGCATTACTTGAGCTCCACTTTCATCAATCCGAAAGATGTGAAAGTCAGCACCAACCTGAAAGACATCGTCAATAAAGCCGATTATGTGATTATTGTTACCCCGTCCGCTTTTCTACAAAAAACGTTGGAACCGCTGAAAAAGAGCAAGTTAAATAAGAAGAAAATTATTACGGCGGTGAAAGGTATTATTCCCGAAACCATGCAGTTGATTACTGAATACCTGCGCACCGAGTTTAATGTTCCCGTCAGCAACTTAGCCATGATAAGCGGTCCTTCTCACGCAGAAGAAATTGCACAAGAGAAATTTACCTTTCTGACCGCTGCCTCTGTTAATCAGGAATTTGCCGAAATCGTTGCAAAAATGTTTACCAATCGATACGTGCGCACCTCGGTTTCTAAAGACATTATGGGCGCAGAAATGGCTGTGGTGATGAAAAATATCTACGCTTTGGGTGCCGGCATCTACAGCGGATTGGGCTACGGCGACAACTTTTTGGCTGCCTATATCGCCAACTCCGTCAAAGAAATGAAACATTTCGTCAATGAACTCTACCCGGGCGAACGCTCCTTAGACGATTCAGTATATCTGGGGGACCTCCTCGTTACCGCTTACTCGCGTCATAGCCGTAACCGAATGTTCGGAAATATGATTGGTCATGGTCTCTCTGTGCGCGTGGCGCAATTGGAAATGAACATGGTGGCAGAAGGTTACTTCGCTTGCCGTTGCATTCACGAAATGAACAAAAAATACGGAAGCGAAATCCCTATCGCCGAAACGATCTATGGAATTCTCTATGAAGGAAATAATGTCAGCTCCGAAATGAAAAGAATCGCAGAATATTATTTATAACTTTCTGAATTTAAGAAATTTAAAGAATTTATCATGAAAATACACGCAATCTCAACCCAGTTCTTGGGCATTGATAAAGTAGAAAAAATAATTGAAAGCAAAGCCAAACTGACTCTGTCGGACGAAGCCGTTGCTGCCATCAATAAATGCCGCCACTACTTGGACGAGAAGGTGGAAAACAGCTCTACACCCGTTTACGGCGTAACCACCGGTTTTGGCTCACTGTGCAATACTTCCGTTTCCAAAGAAGACCTCTCCACCTTGCAACGAAATTTGGTGGTTTCCCACTCCTGCGGTTTCGGAGACGAAGTCCCACAAGAAATTGTCAAATTGATGCTGCTGCTCAAAATCCAATCCCTCTCTTACGGCAATTCCGGTGCCCAATTAGTTACCATCGAAAGATTGATAGAATTTTTCAACAAAGGAGTATATCCTGTTGTATATCAACAAGGTTCGTTAGGCGCATCGGGCGACCTGGCACCGTTGGCGCACATGTCACTTCCATTACTCGGGTTGGGCGAAGTTTATTATCATAACAAAAAATATGATGCTGCCGAAATTAACGCCAAGTTTGGCTGGGAACCCATTCAACTGCAATCTAAAGAGGGACTTGCCCTATTAAACGGCACCCAATTCATGAGCGCGTATGCGGTTTGGTTACTCATTAAATCTAAAAAATTATCGTGGCTCGCTGACATCATCGGAGCTGTTTCTTTGGAGGCCTTCGATGGACGTATCGAACCGTTTAATTTGTCCGTTCATTTTGCCCGTCCGCACGTAGGACAAATTCTGACAGCGACTCATATCAACAATTTATTGATGGGTTCGGAAATTATTTGCCGCCCCAAGAAACACGTTCAGGACCCGTACTCCTTCCGTTGTATGCCGCAGGTTCACGGTGCCACCAAAGATACGATCACGCACGTTATCAATGTGGTAGAAACGGAAATTAACTCTGTTACCGACAATCCGACCGTATTTCCGGACGAAGATTTGATCATTTCTGCCGGCAATTTCCACGGACAACCGTTGGCCTTGGTGCTGGATTTTCTTTCCATTGCCATGTCGGAATTGGGAAATATCTCTGAAAGAAGAGTTTATCAACTTATTGGCGGGAAACGCGAATTGCCTTCATTTTTGGTTAAGAACCCCGGGTTGAACTCCGGTTTTATGATTCCGCAATATACGGCTGCCTCTATCGTCAATCAAAACAAGACCTTCACGATGCCATCGTCGTCCGATTCCATCGAATCTTCGCAAGGACAGGAAGACCATGTCAGCATGGGAGCCAACGCCGCCACGAAAGCCTATCTCATCGTTCAAAATGTTGAGAAAATATTGGCTATAGAATTGTTGAATGCTGCCCAAGCCCTTGAATTTAGAAGACCGCTCAAATCTTCGGAATTTATTGAAGACTTTATTGAACAATACCGCCGTTTTGTGCCTTTCGTTGAAAATGACACCGTCATGTACAAATTGATGCACGCTTCCCGCGATTTTATCCAAAACGTTAATATCATTATGGAGTACTAACATGAAAAAATGGGGACTTTTCTTTTTCTGCGCAATCTTTCTTTTAGCTTGTAAGAAAGAGGAAAAATTTTCCAATACTCCTGCCATTGAATTTGTCAGTTTAACTAAAATTGACAACGGCACCCAAATTGACCAACGCGCCACCTTAGTGCTTCATTTTCAAGATGGTGACGGCGATATCGGACTGAACTCGACCGACATCACGCCGCCCTTTGATACTTCTTCCGTCTATTATTACAATTTTTTTATTGATTATTACAAAAAGGTAAATGGGGAATTTGAAAAGATAGAATTTGAAGAAATTTCCTTCAATCAGCGCATCCCGCGATTGAGTGAAACGTTGCCTGAATCCATCGAAGGCGACATATCCCTCAACTTGGACATCAACAGCTACGATTTAAGCACGACTTACGATACCATTCGTTTTCAGTGTTATATAGTCGACAGGGAGTTGAATCACAGTAATATAGTTACTACACCGGAGTTGGTCGTAAAAAAGAAATAGAACAATTATTTGGGGGTGGAAATTAGCACATTACCACATTTCTTTCTTTGATAATTTTGCGCAGATTGATAAGTGCGTAGCGCATTCTACCCAATGCCGTATTGATGCTAACATCGGTAATATCTGCAATATCTTTAAAACTAATATCTTGATAGATACGCATTTCCAAAACCTCGCGTTGTTCGTCCGGCAAAAGTTGAATCAAAGAGCGAAGCTCTGTATAGATTTGCTCCGTGATGATTTTTTGCTCTGCAGAAGGTTCTGTCCCGTAAATTACGTCAAAAATATCAAATTCACCATTTGTTTCAAAGGCAGGCATCCGTTGCACTTTTCTAAAATAGTCGATTTTTAAGTTGTTGGCAATGCGCATCACCCACTGAATAAACTTACCTTCCTCTTTGTAATTGCCACTTCGGATCGTATTAATGACTTTGATAAAGGTATCTTGGAAGATGTCTTCCGCCAATTCACGACTTTTAACGGAAAGCATAATATATGAAAATACTTTCTTCTCGTGCCGTGTAATTAAACTTTTTAATGCTGACTCATCGCCACTAGCATATTGACTGATAAGTTCATTATCTGATAACGCCATCTTTTTCATAATGTATCTCCTTTCTTTTCTGGTAAATTCAAAAAGATAAAAGTTTATTCGATAGCGTTCCTCCTATTAATTGGTCGTTTGATAATTGATTAACGCGGCAAAAATAAGTAAAAATAAAATACGGTGAGTTGTTTTTTGAAAAAATAATTAAAAAAAATATTAATCGTTCCCTGAATGAGTGAAGTTTGATCCCTTTTGTCAGAAAAACTTTGTACTTTTGCAGCATTAACTCAAATCTCAAAAATGCAATGAAAAAAACGATATTAGTGACCGGCGCAGAAGGACAGTTGGGGAAAAGTTTGCAGGCTATTGTCCATAATTACAATGATTTATATCACTTTATTTTTACAGATGTAGATACTTTGGACATTACCGACCGTGAAGCGGTTCGCTCGGAGGTTCGGGAAAACCATGTTGATATCATCATTAATGCAGCGGGTTATACCGCAGTGGACAAGGCAGAGCAGGAAGAAGCGAAGGCTTTTTTGCTTAATGAGACCGCAGTGGCGAACTTGGCAGCCGTTGCTGTGGAATTTCATGCTTTTTTGATCCATATTTCTACAGACTATATATTTGATGGTCAGTCACATACACCCTATACTGTTGAATCAATACCGAACCCGATTTCTGCTTATGGGCGTTCCAAGTGGGCAGGTGAGGTGGCCATTCATCAGTCAGGTTGTCGCGCCGCGATTGTTAGAACTACGTGGCTTTATTCCCCTTATGGGAAAAATTTTGTAAAAACTATGTTGAAATTGGCAGATTCCAATCCTGAAATTCGGGTGGTAAATGATCAAATCGGCGCACCAACCTCAGCCGGCGATTTGGCTCTTGCCCTCATGGCTATTGTGAATCATCAGGAAAATATTTCAACAATTGAAACGTATCACTTTGCTAATAAGGGAGTTACATCGTGGTATGACTTCGCTGTCGAGATTATGAAATTAGCTGATAAGAATTGTAAGGTTTTGCCCATCTCTACCGACAAATACCCAACAGCGGCGACCCGTCCCGCCTATTCCGTCTTTGATTTGTCTAAAATTGAATCAGCATTTCACCTTCATATCCCTGATTGGCAAATCAGTTTAAAACAAATAATGCCCGATATTATTTATCATTATTCCAATAATATTCTATAAATTAAATCGTTATCTCTAAATTAATTGTCTTAACATGAAAAAAATTATTTTATTTATCTTGTTAATCGGATTTGGGGTCACTTTTGCACAGAATGTAGATGGCGGGGCAACTCTCATTTTGCAGGAAGTTTCAAAAAAATATCAGGCTTTTACTACCATGCAAATTGATTACACATACAAAGTTACCAAAGATAAGAAAACAATAAGCGCATTGACCGGCACGGTGAAGATTAAAGGGAATAAGTATTATTTGTCATTTGATAATCAGTACTTCTATTGCGATGGCGTTACCATGTGGAATTATCAAAAAGCGACGAATGAAGTTTCGATTTTTGAATATGAAGAATCAGATGATGATATGCTGAACCCGGCCAAGTTGCTTAAGAATTGGCAGAATGAATATACTGCCAAGTATATCCGCGAAGAAAATGAGAATAACAAAACGATTCAAATTATTGATTTAACGCCTAAAGTAGGACAATCGTATTATAAAATCAGATTGGTAATCGACAAAACAAAAAAAGAAATCGTGCGAGGGTCCATCTATCAAAAAGACAATTCCATTCACACATATTATTTCGATAAATTTGTTTCGAATGCCACCATTTCGGATTCACAATTTACTTTTGATACAGCTAAATACCCGGGTGTGGAAATCAATGATATGAGATAACCATGCATCAACATAAATTCATTTTCTTTTTTCTGTTTCTTATCGTAATTTTTTCGGCGTGCAATCCGTCGAAGCACCTGAGCGACCAAGAGTACATGCTCACGAAGAATACGGTTAAAGTAGTGGATAACAGAAGCCTTGAATTTGATGACTTGTATTACACCGTGCGCCCTATCACCAACAAGAAATTTTTAGATGTTTTTCCCATAAAGACCTCCATCTATGTAAACCATTTACCCAAAACCGACTCTGCCGGAAATGTGATCAAAGATACCAAGTTCAATCGCTGGATGCGCAGTTTGGGAGAAGAACCGGTTTTGTTGGATACGAATATGATACAGTATTCGATGGACCAAATAGAGATTGCAATGAAAAATTTGGGGCATTTTAACGCTGAGGTGTGGTATGATACCAAATATAAAGCCCCTAACCGTTGGCATCCGCGTCGTCACAAAGCGGAAGTAACCTACTTCGTCAAAGCCAATGAAGGTTTTTATGTTAGAGATATTAATTACGTAATTGATATTTTTGAATATAAGCGAATTATACTCAAAGATACCCTCAATTCATTGCTGAATGTCGGTGATAAATACAATGCCGAAACGCTGTTAGCGGAACGGGAACGCATCGTCAACAATATTCGCAATAATGGCTATTATTATGTGTCCAATGATATTGTTTCTTTTGAAATTGATACGCTGAACAGAAATGATAATCCTGCGAATAATCAAAAGAAAATGCTGTCAATCAATATTTTGATTAACTTTTCAAAGATAAAAGACCCCGATATTCAGAATCAGTATGCCTACAAATTTTATTTCAATAACGTTTATATTTATCCAAATTATGACCCGTTGTATGACTACAATAAAAACAGTAGCATCCGGCATATTTATCATCGAAAAAAAGATTCTACACTATATTATATTGTCAGTATGAACGAAGAGTTATTTCCGAAAGAGAAAAAGAATAAGTCGATTCCCGACATTCGTTCCAGAATATTGGCAGACAATATTTTAACCAAAGCAGAAACGCCCTATTCACAACAGCTGATTATGCGGTCGCGGAAGAAATTGTCCGATTTAAAGAATTTTAATTTTATTGATATTCAGATTGCCGAGAATAAGGCGAAACGCGATACGATCAATAGAATCGGCTATTTGAATACCACTTATCGGCTGACTCGAAATAAGTTACATTCTCTTGCCGTGGAGGTGGAAGCGCGCAGCGATAAGGGAAGTCTGTCGCTGACTTATTCCAACAGAAACTTGTTCCGAAGTGCCGAATTTTTCAATATTAATATTTATGGGAGTGCCGGCATTCGCTCCAAAGTTAATAGTAATCAGAAATTTATATTGTATTCTGAAAGTTTGGAAGCGGGAGGTGAGATTTCTATGGATTTCAGACGGTTACTTTTTTTTAGAAAAACACAAAAAATTGAAGCGGTTTCTTATGGCACTTCCCTCCGCGTAGGTGCCCATTATCAGTATAACTCATTGTACGAAAGAAGTTTATATAATCTTGCCTTGGTCTATAATCTTGCACACGACTATCGCTTAACTCACACCATTACTCCCATTGATTTAAGTATCATCAACATTGCCTCTACAGGGGAGCGTTTTCAGGAGGTTATGTCACTCTATTCCAAAGACTTTCAAGAAAAATACAAAGATAATTTTTTACTCTCTTTTAAATATGGATTGAGTTACATTCATCCGACCAAAAACAAACGCAATTCTTTTACAATTCGTTTAAAATTAGAGTCTTCCGGTATGTTTTTGACGGGAATGAATGCGCTGTTGAATGCTCCAAAAAACGAAAAAGGGCAATATACTATTTTTGGCGGGGATTATGGTAATTTTGAAACTGCAGAGATCGATTTGCGCTACGGGCGAACCATCAACAAGAATAACTCCATTGCCACCCGTTTTAATTTTGGGATAGGGGTTCCCTTGCTGAATGCGACTACCTTGCTGTTTGAGAAGAGTTTTTTTCTTGGCGGTGCCAATAGTATGCGCGCGTGGGAGTATCGCACATTAGGTCCCGGTTCTTATTACAATACCGAGAATATTGCCCACGACATCAGAACCGGCGATATTAAATTGGAACTGAATATTGAATATCGCGGTACCATTTATAAATTTATCAAGTACGGCATTTTTGTTGATGCAGGAAACATTTGGCTGACTCATAAAGATGAAAAAATGCCCAACGCCGAATTTCAATTTAACCGTTTTTATAAAGAAATCGGGCTGGGTGCCGGCGTGGGAGTTCGTTTTGATTTTAGCTTTTTTATTATCAGAATTGATGCTGCTCTGCCCATTTATGAACCCAGCCGCGCCATTGATAACCGTTGGCTCAAAGTGGTAGATGAAGGAGGACGTAAATCTCTCAACAAATCACTCAATATAATCTTTGGTATCGGTCATGCTTTCTAACCAACAATTCTTATCGCTTTTTCAATCTCAAATTCCTTTTGAATTAACGGCAAGTCAGAAAAGAGCACTGCCCATGCTCACCGACTTTGTTTGCGAAACAAATGATAATCACGTTTTTATATTGAAGGGCTATGCGGGAACCGGCAAGACAACCGTGGTGAGTGCGTTGGTAAAAACGCTCAAACTATTGCAACAAAAGTCTGTTTTGCTCGCCCCAACCGGCAGGTCTGCCAAAGTTTTTTCACTCTATTCCTCGCAAAAAGCCTATACGATTCATAAATGTCTCTATCGTATGAAATTACAAGATGGGATATCGGCTTTTGCCCGCCGCGAAAATAAAAGTGTGAATACCCTCTTTATTGTGGATGAAGCCTCAATGATTGCCGATAGTGAATCTGAAACATCGCTGTTCGGAAATCGCAGTTTGTTGGACGATTTGTTCTCGTTTGTTTTTGAAGGGGATCATTGCCAATTGTTGTTAGTGGGCGATGATGCACAGCTACCCCCCGTTAATTATGAAGATAGTCCGGCTTTGTCAATTGAATATATTCAGCGTAATTTTGCACTTCATGCTACTTCTTGCGCACTGACAGATGTAACACGACAATCGCACGACTCAGGGATTTTATTGAATGCCTCACTTTTGCGACAAAAAATCCAAAACGAAATCTACGAATTCCCACTCTTTTCTCATACGAAGTTTGATGATTGTATTCGCGTAAACGGCGAGGATTTGGAAGACCTACTCTACTCTTTGCATGGGAAATACTCTTCCGATGAGGTCGTCATTATCACCTATTCCAACAAACGTGCCTTCATCTACAATCAGGAAATCCGCCATCGGATCTTGTATCGCGAGGAGCAAATTGCAACCGGCGATTATGTGATCGCCGTCAAGAATAACTATTTTTGGATAAAAGATGATGCTGAAGTTGGGTTTATCGCCAACGGTGATAATATGGAAGTGTTGGCAATCAATAAGATACAGGAACTATATGGATTTCATTTTGCTGATGTTACGGTGCGACTGTGCGACTATCCCCATCATGATCACATTGACATAAAAATTATTTTAGAAAGTTTAGATTCGGAAGGTGCTGCTTTGAGTGCGCAACAAAACAACTTGTTATACAGCGAAATAAGTAAAGATTATGAAGATATTTCTTCCAAAAGATTGCGCTATTTGAAGATGAAAGAAAACCCCTTCCTGAATGCCGTTCAGGTAAAATTCTCCTACTCCCTGACTTGTCATAAGACGCAAGGCGGACAATGGGCAGTGGTTTTGTTAGACCAAGGTTTAATCAAGGACGGCATTCTCACCAAATCCTATTTCCGTTGGTTATACACTGCCCTTACCCGCGCCACCGAAAAGGTCTACTTGATCAATTTTAATGATGCCTTTTTTGGCAATCCTTAATAATTAATGAAATCCGTCATGGAACACATTCCACCCCCCGCCATGACTTCGAAAGTAAAGTATAAGGTGTAGGCTGTGAATGAAAAAACTGAAATAGCCAATCCTGCAATGGCAAGCTTTCTGGGAGCTCTAAATACACCGATTAAAGAAAATATAAACCCTAATGCCAACAAAATCCATCCTAAGAAAGGAACCCAACCGAAACATAAGGCTATTATTGAAAAAATGAAACCGGTTAGCCCCATACGATTCTTTTTACGAGGAATAGGGCTATTACCATCACTAATAATTTGCGGATTTTCCGCTTGTTCGTTTGTGTTGCTCATATAATTTGTTTTTAATTAATAATGCGAGCAAAAATACAATTTTTTATATATTAACCACGAATATTAAATTTTTTTCCTCCGACATGTGCTTGATAATTTTTACCTCTCTTATAATATTGCGATTAAAATTATTTTAGAGAGTTTAGACTCGGAAGGTGCTGGTTTGCGTGCACAACAAAACAACTTGTTATACAACGAAATAAGCAAAGATTATAAAGATATTTCTTCATAATCTTTGCTTATTTGAAGATGAAAAACGACCCTTTTCTGAATGCCATTCAGGTAAAATTCTCCTCCCTGATTTGTCATAAGACGCAAGGCGGACAATGGGCAGTGGTTTTGTTGGACCAAGGATTAATAAAGGACGGCATTCTCACCAAATCCTATCTCCGTTGGTAATACACTTCCCTTACCCGCGCCACAGAAAAGGTCTACTTGATCAATTTTAATGATCCCTTTTTTGGCAATCTTTAATAATTCATCATCATATCCGTCATGGAACCGGCCACTTCTGCCACTGCCATTTGAATAACAATTATTACAATGATGGTTACGACTGAAATAGCCAATCCTGTAATGGCAAGCGCTCTGGGAGCTTTAAATACGCCGATTAAAGAAAATATAAACCCTAATGCCAACAAAATCCAATTTAAGACAGGAACCCAACTAAAACATAAGGCTAATAATGAAAAAATGAAACCGATTATACCCATAACATTCTTTTTACGAGTAGTAATTTGCGGATTTACCGCTTGTTCGTTTGTGTTGCTCATATAATTTGTTTTTAATTAATAATGTGGGCAAAAATACAAATTTTTTTATATCAACAACAAATATTAAAAATTTTTTCTCTCCGGCATAGTGCTTGATAACTTCTACCTCTCTTATAATATTGATAATTAGCTATTTGTATTCGAAAAAATAGGTACTTTTTTTTTCATGGTGAAGCTCGCTTAAATGCCATTCAACCGACCACGGTAAATGCAAACCTGATAATATATGATGTAGATAATAGCTTCATCCAAGTTTTTATTTTTTACCGGACAGTAATATTTTTTATATTCCATCATCTATGGTTGATAATGAAAATTTTTGTCAAAATCAAGAATGTATGGCTGCTCGTGAAATGGCCACACTCAAATTACAGCCGCCGGTAGCGCTTCAAACTGAGTGTGTTGAAGGCAAAAAGCAATACAATGATCACCACCAACCCTGCCAACCAAGGCAGAATCTCCATCATTCCGGCACCTTTTACCATAATTTCTTTCAAAGAAGTCGCCCCATAATACATCGGCATGACATAACAAAGATTCCCTAAGTTGAAAGGAATCAGGTCGATAGGAACAATTCCTGTAAAAAAGATTTGCGGCACAACAATAATGGGAATAAATTGAGCCACCTGAAATTCACTGTTGGCAAATATGGAAACCAATGCCCCCGTTTCCACCGCGCAAATGGCCAAAAGTAGCATGATAAGAATACACAATCCGATACTTCCTGCTACGGAAACATTTAATAGATAGACAGATAATAAAACTATCAATACAGCTTGTACGACTGCCACGATACCGTACCCGCACAAGTAGCCACCTACAATCTGCCATCGCTTCACCGGACTCATCATCATCCGTTCCAATGTGTTAGTAAAACGTTCCCGTACCAATGCCATCCCACTGACAATGAATGTGAAAAAGAACACCAATACCGTTAAAAAGATGTTTGCCATAGACGAAAAGTAGCTCTCATCGGCAGAGCCGTAAATGCTTTCGGTCTTGATGCCGCCGAACGGCATCCTATCGCCCATTGCTTTTTGCACTGCCTGCATCGCTTGGGCAGTCTTGCTGTTGTTTTCCATGACTCTGACAGAGAAGTTGCCCGCGCCATTCGGCCATAAAACGGCATCCACGGATTCGTCAATCAGCATCTCGTTGATGTGTAAAGTATCGTCAAGTTGCTCTATTTGAGCATATTTCGTTAATGTGTTCGCTAATTGCGCCGGGGCGCGCACCAAGGCAATTTTGGGTTTATAATCGGAATCTCCCAAAAGAAAGTAAATCAAGACCATCAACAGCAAAGGGGCTGCCAACATAATTGCCAAGGTGCGAGGGTCGTTTTTTAATTGTCTTAATATGCGGATAATCAATGCCTTCATCTTTTTGGTTTAATGAGTTTTGATAAATAGTTCCTCAATATGTCCGGTTTCGGTTTGCTTCAACAGGTTGCTCACGGAATCGTAAGCAATTAACCCTCCGCCATTGATTAAGGCGGCTTTGTCGCACTCATTCACTTCGTCCATGACGTGCGTGCTGATAAGCAGGGTTTTGCCGGCGTTGCGCCAAGCATTGAACTGTTGCCACACGCTGCGGCGCAATACGGGGTCAATGCCCACCGTAGGTTCATCTAATAGCAGTAATTCCGGATCGTTGAAGGTGGCAATTGCCAACGACAGACGCTTTTTCATGCCCCCCGAAAATTTTGAGACCAGCTTGTGCTTGTCAGCGGTCAGTCCTACCATTTCAAAGGCGGTTTCGGCACGTTGCTTGAATGTTTTTTTATCAAGATGATACAAACCGGCAAAAAAAGCAAGATTATCCATCGCTGAAAGATTGTCGTAAAGTGAGTCACTTTGCGGCATAAACCCTATTCGCGATAATAAGGAAAGATTAGGGACCGTTGTTCCGTCAATTCGTATCTGCCCGCTGTCAGCGCGAATAGCCCCCAAGATAAGACGTATCAATGTGGTTTTCCCCGAACCGGAAGGTCCTAACAAACAGATTGTTTCACCTTTCGGAATGTGAAAAGTGATCTCTTTCAAAACGCTCTGTTTTTCAAAAGATTTACTGAGATGTTCAATATCTATCATAGATTTATCGCTTCGTAATTTTTAAAAATGGCTTTTTTAAATCATCAACAATTGGCAAAAATACAATTAATCTTGTTTTAATTCGAATTATTCTTTTAATTTTTTTAAACTGAATAAAAAATCATTTTTTTTGTATTTTTGCATCTCTAAAAAAATAGAAGACGACTTATCAAACTAACTGATTTTGTACATTTTATCAAGTAATTATAAAAACAAGAAATGATCATTTGAGGGAGTCCGTTTCGGAATCTTTTCAAATGATTTTGTATAGACACTAAAACAAAAGTATTATATATTTTAAAACCATAATTATGAGTTTAATTCAAGACATTAAAGAAAACGCAAAGAGGTACAACAAACGTATTGTCCTTGCAGAAGGTGAAGAAGAGAGAACGATACAAGCGGCGGATATCGTCATTGCTCAAAATCTTGCTTCCATTGTTTTATTGGGAAATCCTGATGTGATCAAAGCAAAAGCCGAAAAATTCGGATTAAAGAATTTAGACAAAGCAACCATTATTGACCCGGTTCGCAATCCGAAAAAAGAATTTTATGCAGAGATGCTTTGTGAGATTCGCAAAAGTAAAGGCTTGCAAATGCCCGAGGCTTTACAATTAGTGGAAGATCCACTCTATTTGGCAACACTATTGATTAAAAATAAAGAAGTGGATGGCGAAGTGGCAGGAGCTTTAAATGCTACCGGCAATGTTTTGCGCCCTGCTTTTCAAATTGTAAAAACCCTCCCCGGCGTTTCAGTTGTATCGGGTGCTTTTATTATGATTTTTAAAGATAAACAATGGGGCGACAATGGCATTATGGTCTTCGCTGATTGCGCTGCACACCCCAATCCGAATGAACAAGAGTTGGCACAAATTGCCGTCGTTACCGCTAAAACGGCAAAAGCAATTGCCGGATTAGACCCGCGCGTTGCGATGTTGAGTTTCTCAACCAAAGGTTCTGCTAAACACGAAATGGTTGATAAAGTAGTGAATGCCACGAAGATAGCAAAAGAAATGGATCCTAATTTGAAAATTGACGGCGAATTGCAAGCAGATGCCGCCATCGTTCCTTCTGTTGGCGCAAGCAAAGCTCCCGGAAGCGAAATTGCCGGAAAAGCCAACGTGCTCGTTTTCCCTACATTGGAAGTAGGCAATATCGCCTACAAATTGGTTCAACGCTTTGCCGGTGCCGAAGCCGTAGGTCCTATTATGCAAGGTATGGCTGCTCCTATCAATGACCTGTCAAGAGGTTGCTCTGTAGAAGATATCGTCAGCTTAGTTGCGATAACCGCTTGCCAAGCTGCAGCAAAATAGATTCAAACGAAGTATCGAAATGCCGGCATCGATCATACGTGCCGGCATTTTTTTTACCGTGCGGTAAATAAGATTTGCATTATCATCAAAACTTTTTTTACATAACAAAAAAACAATTTGTGATGATGTCCGTGTACTTCGCCTCGCGACAGGTGCCCGCAACGTCGCTGTGGCGAAATTTGATAATCAGCATAAAATCAATATTTTCAGATCAACGATCTTTAAAAATGGACGGCTAATCCGAAATGAATTTTGCCGGTTTTGAAAGAAATAGGGCTATTTTGCTGTTGCCCAAGAGCATAACTGATGTAAAAAAGACCGGCTTTGGTGTCAAAGTTGGCTCCTAATCCAAAACCCCACGGATAATCCTTAAAATAAGGGGCTTGCGCAACAACCCGTTCATACCAAGCTCCATTTACGAATAAATTAAGGTATGATAAGCGGGCGAATCTGAATCTAATTTCCGTATAACCAATCAAATAAGAAGAAGCGCGGAGTGACATTTCATCGAAGCCTTGCAATGATTGAGTACCACCGATTTTAAATAAATCATTGCTCAATTGTTGGGTTCCCCCCTTCCAGCCGCCCCTGCTACCAACCACCCACACCCACCGCTTGTGAAGCGGCACATAACCGGCGAGTTCGCCCTCTAATTGATAATTAACCACCATTAAATCAATATTTTGATATAGTGCATCAGCCACTTCTCGGTTCTTTTCAACCGTGCGACTGCCCACAGAAAAATCACCACTCACTACGATTCCCCGCTGCGGATAACGAATATTATCTAACAAACGATAAGAAAATCGAATCCCATACATCGTTTTATGAAAATCGAAGCTCAGTGAATCCGTCGGCGTAATCGTAATCGACTGAGGTGATAGAAGGGAAGAAGATGTATAATCAAAATAAGTACGAAGATTATTGTTGCCGCCGAAAGAGTATTGCAAAGCCACTTTATAATTCATATTCAGATAGTTCGTATCTTTTTTATCCAACAAAAAGGCAGCTGCCACCCCAAAAGGAGTGCGAAAGAGATACGGAAAATCGGCAGATACATTCAAAAATTGCGAATAGGATTCGGGACATTTCCACGACAATTGCAATTTTTCCCCAATATGGAAGATGTTTTGCAAACTCAGATTTACTTCTCCCGTAAACATCACTTTGCCATTTTGCGAACTAACAGGGACAATTCCCAAATAGCCGTCAAACTGATTGACTTTTTGTTTTTCGAGAAAGAGATAAAGATAAGCCTTATCCCCCACGAACTCTACACCTGCAGGACGAATGACGGATGCAAAAGTCAAGTCGTTCAACCGCCGCGGAACCTGTCGAAAAATCTTTTCGCGGTAGGGCTTGTTTTTTCGCAATCCCAAATAAGGAAAAATAAAACTGTTTTTGATTTTTACATTGCCTTTGAGAATAACAGAATCAAAAGTAATCAGACGATTTTTTTCGATGCTAACGATTGAAACTGTATCTTGTTGAAAATCAGGATTAATCAGGCTTATTTGTGCAAAAGGATAACCGTTATTCTCCAAGTAATCGAGGGTTTGAGAAGTAAATGTCGAATAGTCGGTTAAACGAATCAGATGATTGTTGACCCATTTTTGGAGCGGCGTATTTTCAATAAAAAGGGCATCATCATCTGAAAGCAGCAGCGAGGCAGAATGATAATATTTCCCGATATATGGGTAAATATAAAAAGAGGAGGCGTTTTCGGTTACCGAATCAATAGAAAAAGCAAGGTAGCCTTGTGATTGAGCAAATGTAACGAATTGTTTTAGTTGCGTTTGCAGATCAATGGTATCTTTTGCATTTTTATGAAGTCCATTTTTTTTTGCAAGAAGAGCTTGGGGAATAGAATCGGCACAAACGACAATGGATTTTTGAGAAAAAGCCAACGAAGTCGAGAGCAGCATAAAAAAACAACAAAAAAATCCTCTAAAATTCAACGCAAAAAAAATATTTTAAAAACAATACCGATTATATATAAACTGACTTGTATTTTATTTATTTTTGCAGTTCAAAAAAAAATGTAGAAATGAAGAAGTTATTAGTTGTAATTGGTTTATTATCAGTTTGTTTTTTCGCATTAGCAGCATGTGCTACCAGAGAAAAATGTCCGGCTTATGGTCATTATTCCCAAGTCGTACAACCTATTGATATGGAGACTGCATCAGTGAACTAACGAATTGTGGGTATAATATTCCAACATAAGCGGTTGGCAATACTAAGTATATGCCTTGTTTTTTTGCTCTATTTCGGTTACGCCCAAGAAGTGGGTGAGGTAGAGTGGAAGAAGGTTATTGTCAAAGAATGGGGTGTTGGCGGTTTTTTAAACACGAATGGCGGTGGACTTAGTTTTCAGCAGGGTCGTACGCCCACTTATTATAATAAACACTTCTGGGAGATAGATTTGTGGTATAATGCTCACCATAAGACGGTACGCGCGCGCAATCCTTATTATTCTGATGCTACGGGTTATTCATACGGGAAATTATGTGATTTGATGTTTCTGCGGGGTGGTTACGGGTTTCAGCGTACCTTGCACCAAAAGCCCTATTGGGGAGGCGTGCGGATTCGTTATACCATTTCCGGAGGATTGTCGTTAGGGTTTTCCATGCCGGTGTATTTATACATCGTCAATTATTCCACTACAGGTTCCGTTATTGGCAAATACACCGCGAAATATGAACCCGAAAAATTCGGAATTGATGATATTCTCGGTCGATCTTCTTATTTTCAGGGCATAGGGGAGACAAAATTACACCCCGGCTTCTATTGCAAAACAGGAGTCAATTTTGATTTTAGCAAAGATGAATATACGATGCATGCAATAGAAATCGGTGTTTCTATTGATATGGTTTTCCCGTTTGTTCAACAAATGGCATATAACAAAGCCAAACCATTTCATCTTTGCGCCTACATTGCCTATTATTTTGGTAAACGGAAAGGAAATTACGAATAAATAATCTATGGGAATCGTTGCCACTATTTTACAAGCTATACCTATCGGGTTCGTCATTGCCATTACTCCCGGAGCAGCTCTTTTTGGCATTATTCAAACCAGCATCTCCAGAGGATTTAAAGCCGGAATCCTTTTTGCTTTAGGCATTACCATCAGCGATATTCTGATTATTTCCCTTTGTCTGTGGGGCATGGTATCAATTATGGACAATCCAACCATTCGCTTTACTCTCAGTATTTTAGGCGGATTAATTCTCATTGTATACGGGTTGTTTACTTTTTTTAATAAGAAATCCGATTTTTCAGTCAAAAAACAGAAAGAGGTTCTCGACTCAACGGGAACAACCTCCATTAAACCCTATCAATGTTTTTTCAAAGGGTTTGCCTTCAATTTTACCAACCCGTTTGTTTGGGTACTTTGGTTAGGAATTAGCCCATACAGCGGAAACACAACCCAAATGAATATTCTCTTTTTTGCATCGATTCTTTTGACGGTTTTTATTATCGATTTAATGAAAAGTTTCTTCGCCGGTAAAATAAAGAACATTATTACACACCAAGTTGGTTATATCATCAATCGTGTAGTTGGACTTGTTTTTTGTCTTTTGGGGGTCATCATGATTGTCAGGATGTCGGTAGAACTTTATTTTTAAGATGTTGCAATTACGCTTTTCGGAAGATATTCAAACGATAGAGTGCGGGTGTGATGAAGCCGGACGGGGTTGTTTAGCCGGTCCTGTGGTGGCAGCTGCTGTGATTTTACCGCCCGATTACCACAATTCGCGCTTGAATGATTCCAAACAACTGAGCCGGAAGGTGCGCGATGAGTTGCGTCTTGAAATTGAAAAAGAAGCTGTTGGCTATGCTGTCACTTTTATCTCACCCGAAGAAATTGACGAAATTAACATTTTAAACGCTTCCATCTTGGGTATGAATCGCTCCATTGCGGCACTGTCCATTCAACCGGATTTATTACTGATTGATGGGAATCGCTTTCATAATCAGCACAATATACCGTTTCATTGTATTGTTAAGGGAGATGCCCAATTTCTGCCCATTGCCGCTGCCTCCATCTTAGCCAAAACCTATCGTGATGAACTGATGTGCCAATTAGACGCAGAGTATCCGCTCTATGGTTGGAAGAAAAATATGGGCTACCCAACGCCGTTTCATCAACAAGCTTTTATCCAATACGGCCCTTCGCCCTACCACCGCAAAAGTTTCCACCTCAAAAAACTAACCGAGCCTACTCTGTTTGAGTCAATGTAATAAATTTATTGTTTTTTAATATTAAATGATTAGTTGTTCGGTAAATTGTTGATTTAATGCCGATTGTTATACAGATAGAAGATTGTTAGCGCATACATTTCGCCATGCCGCGCGGTGGCCTTGTCATCGCGACTTGATTTTTTGATTACTTCTGATCAAGCAAAAGTAATTTAAGAAAATAATTCATTGAAAATAAGCAAACTATATATTCTATAAACAACAGAAATCGTCACTATTGTAAATTTCAAATCCTTTGTAGTCGTACGTTTGTGATGAAGATGATCATCCTACGCATCTCTTATACATTACTCGCAAATGTAAACCGGAGAAAAATTTCAAATTATAAACTGTTCAATACTAATATAATAACCAACAATTTCTTTTTTTTACTTGATAGCAAAAATTTTAAATATCTTTAGACCACTTTCTCCATTGAACCAAAAAATGATTATCTTTGTCGGTCAATTCTGCCGCATTTTTTTTGTTGCTGTCAGATGATTATTGGAAGATGAATAAACCGAAAAAAGAGAAAAAATTTTTACTACATCCCGAGTACCCGGGTGGGCGAAAAGCGTTGCGTGAATTCATTTCGGCGCATTTGCAATATCCCGAAGACGCGCTCCAGCAGCTGATTGAAGGATTTGTCACGGTGGCATATCAAGTCAGCGACGAAGGCGAAATTGAGAGCGTTCGGATTATCAAGGGTTTATCTCCTTCGTGCAATGAAGAGGCGATGCGTGTTGTTAAATTATTGAAATACAGTAAAGTATATAACCATGGCGTGCGATTGAAATCCAATCACAAAATCAATATTCACTTTCAACTGACTCCGGTGAAGCAAAAAACGATGCAAATTTCTTACACCGTTAAGCCATCGCCTCAAAGTAATATTCCAAAAAAAGAAAAACCGGTTTCTCCATCGAAGACCGGAATGGGCTATACGCTTGTTTTTCATACGGATAATAAAAAAACCAATAAATCTAATTAAAATCCATTTTGGATGTTTTGTTAATCAAAAAAGTAGTATTTTTGCAGCCTGAAAAGGGGAATTAGCTCATCTGGTAGAGCGTTTGGTTCGCAATCAAAAGGTAGTGGGTTCGAGTCCCATATTCTCCACCCGATACCCTCGTAAATAAATATTTATCAATGTTTTACGAGGGTATTTTTTTTATCCGGACCAAAAACCAGCCCTCATTTGAAAGATTGAGATTGGAAGTGGAAAAGGATTGTTTATTTGCCGGAAGGGTGTGTGTGGTAACAAATAAATGTAATTTTGCAATGTCAAATTAATAATCAACCCAATTCAATGCGAATAAAAAAATAGTAGTTTTTGCGCCATATTCTTAAAATAATGATAATTGAGATGCATCTTCTTTCGGGGGATAAAATACGCCAATAATCAAATAGGGATCGAGAGCGTTTTTCTTCTGCCATTCATAATATGTCCCCATGAATAAGTAGATGTCTCTTTCCTTTGCTATTTTCATGTATTTTTCTTTGACTTTTGATATGGCTTCTTGTTCGTTGTTGCTGTATTTTCGATAGAGTTGGCTGAGTTCCCAATCTTCAATCATGATGGTACGTACCTTACCATCTTCGGTTCGGAATTTATATCTAAATTTATATGGAATCTTTTCTGCGAAACTGAAGTTATCATCAAAATCCGTTTTATTCTCAAACAAATTCGTTTGCTGCTGCTCGGCTTCATATTTTGCTTTAATACTTGCCAAATTCTCTCTATATTTCTGCATATCAACGGGTTCAATAATCAAATCCAATATTTCAGACGGTTTAAGAACAGCCAGCGATATCTTATTTTGTTTCGTCAGATTAATCATCTCGGTCATATTGTTGAAAATCTCTTTTCTCTTGAAAATCCACGATTTTCGCAATGTCCAATTAGGTTTTCCTGAAATATCAATACGTTCCAATATTTTGAGAGTATTAATATCTCTGATATGGTAGCTTTCTGGTCTGTTGTCGTGTTTTTTATTTCGCTCCAAATCGGCTTCAATCCATTGCCATTTAGAGTAAGGCATAATGTCATATTTCCACAACAATCTATGAGGAACAGGAAAAATACGAATCCACGAACCATCTTCCCTAAATCCTGCAGTGCAAACGGTTTCTATATGTTTGCGTGACAACGTTGGATACGTCATGACTGTTACCAAAACTTTTGTCAAAGCCATAATTACAACAATTGCAGCGTGTAGTTTATATCAGACAAAGACATCAATGCTTTTGCCACTCGAGAACGATGACATTGCTCGGGGTCTTTTTCAAAACAAGTAAGCGCAACTCTCTTGTCGGAATCAATTATATTGCGGATATACAGCAAAGATTCACGATTGGTTTTTAATGTGGTTCGTTCATATTCATCAAAAAGAAGATCATAATCTTGTTGCGAACGTAAATCCTGACGTTTGTCGGATTCTATGCCTAATTGTGGAATGTGCGCATATTTAATTCCGACTCCTTCGCAAGCTTTTTGCAACTGACTTTTAGAAAATCCATATTTTTGACTATAAGCATTTTTGCGAACATCGCATAAAACATGTACATCATTTATTATTAAACAATTCATGTATTTTTCCAAAGATGAGCCCTCATATCCTATGGTAAATAACCGAGGTTCATGATAATGCCGTTTCTGCTGCTCTATTTTGGTCAATTCATCTTTGGTTAGTAAAGTTACAGCAATTGTACTTTTCGTTGCATAATATGGATACTTCAAATAGGTATAACGGATCAACTCATCTTGTGACATATTGCCAAACCGGGTTTTAATCTCGCGTAATGCCTCCTGATCAAACATATTCAAATATTGCAAATATTGTCCTTGCTGTTTCAATTGAATAAAACGTATCTCATTTTGTTCCGCAATTTGCAAATAACCATATTTTTCCATAGTTGCAATATCCTGATTGGCCTGAAAGGAAAAACATCCATAATAATATGGCACAAAATCGAAAGATTTTACGCTTTGCTGTCGAGTGAACAGAAACAAATATTTCTGCAACTGCTTTGCAGTAAGCTTACCACCAAGCACTTCCAACAAAGCTAATAATATTTTGCGTCTATAATATAGCATAATTTAACATGACGCAAAAGTACAAATAATTTTTAAATCAAATGAATTCTATTTTTGTTCTTATGTTTAATATTTAATTTATAAAACCTAACATTTCTTGATTCAAGTATAACCAAATAATTCTCCGAGAAAAATTATACAATTCATCATTCTTCATCTTTATTTTATAACTTTGCATCTTGATTTTAATACTTATTTTTCATGAAAAAATATGACTCTTTCCTCCTAGTTGCGCACCGATTCGTTCTGTCGGTTTTGGTAGCAGTTCTTTGTTTGTCAGCTTCATGTAATAATGGAAACGTCGCTGCCGAAAGGGATGGCGCGTTGCCGGTGGATACCTCCAAAATTGAAATTCCTGCGAAAATAAATGGTCGGACGGAGCGACTGATTACGCATGTGGGCTATACAGTGAGCTATAACTCTGTTTGGAAAATTCCCAATTGGGTGGCTTACGAGCTGACCGCTGCCGAAGTTGCCGGCGACTTGCCGAGAAAAGATAAGTTTGTTCCGGATCCGCAAGTGCCTGAAAATGAAACAGCTTACACCGAGGATTATAAAGGAAGCGGCTACGACCGCGGGCACATGGCACCTGCCGCCGATATGAAATGGAGCAAACAAGCGATGGAAGAATCCTTCTATCTTTCCAATATTTGTCCGCAAAATCCTAATTTAAACGGTGGAATTTGGAAAAGTCTGGAGGAGCAAACTCGTGATTTGGCGACGCAAAAAGGTACTATTTACGTAGTTTGTGGTCCTATTGTTTCTGGAAATTACCAAACTATCGGAGATGGGAAAGTGGCTGTTTCCGCCGGATTTTTTAAAGTTCTTTTGCAGAAAAACAGCTCCGGTTGGCACGCCATTGCCTTCAAATTCGATAATGTCAGCGGGAGTCGCTTGCTCTCAACTTATGCCCTGAGCGTTGATGAATTGGAAAGACTCACCGGCATCGACTTTTTCCCGCAACTGCCCGACGAAGTTGAAAATAGCGTCGAAAGTGAAGTCGATTTTTTCCAGTGGAACGTGTCGAAATAATAAAAATAGCATTACAAATCATTTCCGGCGTTATCTTTTCCTTCCGCCGCGCTGCCTTGTTTGATAATATAATGTATCAATCGTGGAAGCATAGCCGCACCATACACCCATGGCGTTATCCCCATTGATATTGCTAATGATGGGCGCAGGAGTCATAAACGGATTCTGCCCAAACGACAGTTCATTGGAAATGGTTGACCAAAAACGATAACCGGAATAGTCTAACATAGAGGTTTTTATGTAAATTGTATCACCCGGACGATAGGTAATTCGGTAAAAATCGGCTTCCTCCTCGTCGGTCATGGTCGGCATAAATAGGGATGAAGGATTGGCTCGTAATATTTCGTAATTGACAGTTTTTCCGTTGAAAGTGGCATCGTCAAACGCAACGGGCATGCTGGTAACCCACAAGCGGTCGGTCAAGTCTTTGCCGTGAATTTTAATCCGAAATTGATAATAATCTTGGGTTTCCGCGTTGTCACTCAGAAGGATGCGTGAAGTGGGCATCGTGTCGTTTTCATCAATGAACGCCAACCAGACCGAATCCAAAGCAACCGGCTGTACAATAGATGTTTGCGAAGTGTAAACTTTCCCGCCGTACTCCACTCTCAGCGCGTAACTCTTGCCGGGCTCGCCGATAATGTTCTGCCCCATATAGGCAAAATAGATGGGGGATTCTTCCGTATATGCAAAAGTCAATTGCTCCGTCTCACCGGTTGAGGAAGTAACCGTGACCACGGCATCTTTGATAAAAACTTCATTCAGCAACATATCTAAGTCGATGGTCGAAAAATAAGGGACGCTGTTGCTTACAATCACCATCGCGGGTTGCCCGTTTTCAATACTTCCTTCAATCACTATTTTATCCTGATAATCAGGAATATCCACTTCAATTTCCTTTTGACAGCCTACAAAAAGCAATCCTATCATTGTAACAAAAAAGAGATACATCCTTCTCATAGCTTAAAATTTAAAATTCCATGTAATAGAGGGTAAAATGGGGAACAAGCTCATTTGATACGCCTTGGTGGTCAAATCAAAAGTATCTTGTGTATAATTGGTTTCCGTTTCAAAAAAGACAAAAAACGGATTTTTGCGATTGTAAACGTTATAGACCGAGAAGTTCAGGCCTGTTTCAAAGCGTTTTCGTTTTACAATGGTCCAATTGACCGATAAATCCAAGCGGTGATAGGGATCTATTCGATATTCGTTTCGCTTGCTGTACTCGGTAATCAAGGAGCCGGCTAAGAAATAATAACCAACGGGAATGGTCATGGTATTGCCTGTTGAGAATACCCAAACCGCTGAAACAGAGAGCTTATTGCGGATAATTTCATAATTCAGATTGATTGAAACATCGTGTCGGCGGTCATATTTTGCATAAAAAGGCTCGCCTCCGTTCAAGTCGTCGAATTTGCGTTTTGTGTAAGATAATGTGTATCCGATAAACCCGTTAAATCGCCCTTTTGCTTTTTTGAAAAAGACCTCCATTCCATACGACCAACCCTTCCCGAAAACATACATTTGGTCAGGATTTTGCGACACATCCGACAAGTTGATACCGTCTTTGTACTCAACTAAATTCCGCATGTCTTTATAGTAAAAGTCGATGTAGGTTTCAAACATATTTTTATAAAAATTGCGGTAAACGCCTAACGAATATTGCGCCCCGATTTGGGGACGAACGATGTCGGTAGAAGGCATCCAAACATCGGTTGGTAAAGAGATGGAAGAGAGGGCAACTTGGTGGATATATTGGAAATTCAATGTATAAGAAGCTTTGATAGAGGTATTTGAATCTAACAAAAAACGCATGGAGAGGCGTGGTTCCACGTAGTTGTATTGTTTGATTAGTTCGCCGGGTTGATAGATAATGGAATCGGCAAGGGCACCGAACTCATCAAAAACATAGCGTGTAAATCTGCCAATGTGTTCAAAATGGGTGTAACGCAAACCGGCGTTGATTTTCCACCATTTAAAAGCATCGAACTCGTCATTGGCATAGATTGCCAAGTCATGGGCATAATACGGATTGGCTTTTGGTAGTGTAAGTGATTGTGATTCACCGGCTTGAACATTAAAATCATTGGGCATAAATTTATGAAAGATATAGTGAACTCCAAACCGGAAGGTGTGCGGGATGGCGGGTAGATAGGTCAGCTCCGTTTTCAGCGCATAATCTTGCACGCCAGAACTCATATTCATGGAATAAACATCCATTTCCATTTTGGTGGCAAAATCATAATTGGTAAAAGAGGCAGTGGTATTCAGAAACAATTGAGAATTAATAATATAATTCCATCGCAACGACGCGGCAGCATTTCCCCAACGGAACTGAATTTTAGTACTGCCGGAAGATGATTTGAACCCATATACATCATTTCCATAGTAGCCACC
>Ga0265294_10000731_pt1 | contig 44174 bp, 39 predicted proteins | sample MunlanPumphouse3_FD_192504 | JGI IMG/M metagenome (GOLD analysis project Ga0265294, IMG submission 192504) | Groundwater microbial communities from a municipal landfill in Southern Ontario, Canada - Pumphouse #3 | ecosystem: Environmental > Aquatic > Deep subsurface > Groundwater | place...
GTCTAAAGATTCTTTTGTGAAAGTCTTTCCCCAAGTTAAGACTACTGCAATTAACACCACAGCAACAACAACTAAAAGGATAGTTGCAATTAATGGGGAGATTGATTTTTTCTTAAAAATGTTTTTGCTTTTATTTCTGTTCATAAATTTTCACCTTTTATAAATATTATATATCTACTATTAGTTAATCAAAATATTTTTAAAGACTTGGGAAAGAAAGAAAAATTGATTATTTTAGTTTTTTAATTGTAGAACTTACTTTCTTGATAACAATTAAACCTAACTCTTTTTTTAAAAAAAATAAAGATCCTAAAAATTGATTTAAATAAAATTTATTTACTCTTACAATAACTTCTCTTTTTTCTAGATCTAAATCTATTACTGTTATATTTGCTTTGGCTGTTAGAAAAACACCAAAGACCTTTTGAAAATTATTATTCAAGATTGTAAATAAATTGTAAGGATCAGACAATATTTCCTTTGAGAAAGAGAAATGCACATATCTTTTCTTGTGCCTTAAAGTTGGTCTGATCACATTTAGTTTCTTTTTATTTACAACCATTTTTATCAATCACTTTATTTTTTCTTAGTTTTCAATTCTTAGTTTTCAACTTTAATTTTAAATTTTAATTTTCTTACCTAACAATTATTCTAATAGTATTTTTCTGTCTAACAACCTATCTATAAATTGCTCCTCTAAATTAAAGTTTATTAAAAAAGATTTTAAGATATTAATATCTACTAGTTCTTCATAGTTTCTTGCAAAAGAAGAGAATATAAAATCTGCTTGCTTTATTTTTAACAAATCTATTATAAACTGAGTTTGTTTTAAATTTCTAAGTACAAACCTATCTGTGTAAAGAGAAGTCTTAAAAGCAACAATTTTATTTTGTTGTTTAATCATGTTTGCAGACTGCTCATCAAAACTTAACTTCTCTGAAATTGGGTTTAAAAGAATATTTACTTTTAAATTGTTTATTGCTAGAGTGTTTTCTTTTAAGTTACCACCAACATAGATTATTTTTTCTAAAGATTTATATTTATTTAATAATTTTAGATCAGAAAATAAAAATAACTTATGGAATTTTAATTTTTTAGATTTTGGTAAAAGAAACTGAGAGGTTAGACTTTCTTGGGTGTTAATCTCTCTTACCACAAAGACATGTTTATAGCCTAAACTTAAGAAAGTGTCTTCAATTTTTTTAAAGCTATTATTTTCTAATAACTCTTCATAAATTATATCAAAATATTCCATTTGTTTAATCACATCTTTTCAGGCATTTCAATCCCTAAAATTGAAAGGGTTTTTGTTAAAACTATAATATATGCTTTGATAATTAAAACTCTATTTTTTTTAATAGCCTCATCTTCAACCAAGACTTGACAAGTGGTGTAAAATTTATTAAACAGATGTGCAAGCTCAAGTGCATAGTTTGCAATAATGTGCGGTTTATAGTTTCTTGCTGAATATTCTATTTTTTCTTGTAACTCTTGAAACTTGTTTATTAACAATAGCTCTTCATTTTCTAAAGTAGCTTTAGAAAGATCTTTTAGGCTAATATTACTTAGGTTTGCTTTTTCTAAAATACCCTTTGCTCTAACACCTGTATATTGAACATAAGAGCAAGAGTCTCCTGCTAAGTCTGTTGCAACATCTAGATCAAAGACTAGATTTTTAGAAGTATTTATTTTTAACATCTCAAAAATTATTGTTCCAAAGGATATTTTTTTTAGAGTTGATTGATCTGAATCTAATCCATTCTCCGTTAATACTTTATTAACTTTTGTAAAAACTTCATCTCTAAAGTCCTCATATAAAGTCATTCCACCTTCTCTTGATTTCATTTTTCCTTCTGGGGTGTTTATTAGTCCATGACTTATGTGTAGATTATTGAAGTTAGGGTAGATAAATTTAAATAATCTAAATAACTGTTTTAAATAAAAATCTTGCTCACAGGCAACAACATATAAAAAATCATTACAGTCAGGATATTTTTCTTTCTTTAAATTAATTAAGCCTATGTCTTTTGCACCATAGAGAAGAGCACCATTACCTTTGATTAAAATAAAGTTTCCAAGTTCCTTTGAACCAAGATCAGCAACAATAGCTCCGTCGTCCTCTACAAAAATGTCTTTGTATTTTTTAAAAAGGTCTGTCTTTATTTCTAAAAACTTCTTTTCAGCTTGACTTTCAAAAATCGTGTGGTCAACAGTTATCCCTAGTTCTTTTCCAACCTCTAAAAAACTATTAAAGCTTGCAGTCACAAATTTTTTTAGATCTTTTTGTAAACTTTCATCTGTCATCAGCTTAACTTGCAAATCATCAATTTCTTTTTTGTAGATGTCAGGATTTTCAGCAACCTTGTTTCCTGCAGAAATATAGATTTCACCAAACCATTTGCTTACATAACTTTTTGGAATCTCTTTTTTATTTTTTTCTAAAAATTTATAATAATACCATAACCACTTAGAAACATGAGTTCCAACATCTCCATTATAAGTTACAGCTTTTGGGTTTGCACCAATTTCTTTTAAGAGATTGTAAACTACTTGGCCAGTAACTGCGTTTCTTATGTGTCCAACATGTAATGTTTTTAGAGGATTTGGATTAAAGGTGTCAATCACATATGTCCTAGAATCAATATTTCTTTTTGTAAAGTTTTCTTTTAAGTTTAAAATATCTGAAATGGTGTTTTTAAATAATAAAAAAGAATTAATCTTTATGTTTAGATAACCATTAACTTCAAAAAATTCAAAATCCTTAGACCTTAAACTACCAGCTAGATCTTTTGCAATAACCACCGGAGATTTTTTAAGCAACTTAGATAAGAAAAAGCAAGGTAAAGAGTAGTTACCAAGATCTTGGTTAGGTGGAACTTCTAAAGACTTATAGATTTTTTCTTCAGTAATTTCTTTATTTGAAAAATAATCAAATATTATTTTAGATATTTCTCTTTTATATTCCATAACACACAGTAATCTCTAATTTAAAAAAAGCGAGTCCGGAGGGATTCGAACCCTCGACCCACAGCTTAGAAGGCTGTTGCCCTATCCACTAGGCCACGGACCCACTTATAGATATAGACTAAGAAAATATTTATAAATAGATAGATTTAAAAAAATAAAAAAAGAAAGAAGAAAAAATTACTGAGCTTGGCCTTGCCCAAGTAATTGCTGATAAAGCTTGTTTAGTTCTTCAATTTCATCATTATATTTTTCCATTACTGGATCTACCATTGCTTTTTGACCTAATTGTTCTCTAAGACTAAACAACAATTCATGTGTCTCTAAGTATTTTCCTTGTTTCTCTGCACATCTAGAAAATATTGCAGGGAATAATGCTGACATCTCATGAACAACAAAATCTTTAATTACTAGGTTTGCTTTATTGGCATCCACATAGTTCTCTATAACCAAAGATTGTGTTTCTTGCTCAAATTTCGTACAGTATGGGCAATCATAATCTGTAAACACATAGATATTTACTTTTGCTTCAGGATCCCCCATAACATAGTCTAACTCGTCAACCATGATATCATAGTTTAATAATTGATTTAGAGTAGTTATGTTTGCTGCAGAAATCAAATCAGAAACAACACTTGGAGACAACACATAACCATTAGTTGATGTCTCTACAAACAAATTTGTAAAAAAGTAAGATAGATTTTCATCAGTCATAATATCTAAACCCTCAATATTTCCATCTAAGTAGAAACCAGGAATCACAGTCAACCCAACTGCTTCAATCAAATCTCTTGCAAAAGGATCTTCATAAGATAAATAAACAACTTCTGTTTCTGAAAATAACTTGTTAAAAAATTCTTTAATCTCAGGGGTTAGTTGTTCAGAGCTTTTCATAAACTCAATTAACTCTGTAGTGTTGTCTTTAGTTATTTGATGTCTATCATTATATAAAATTGTTAATGTTGGTTCTGAATCTATATCAGATTTATATGATTTATTTTCATAGTTCCAATCAATAACAGGATCTGCTAATGCAAATTCTATTTTCTCAGAAACAAAGTTATAATCTTGAGCTCCATTTATAAAATAACCATTTACATAAATTCCAGGAGTCCCACTAACACCTAAATTTGTTGCTAAGAAAGAATCTGTTTGAATTTTCATAATTATGTCTGATGCTAAAACATTCATGTCAGGATCTGCATAATCATTTTCTAAAAGACATTGATCCATTTGTTCTGCATCTAAATCCAATTCTGTATATTTAGTTTCTAAAAAAGCAGTTTGTTTTTCTTTAACTTCTCTTAAAATCTTTAATTGCAATTCTAATGATTTTACTTGAAATTCTTCTTGTGTAATTGTTGGAATTGTAGTGTTAGTATCTAGATTTGCATCAACAGGTACATTTGTGTCAACTGGAGGATTTGTGTCATTGTTTGCTGGTGTAAAAACAGATATTAAAACAATCACAATAATTAAAATCACAAGTATTAAAATTGTAATCAAGTCTTTCTTTTTTGAGAACACACAACTTTTTTTATCTTTACAGCTTTTATTTTCTGCAACTTTAGTATGTGTTACTTTAATATCTTTTTCTTTTCCTTTTTCTAACTTCTGATCAGAAGAAGGTTTATTTTCTAAATTATCTTTTTTAGAAGAAGTTTCTTTTAAATTTTCCTTCTTCTTTTTAATAATTTTCTTTTTTTTAACCAAATTATCACCTTTAGTATAACATATATTAAATAAGAATTAGACAAAATGTTTTTAAACATACTTTATTTAATGATTATGTTACAAGATATTAATTATGGAAAATAAAAAAGAAATCTTTAAAGATTTGGAACATAAACACTATAGGATTTTTGGAGAACATTCAGCAGTAGAGATTTGCGAATGGAACAAAAAGGCTCTAAGAGGAGAAGGTGTTTGTTATAAACAAAAATTTTATAATGTTGATTGTCATAGGTGTGCTCAGATAACACCTACAGTCTTATGGTGTCATCAAAATTGTAGTTTCTGCTGGAGACCAGCAAACTATATGCCTGCTTGGGAAATGGGTGAAAGAATTGATGACCCTAAAGATATTATTGAAGGTCTATTTATAAAAAGACAAAAACTATTAAGTGGCTTTGGAGGAAACCAAAAGGTTAATTCTAAACTACTAGAAGAAAGCTTAACACCTTCTCATGTTGCTATCTCTCTTGCTGGAGAACCTACAATCTATCCTAAGATTGGAGAAATGGTTTCTTACTTAAAATCTAAAAAAGAAATAAAAAGTATATTTATCGTAACAAATGGTTTAGAGCCTAAAAGATTAGAAGAACTAAACAATAATAATTGTTTACCAACACAACTTTATCTTTCAATTGAAGCACCTAATAAAGATTTACATTTTAAAATTAATAGACCAAAAATAAAGAATAGTTGGGAAATTTTTAATAAAACTTTAGAATTGTTTCCAAAATTAAATTGTAGAAGAGTATTAAGATTTACAATGATTAAAGGAATTAATGATTCTTTAGAGTATTTAGATGAATATGTTAAATTGTTTGAAAAAACAGATTCTGATTTTTTAGAAATTAAATCGTACATGTTTTTAGGATATTCTAGAGAAAATTTGAAATTTGAAAACATGCCAAACCATGAAGAAGTTTCTAACTTTGCAAAAGAGATTGAAAAGAAGTCCTCTAAGTTTAAAATTATTGATGAACAAGTTGCTTCAAGAATTGTTCTATTAAAAAATAAAAATAGTAAATATAAAAATTTTATAAAAGACTAGGGTTAAAAAAAATTAATTTAAAAAAAGAAAAAAAGGTAATAGAGTATGGAACTTTCAGACAATTTAAAAAAAATAATAAAAATAATTAATACTAAAAAGACTGTGTGCTTGTTAGCACCTGCCTTTCCTGTTGACTTTAAATACCCTGATATAATTATTGATCTTAAAAAAATTGGGTTTTCTAAAATCCTAGAACTCACTTATGCTGCAAAATTAATAAGTATAAGGTATAGTAAGATTCTTAAAAGACTTCCAGAAAAACAATTTATCTGTGCTAATTGCCCAAGTGTTGTTAAGTATATAGAAAATAAATACCCACAGCATAAAGCTAAGATAATTAATGTGGCGTCTCCAATGATAATCATGGGAAGATATTCACATGCTGAATACCCAAGCTATAAGACGATATTTGTTGGACCTTGCCTTTCTAAAAAACAAGAAGCTATTGAAAATCATGAGGTCGATTTTGCTATAACCTTTAAAGAATTACAAGAAATTTTTGATTATTATGCTGAAAAAAAGTTGTTTAAAAAAATTGACATAGACCCAAAGACTGTTGACTTTAATAAGCTATATAATGATTATACAAAAATCTATCCACTTTCAGGAGCTGTAGCAAAAACCATGAACTACAAAGAAATTGTAGAAAAGAAACAAGTAGTTATTGCTGATGGAATAAAAGGAATTGATTTGGCAATTAAAAAAATGGAGAAAAATAAAAATATTAGACTTTTAGATATTCTTTTTTGTGAAGGTGGCTGTATTGGTGGTCCAGGAATTATGTCAAAAGATTCACTTGAAGTAAAAAAAAAAAAAATTTTAGATTATAAAAAGGAATGTAAAAAAACACCTATGGGTGAACACTTTGGAAAATTTGAATATTATAAAGATCTAAAGCTTAGAAGAAAATTATAAAAAAAGAAAAATAAAAAAGGAAGAAAAAGAGAAAAAGCGCTATACAACTTAATCAACAACACCATTCTCAGTAACATTATATATTGCTTCACCATCTGGAAGAGAAGGAGAATCTACTAGTTTTGCAATCCTCTTTGAACCAGTTCCCTTTCTTAAATAAATTCTTGTCTTTGAGGCATGCTTTACAACATTACCCCCAATAGCATCTGTAGGGTCTCCAAAGAGAATGTCAGGTCTTGACATAACCTGGTTGGTTACAAAGACAACAACATTATACAACTCTGCAACTTTCTGTAACAACCTCATATGTTGATTTAGCTTTTGTTGTCTGTCTGAAAGTTGCCCTCTACCAGTATACTCAGATCTAAATTGACTTGTTAAAGAATCCACAATCAATAATTTAACATTATGCTCCTTAATCAAATCAACGCTCTTTTCTGTAAGTAACATCTGATGGTTACTATTGTATGCTCTTGCAACATAAATATTTTTCATAATCTCATCAGGATCAACCCCTAAATGCTTAGAGATCTGTGCAACTCTTTCAGGTCTAAATGAATTTTCTGTATCAATATATAGAACTGCACCGCCTAGACCACCTTTGTCCTTAGGCAATTGAGCCATAACACAAAGTTGAAAACACCACTGACTTTTACCAGAAGCAAACTTACCATACACTTCAGTTATTGATTGGCTCTCTATACCTCCACCTAAAAGTTCATCTAAAGACTCTGCACCTATTGATAACCTAGAGATTGTCTTTCTTTTTAATAAAATCTTGTCTGCACTCTCAAAACCCATGTCTAGAGAGTCTCTTGCAGCCTTAATAGCCTTAATGGCTGTGCCTTCCCCTAAACCAGCAACAGCTACAAGTTCCATTGGTGAAGCTACAGCTATAGCCTCATAAGAATCATAACCAGCTCCTCTTAGCTTCTCTGCAGAGGTAGGCCCTATCCCAGGGAGTTTGCCTATATCTTTAGGTTTAATTTTTTCTTTAAGTTTTTCCTCTTCTGTCTTTGGAGCATCTGTCTTAAAGTCATCATCAACCTCTTGCTCAAAAGCCTCATCCTCTAAGTCATCCTCGTAAGTTTCATCAACAACTTCTTCTGATTCTTTTTCATCAAAATTATTTTTTTTTGCCATATGTTTTTCACCTTTTTTCCTTTCATCTTTTTTCACGTTTTATTTCTTGTGTTTCTCGTCTCACAAATCATTTTCCACAAGTAAGGTATTAAACTTGGGTTAACAATAATATTATGGTAAATAACTTATATATCTCTTTTGGAGGGGGGTAGTTTGCCGAGAAAGAAACCTAACTAAAAACCTATAAATAGTTTTCTATATAATATAAAATAGAAACAAATATAAAAAAATAAAAAAAGATTAAAAATGGACAGTAAAAACATAAAATGGTTAAAAGAAATAACAGATAATGATATACAAGAGGTAGGTTACAAAGCAGCAAGACTTGCAGAACTCTCAAGAGCTAACTTCCCTATACCTAGAGCTTTTGTTATTGGTAACAAATTCTATTTCTCTTTCTTACAAACAAATAATCTAAAAGAAAAAATAAACCTGCTTTTAGAAACAATAGATTACACAAATAAAAAAGACTTAGAAAAAAAATCAATTGAGATTAAAAAAATATTTTTAAATAACCAATTCACAGATGACTTTAAGGCAGAACTTGGAAAAGCATATATAAAAATTGGTGAACAAAAGGTTGGCTGGCTAAATAGCAAAGTAGATGAATTTGTTTCTATAAGACTTTCAATAACAAGCGAAGAGATAAGCCCAAAAGATTTAGACTTTATAGAACAATTTAGTGGATTTATTAATATTAAAGGAATTGAAAACATCTACAAGTCAGTCAAGGGATGCTGGGCATCTTTATATTCTCCAGAAGTCCTAGAATATATTAAAGATAATAATTTACAAATTAATAAAATTGGATATGCAATAGTTATTCAAAAAATGATAAATGCAAGTAAGTCTGGAATAATAATTACCACAAAAGAAATGCAAGATAAAAAAAGCACAGTCATAGAAGTTATTTACGGTATTGGAGGTAAAAGCCTTATTTCAGAGATTACCCCTGAACACTATGAAATTAATAAAAAAAATTATTCAATTATTAAAAAAACAAAATCAAAACAAGAATGGATGATAAGAAGATTGACAGGAAAAACAACAAAAATAAATCTTGAACCTTCTACTCTTGATAAAAACAAACTAGACTTAAGAGATGTAAAAGAACTTACTGAAATTGGAAACAAACTAGAACTGTATTTTGGAACTCCTCTCTATATTGATTGGGTTATTGGAAAAGCAGACATCCATTTAATAAGTGCAGACCCACTTGACCCAAATTTAAAAAAATTAAAAATTAAAAAGAAAAAGGACGCTTCTCTTCAAGACAAAATGGACTCTTATAAAAAAGAAGTTCTCTTAGAAGGAATACCTATCTGCCAGGGAGTGGTTAACGGAATTATAAAAGTTATAAATAAACCTGAAGACCTTAAAGATATTACAGAAAATCACATACTAGTTACTAAGATGACAACCTTAGAAATGACCCCTTACCTAAAAATTGCAAAAGGAATTATCACAGATGCAGGTAGTTCAATTTGCCATGCTGCCTTAATTTCTAAGAAATATGATATCCCTTGTGTTGTTCATACAGACTATGCAACCAAACTATTAAAGAATGGAGATAGTGTCCAGCTTAATGGGGGTGCAGGAATAGTCTACAAGCTAACAGGTGTAAAATTAGTTATAAGGGACGACTCTAAAAACAACCTTAATAAAAAAGAAGAAATTAAACTTTTAAGAAAGGAACCAGAATTTCCTGAAACAATTACAAAAATTATAATTGATTTAAAAGATCTAGATGACTTAAAAGATATTAACTTAAATGAGGTTGATGGTTTTTTAATAACTGTAAACTCTTTGTTTAAAGAAGAAGAGCTTAATGAGATTATAAAAGACAATTCAATTTTCATAAACAAGATTAAATGTAAATTAAAATTATTTTCTGAAAAGTTAAATAAAGAAATTATATATTATAAGATTAATTTACATAATTCCAATCTACTTTCAAAAAACACCTCAAGCTACGAGATAGAAACATTACTTGAAATCAATAATCCTAAAATAAATATAGTTCTTGAAAATTTAAAGTCCTCTGATGAGATAACCCCAATTAAAGAAGTTACAGATAATAATCTTTGTGTAACAATTGAAACAATTAAAGAGACTTTGATTGAAGAATATATCTCTAGAGGAATTGATTCACTTATTTTTAACCTAGAAAAAATAGACTCTTTAGAGCTTAAAAGAGCTTTTGAGATCTGTAAAGAGAATAAGATCACAAGAATCTTAAAAGTAAACAATCACTCTCAAGAAATAATAAAGGAATTAATTGAACTAAAAGTAAATTCTTTAATCATAGATTATAAAAACTTACAAATAAAAGAAACTATCTACAAAAAAGAAAGAGAACTACTTAAAAATCTTTTATCTATTTAGAAATTAAAAAAATGAGCCAAGATAGGGAGTCGAACCCTACTCTTCCGCTCTGCAGGCGGAGGCATAACCGATCTGCCATCTTGGCTTTGTAAAAGAATTAGTAATTAATAAATTACTTACTCTCTATATATTATTTATTATTAGAAGTATTTATAAAGAAAATGGAAAAAAGTTTATGAAAATTGCAATAATTAGTGATTGGCACCTTGGACTTAACTGGGGTAGTGATTTAGAATTTGATTCTTTTGCACAGTTGTCACAAGCCTTTGAACAAATTAAAAGTAAAGATGTTGACTTGATTCTTGTTGCTGGAGATTTGTTTGATAAAAAAGATCCTAACCATGAGGTCTACTATGAAGCTATAAAATTACTAAACAATGTAGATACTGAAAACAAAATTAATTTAAAAAATGCAGAAGGTATGATATTAAAAATACCAATGCTCTCTATTTTTGGAAATCATGAATTTAAAGGTAAAGACTATAAATCAACAGTTGAGCTTTTAGAAGTTATTGGCTTTTTAAAAGTCTTACATGCAACTTCTGTAAAAATAGGAGATGTTAATGTCTTTGGTTTAGGGGGGGTTCCTGACAGATATGCAAAAGATATTTTAAATAAGTTTAATCCTCTACCAGTTCCAAATGAATATAATATTTTGATGGTTCATCAATCTTTTAAAGAATATCTACCGTTTGACTCAGAGGACATGCTTTCTTTATCAAACCTCCCAGCTAATTTTAATTTAATTATTAATGGGCATCTTCATTGGAACATTGTTGTTGATCTAGAACAAGGTGGTAAATTTATGATGCCAGGCTCAACAGTGTCTACTCAAAATAAAAAATTAGAAGCAGACAAACCTAAGGGCTTTTACTTGCTTGACACAAACACCAACAATTTAGTTTTTGAAGAAATTAAAAACACAAGACCTATCTTTTATATTGATTTAAAATTTAATAAAGTAGACATACAAACAATAACCTTAGAGATTAGAAAAAGACTTACAGAAATAAATAATAAAAAATATAATAAAAAACCAATGGTAAGGGTAAGGATTAAAGGGGACTTAGAAGAAGGATATTTTTCAAAGGATTTAGATTTGAAAAAAATAGAACTTGAGTTTCCTGAACTTTACCTTTCTTTTTCAAATAAGATTGATGAGAAGAGGCTTAAGGAAAGCTTAGAAAAGCTAAAAGAACTACAAACTAAAAAAGCTAATGTTGAGGGAATCTCTAGAGAAATATTTTTTGAACAACTAAAGCAGACACAATTTTCTAATTCTTTTGATAGCCAAAGACTATTTGAATTATTGTATAATAAAGATCTTGAAAAAGCAAAAGATATTATTTTAGATAAAGATTCTAAAATTTAAAATTTTGATTTAAGATAGAAATTATATTTAAAAAAACCAACTTAAACATTTTATTTAAATTTTTTCCTAAACAACAAATATGTTTAAAATACTTTTTAATCATAAGCTTATATATGAAATGCAAATCATACTTTTTGTTTAATGTTCTTTCAAACAAAACAAGGTGGAAAATCATTAATTCCTTATATTTGTCTGACAAGTTTGTACAAGACATCTGTAAAGATATTGATGAGGAACAATCAAAAGTTAGTCACAATCTTAAAACATTATCAAACTGTAATATTGTTTTTTCAAAAAGGGAAGGCAAATATATTAAATATTCTTTAAATAAAGAAACAATTAAGCCCCTAGTTGAAATTGTTAACAAACATACAGCTAACTTTTGTAAAGGGAAATGTAATATTACAGAAAAGTGATAATCTTATGACAGAAATTATATATTTAGATTATGCAGCAACAACACCTCTTGACAAAGATGTTTACAAAGAGATAAAACCTTTTCTTACTGATCACTATGGAAATTCTGCAAGCTTACACTCTTTAGGCAACTATGCCAAAGAAAGGGTAGAAGATGCAAGAGAAAACATTAAAAAAAAACTAAATGCAAACAATTACAAATTAATATTTACTTCTGGAGGGACAGAAAGTAATAACCTTGCACTTAAAGGAATTGCAAATAGTTATAAGGAAAAAGGAAAACACATAATTGTTAGTAAAATTGAGCATGACTGTATACTAAATACTGCAAAGTTTTTAGAAAAAGAGGGCTTTGAAGTTACTTACTTAGATGTTAACAAAGAAGGCTTTATTGACTTAGAAACTTTAAAAAAGAAAATTAGAAAAGACACAATTCTAGTTTCAATAATTCATGCAAATAATGAGATTGGAACTGTTCAAAATATTAAAGAAATTGGTAGAATCTGTAAAGAGAAAGAAACATTATTCCATACAGATGCTTGCCAAAGTTTTACAAAGATACCAATTGACTTAGAAGAAGATAATATTTCCTTAATTACAATTAATGCTCATAAGATCTATGGACCTAAAGGTGTTGGAGCTTTATTAGTTAAGAACGGAATTAAAATTACACCTTTGCTACATGGTGGGGGGCATGAATATAATCTTAGAAGTGGAACTTTAAATGTTTCTGGGATTGTTGGTTTTTCAAAAGCAACTGAAGTGATTACTAAAGAAGATGTTATTAGGATGACTGAACTTAGAGATTATTTAATTTCTAAAGTTCTTAAAAAAATTCCTTCTGCTAAATTAAATGGACCTAAAGAAAATAGACTGTGCAATAATATAAATTTTAGATTTAATTATATTGAGGGAGAATCAATTCTTTTACATTTAGATCTTTTAGGAATTAAGGTTTCAACTGGTTCTGCTTGCTCCTCAAATACCTTACAAACAAATCATGTAATTAAAGCTATTGATGTTAAGCCTGAAGAAACAAATGGGGTCATAAGAATAAGTTTAGGGAAAGAAACAACCAAAAAAGAAATTGAAAAGGTAATAGAGGTCTTACCTATAATTATTGAGAAGTTAACAAAGATGTCTCCTTTTTCAAAGTGAGAGATGATGAAGATTAAAAGAAGAACTCCGCAAGAAATTAAAAAGAATAAAGAGATACTTAAGAAAAGTACTTTTGGATTAAAAGATCTACAGAATAAATATAGAGTTAGTAGAAATAAACCTAAAAAAGTATTTGTTATTCAAAAACAAACAGTACATGAACCAAACTTTAAATTTTATAAAGAAGGTTTTGTATATAAAACCATGGCTAAAGACAAATACAGGATGTGGAAAGAACTTTTTGACAAAGGAATTTCTGTTGAGCAAATAGAGGGCACAGGGAATAAAATTTTAAAAGAAATAAGAAAAGAAATAAAAGAAAATAATTTTGAAATTAAAAAAGGACAGGTGTTAGTTAAGTCTAAAGCAATTGGACAAAGATATTTACTTGGAAAAGACAACCAATCTATTGTAAAAAATCTTGTAACTATTGAAAGATTAATTGAAAAAAATGTAATTTCTCAATTTACAAAAGAACAAAAAAACAGTATAAGTTTACAGATTACAAAAATAACATTACAGTTATTAAAAAATGATTATACACACTCACATCCTCATTTAGGAAATTGGGCAATAGACATCTCTTCTAAAAACCCAAAAGTATATTTGATTGATTTTGACAAAATTAAAAAAATAAATAATAAATTAGATTTTATGACAGTAAACACAGATCTTTTAGAAATTGCAAATATTATTAGTCGTATTAGAGGAGAAAAACAAATGTCTAATGAGATGTATAGCGCAGTTTCTAAAAAATTTACAACCTACATATTAAAAAGAAATAAAGAATTAAGACAATTAAAAATGTGATCAGTTTATGGTAAATAACACAAGCTATTCAGAAAAAGTAAAAGACCATTTCCTTAATCCTAGAAATATGGGGAAACTTGAAAATGCAGATGGTGTTGGTCAAATGGGAAATTTTTTGTGTGGAGATGTCATGCAGGTTTACATCCAGGTTGAAAAAGATAAAGAAGGTGTAGAATACATAAAAGATATTAAATTTCAGACAATGGGTTGTGCAGCAGCAATATCTACCTCTTCTATGATTACAGAACTTGCAAAAGGAAAAACTTTAGAAAAAGCTATGAAAATCACAAATGCAAGTGTTGCAAAAGAACTTGATGGTTTACCTCCAATCAAAATGCACTGTTCAAATTTGGCAGCAGACACTTTGCATATGGCAATTAAAGATTATTATAAAAAACAAGGCTTTGATATTTCTGAACTTGAGAAAAAAGACGCATGTTACAGATGTTGTGAGCATTAAGAAAAAAATATGACATTTTTTAAAAAAAGAAGAAAGAGGACAAAAATATGTTTACAGAAAAAACAAAACTTGGAGAAGTTTATGATATTAAGAGAGGACAAGAAATCTTAGCAAAGTTTGCAGTACCTTGTGTTACTTGTCCAATGGCAAGAATGGAACTTGATCTATTAAATCTTGGACAGATTGCTGAGATGTACGATATTGACTTAGTGGGTTTGTTAAAAGAACTAAATGAATTGAAAAAGAAAAAATGATTTATAAAACGATTAATTAAATTACAAAATCAAAATTATCAATAAATTAAATTTAGGCAATTATAATAAAACCAAAATTATAATTAACCCCAAACCTCATCTCCTTTATTATCCTACAGCTTTTTCATTTTTTCTTTCTGAATTTTATTTAAAAATTTAGAATTGTTTTCTTTTTTGTTTATAAATTTCTTTCATAATTATGTCTCGTATATTAAATTAATTATTGTAAAGAAAATTAAAGAAATTAATTTAAAAACTTTTTATCAATCTCTAAAATCTTATCTTTAATATCGTAATCTAAATTCTCAAACTCAGAAACAATATTACTAGATAATGATTTTTTAGAAATATTTTCTGAAAGATTATATTGTAAGTTTAAAATTTCTTTTTTTAAAGTTGTTAATTGAACTTTTGACATCTGCTCAATATTTGTAGAAAGTAATCTTTGTAATTTTCTTAAATCAGAAAGAATTAAGGACAAAGAAACATTTGTATTTTTCTTTGCAAGACCATAATCTACACCTTGCTTATATTTTATATTTACCATATTTAAAATACCTCTTTTTAAATTATCTTAACTTATAAAATAATTGACATAATAAATAATACCTAAATTAAAATATAAAAAGACTTAGTTAACTAAGTAAATAGAAGAAGAGAAAAGAGTTGACAAAGTTAACTCCCCTTGTTGATGGAAAATTAAATTGTTCTTGTAAAGAATAGTTTCTCTTTCAAAAAATAACTTATATTATTAGAAAAATCTCTTCCTATAACTTATCTTTACAACCTCTTTTTACAACTTCTTCAATTTAATTTGCTCAATTGTCTCTGGGTTTACTAAGGTTGAAAGATCTCCATAGTCCTCTGAGTCATAAGCAATTGCTCTTAAGATCCTTCTAATTATTTTTCCACTACTTGTTTTTGGTAGAGCTTTTACAACTTGGATCTTGTCAGGTTTTGCAATTGGTCCAATCTCCTTAGAAACATGCTCTCTTAACTCTTCAACTAAATTGTCAGAAATTACAATTCCTTCTCTTAAGATTATAAAAGCATACATCGCCTGCCCTTTTATCTTATGTAGGAAAGGAACAACTGCCGCTTCTCCAACATTCTTATTAGAAACTAAAGCAGACTCTACTTCTGAAGCTCCAATTCTGTGACCTGAGACTTTAATAACATCATCTAATCTCCCAATTATAAAATAATCCCCGTCCTTGTCTACCTTTGCTCTATCTCCACAAAAATAATAATCTTTAAACTTAGACCAATAGATATCTAAAAAAAGTTGATGATCTTTATAGATTGTCCTCATCATTCCTGGCCATGGTTTTTTTATAACAATGTTTGCTGGTTCATCAATTTCTGCTTTTGAAAAATCATCTCTTAAAATCTCTGCTTCAATTCCAAAGAAAGGCTTTGTTGCAAAACCAGGTTTTAAATTAAAGGCTCCAGGAAAAGGTGCAATTAAAAAACCTCCTGACTCTGTTTGCCACCAAGTATCAACTATTGGGCATTTTCCATTTCCAACATTCTCATAATACCAAAACCATGCTTCAGGGTTGATTGGTTCTCCAACTGACCCTAATAATTTTAAACTTTCTAAATTATATTTTTTTAAAGGCTCTTTTCCAAACCTCATCAAAGATCTAACAACTGTTGGTGCTGTGTAAAAGATGTTAACCTTATGGTCTTGAATTATTTTCCAATAACTTTCATTATCTGGGTAGGTTGGAATTCCTTCAAACATAATTACATTTGCTAAATTAGATAGTGGACCATAGATCATATAAGAATGCCCTGTTATCCAACCAATGTCTGCTGTGCAGAAGTAAACATCACTTTTGTGATAATCAAAATTATATTTAAAAGTTTGGTTAACATACAAAAGATAACCACCAGTTGTATGAAGTGTGCCTTTTGGTTTTTCAACAGTTCCTGAATTGAACAAGATAAACAAAGGATCTTCTGCTTTCATAGTTTCACAATCACAGTCTTTTGAAATATTTTCTGAGTTTATTTCTTGATCCCAAAAATATTCATTTTCTTTTAATTGTAAATCTAAGTTTACTCTTCTAATAATTATTTTAGATTCAATTGTGGGGTTGCCTTCTAAAGCTAAATTAATATCCTCAATAAAATTAATTACTTTCCCATTCCTGTAAGAACCATCACTTGTAATTAATAATTTAGATTCTGCAAAATCAATTCTATCTTTAATTGTAGGAACACTGTAACCTGCAAAGATAACTGAATGGACAGCTCCAATTCTTGCACAAGAAAGAACTGCAATTATTAGTTCTGGAATCATTGGCAAATAGATTGAAACCCTATCTCCTTTTTTCACACCTTTACTTTTTAAAACATTTGAAAATTTTGAAACAAGTTCATGTAATTGTTTATAATTTATTTTCTTTGTTTCTTTTAGATCATGTGATATCCAGGTTAAGGCTGTCTTTTCTGAATCCTCTTTTAAATGTCTATCAACACAATTGTAACAAGCATTTATTGTTCCATCCTCAAACCAAGAAAAGACCTTTCTATCTTTGTTAATCCAATTGAAAGACTTGGTAGGAAATTTAATCCAATCTAAATCTTTTGCTTTTTCTAACCAAAAGGTATTTGGATCTTCTATTGATCTCTTATAAATTTCATAATATTCTTCTACAGATTTTACATATGCTTTTTCTGAAAAGTTTTTATCAGGGGGATACTCTTTACTCATAATCTACACATTTTTCAGTTTTAATTTTTAATTTAAATTAAAATCATATGATTTCTATATATCATATGTTAAAAATATATATTAGTCAATAAATATATAAGAGTTATGATGTAGATATATTAGAAGACTTTAGATTAATTGTAGGAATAGATATGAAAAAAGAAAATTTTGAAATAATTGTTTTTGGAAGAGGTGGACAAGGTGCAAAAACCTGTGCTCAAATTATTGCAGAAAGTGCTATGCTTTCTGGAAATGAGATTCAAGGCTTTCCAGAGTATGGCCCTGAAAGAAGGGGTGCACCTGTTAGAGCATTTGTTAGAATTTCAAATAAAAAGATTAGAATCCACGAACCTGTTACCAACCCTGATATAGTTTTGGTTATTGATTATAAGTTATTTGAAACTATGCCTGAACTAAAAAATTATAATTGCCCAATAATTATTAATACACATAAAGAAAAAAGTTATTTTAAAAATTTAAAAAGTAAAGAACTATACACAATTGATGGAAGTGCCATTGCACTTGAAGAAATTAAAATTGATAACCCTAATATTGTCTTGATTGGAAGCCTTCTAAAATATTTAAAAAATAATAATTTAGAAAAATTAGTTGGATATCAAGATGTTAAAAAATCAATTGAAATTCAATTTGAAAAAAAAGGTAAAAGACAAATAATTGAACCTAATTTAAATTGTTTAAAAAAAGGTTTTGAAAAAATATAAAAATCATAATTTTAGAAAAATATAAAGTATGAATGACATATGGCTACTAAAAAGAAATATAAAAAACTACCAATTGGAGGAACACTTCCAGGAGGAACCTCAACAGAAACAAAAACAGGACATTGGAGATCTGAAAAACCGATTTGGGATAAAAAAAGATGTATCCAATGTATGATGTGCTATATTGCCTGTCCAGAAGATTGTATAATTGCAAAGAAGATGAAAAAAGGAATACAGAGAAGCGAAACTGATTTAAAATTTTGTAAAGGATGCGGGATCTGTGCCCAAGTGTGCCCTGTAAAATGTATAGAAATGGTTAAAGAATAATATGGAAAAAAATAATTATTTTATAAAATAGAAAAATAGAGAACTTATGAAAAATAAAAAAATTGCATTAAATGGAGGAGAAGCAATCTCTTATGCCTTAAAACAAATTGAACTTGATGTCTTTGCAATGTACCCAATAACTCCACAAACCCCAATTATTGAAAGTTATGCAAAATTTGCTGCAGATGGAGAAGTAGATTGTGAGATTGTTAGAGTTGAGTCTGAACATTCTGCACTTTCAGTAGTTGTTGGTGCTGCATCAGCAGGGGCAAGAGCAGTAACAGCCACAGCTTCGCAAGGTCTGTTATATATGTTTGAAATGCTTGCATTAACTTCAGGACTAAGACTTCCAATTGTTATGCCTGTTGTTAATAGAGCAACATCTGCTCCAATTAATATTCATTGTGACCATTCAGATTCTATGTCTGCAATTGATCAAGGTTGGATGCAAGTCTATTGTGAAGATGCACAAGAAGCATATGCTATGACTTTATTTTCTACAAAGCTTGCAGAAAAAGTATATTTGCCAATTATGATTTGCTCAGATGGTTTTGTTACATCCCATAATCTTGAGACAATTGAAGTCTTTGATGATAAGGTTGTTAAAAAGTTTGTTGGAGAGTATAAAGGTCCTTACAATTTACTTAACACAGAAAAACCAATCTCAATTGGGCCACTTGCACTTCCTGATTATTTCTTTGAAATAAAAGTGCAGATGTTTGATGCTTTTAAAAGTGTGGAAAAAGAATATAAAGAAATTTCAAAAGACTTTGAAAAATTTTTTGGAGAAAAAATAAATATTTGTGAAGATTATTTTGCTTCAAAATCAGAAATTGTAATTGTTGTTTTGTCATCAACTGCTCAAAGCACAAAAGATGTTATTGATAAACTTAGACTTGAAAAAAAATCAGTAGGTTTACTTAGACCTATTCTTTTTAGACCATTTATCTATAAAGAGTATGCAAAATATTTAAAGAAAGCAAAAACTGTTATTGTTCTTGATAGGTCTGAGGGGCCTGGTAGTCATGCACCTCTCTTTAAAGACATATCTTTGAGTGTGATTAATGAAAAGAATAAACCAAATGTTTACTCTTATGTCTTTGGACTTGGTGGAAGAGACCTTTATCAAAAGGATATTGAAAAATTATTAAATGATTTTTTAAATGGAAAAATAAACAAAAATAAATATCTTGGACTAAGAAAATGATTAGGAAAAAATTAGAAAATAAAATATAAACTTGAGAAATTATGAATAATATAGAAGTTGCAGAAAGAATAAATAAAGAAAAAAAAATAGTAGCAGGACATAGAACCTGTGCAGGGTGCCCAATAACAATTATTTTAAGAACAGCTTTGGCAACCCAAGACAGCCCAGTAGTTGTTGCTAGTGCAACATCCTGTGCAGAAGTTACAACAACTATTTATCCTTATACCTCTTGGAATGTTCCTTGGATTCATTCTGTTTTTGCAAATGTTGCAGCTACAATTTCTGGAGTGGAGTCAGCTTATAATGTGCTTAAAAGGAAGGGGAGAATAAAAAAAGAAATTAAATTCTTAGCATTTGCAGGGGATGGTGGATGTTACATACCAGGCACAAAAATATTAACAGAAGATGGATTTAAAAACGTAGAAAAAATTACTAAAAAAGATGTCATTTGGTCAGTAAATCCAAAAAATAAACAAATGGAAAAATCAACAATTATAAAAATGCACAAATATAATTATAAAGAAAAAATAGTTAGTGTTAATCATAACTTTGTTCACTTTGATGTATCACTACAACATAATGTGCCTATATATAATAAATTAAATAATAAAATTGAAGTGATTAAAGCACAAGAACTTTTAAATTACGGTAGGAGTGATAAAGTAAACATTATTACTGGTGACTTAATATGGAAAGGAAAAAATAAAACTTTTTTTGAATTACCATCTGTAAAATATAATAAACTATCTGCAAATAAAAAAATTGTTAAAAAAATTAAAATGGAAGACTGGTTAGAATTTTTTGGATACTGGATATCAAAAGGACATCTATCAAAAAAATCTGAAAAAAGAGAAAAATATAATGTATATATATCTCAAACAAAAAAAGAATATGTTAAAAAAGTGCACAACTGCTTAAATAATACTAATTTAAATAACTGGTACAGCCAAGATAGATTCATTATAAATAATCAACAATTATGGACTTATTTAACACAATTTGGAAAAGCAAAAGATAAATTTATCCCTAAAGAATTCAAAGAATTATCTAATAAACATCTAAAAATATTATTAGATGCATTAATAGTAGGAGATGGAACTATTATAAAAAGAAAAAAAACAATTGCTTATTCTTATAGTACAACATCCCCAAAATTAAAAGATGATGTGATAGAAATTGCTTTAAAATTAGGATATAGGGCACATTTAAATACAAGTAAAAGAAAAGGACGTTATGAATATGCAATATCTCTTTCAAATTACAAACCTACTAGTCTTGCAAATTTAAGAAGAAAACAAATTTCTAGTTATGATTATGATGGTGAAATATATTGTCCTGAATTAAAAAAAAATCATATAATGATTATTGAAAAAGATGGCAGAATTAGTACAAACATGAATAGTTTTGACATAGGTTTACAGTCACTTTCAGGAGCTCTTGAAAGAGGACATGATTTTGTTTATATCTGTTATGATAATGAAGGGTATATGAATTGTTTGTCTACAGAATCATTGATTATGACTGAAACTGGATTAAAAAAAATTACTGAAATTAAAAAAGGAGAAAAAGTTTGGGCCTTTGATCAAAAAAGTTATCACCCGGTACTTAAAAAATGCACAGGTGTATTTGATAATGGAAGAAAAAAAGTATATGAAATAGAAACTATTCATCAAAATATTAAAGCAACTTCAAATCATCCTTTTTTAACATTAAAAAGAAATGGAAGGGGAAAAGAAAGTGAACTAATATGGAAAACAGTTTCAGAACTTAAACAAAATGATGAAATTGTAACTATTAAAAGATTATACGATAAAGGAAAAACATTTAAATTTGAAAAAATAAAATTAGCTGAAAAAGGAAAAAATAAAAAAAATAATATAAACAAAGTTAAAATTCCAACAGAGTCTAGTAAAGAACTAATGTTATGGCTAGGATTATACTTAGAAAATGGCTGGATTAGAGAAGAAAAAGGAGAAATTGGTTTTGCACTACCAGAAAACACAAAAGAAAGAACTAAGTTAATCAAAATACACAAAAAAATATTTGACCAAAGTAATATCTCTAAAGACAAATATTATATTTACTTTAATTCAGTAAATATTAGTAAATTTATTAATTCACTTGAATTTAAACAAGGAGCAAAAAATAAAACAATACCATCCTGGGTTTTCACATTACCATCTAATCAGAAAAAAGAATTTATAAAAGGATTAATAATGTCTGATGGGCATATTTATGAAAAGAAAAAAGAAAGTTACAGATATGTGTCAGTAAATAAAGATTTAATTGAAAGATTAAGATTGTTATTACAAACCATGGATTATAGAGTTGGAAAAATTACAACTCAAAAAAAGAAAAAAGGAACATTAATAGTAAATAGACCATTATTAAAGGATTGTGAATATTATTCAATTTGTTTTTCAGAAAAAGATAAATGGAACTTAGAAAAATACAGTGCCCAATATAAATATCAAAATTTTTTAATAAAAAATAAATACTTTGAAATTAAAAAAATAAAAAACATAATTCCAAAAAGTATTGAACAAACTTTAGATCTTAGAATAGAAGGAGAACATAACTTTATTGCTAATGGAATTGTTGTACACAACACTGGTAACCAACGTTCTTCAGCTACACCCTATGGAGCTTCAACAACAACCACACCTTCAGGAAAGGTAAGCGTTGGGAAGGAAAAATTCCAAAAGGACTTAGCAGCAATTTCAATTGCTCATAACATCCCATATGTAGCAACAGCTAATCCTTGGAACCAAGTTGACTTATATAATAAGGTTAAAAAAGCATTTGATAAAAAAGGACCTGCATTAATCTTAGTCTTTGCTGCTTGTCCTACAAACATGAAAGCACCATCAAGCCAAACAATCAACATTTCAAAGTTAGCAACTCAAACTAATTTTTGGCCACTTTATGAGTTTGAAGATGGGAAATACACAATCAACTACAAACAAGATAAAAGGCCACCAATTGAAGAACTTTTAAAAACTCAAACAAAATTTAAAGAAGTTTTAAAAAATAAAGAAGAGATTAAAAAAATACAAGAACATGTTGATGAAGAATTTAGAAAATTATTAGAAAAAGAAAAACTTACAAAATAGATCAATCATGCCAAACCCATCTACCCATATATACTTTGCAAAAAAAATTGTTTCTAAAAATTCAATTTTAAAGAATAAAATTAATTATGATTATTTAATATCTGGAGCAATCTATCCTGACTTTTATTATTTTGTGCCATTTAAAACTAAAAAGTTTATTGGAAAAAACTTAAGTGACTTTTGGCACGGGGATAATGATAATAATAAAATTGGTTTTAAATTTGCAAAAGATTTAGTTAAATATTCAAAAACAAAAGAAGAATTTTCCTTTGCTCTTGGGTTTCTTTCCCATTTTTGTTTAGATCTAAGGATACATGGGTATTTTAGAAAAACACATAATCTAAGTAATATTAATCATTTGATTTTGGAACACTTTCTAGACATGGAACACAAAATCTATGTGCCGATGATAAAGTGTCCAAAAAGGCTATTAAAAGAAGTTTTTAGAAAAGAGCATCCCTTGCTTTCTAAAAAGTATATTTTACAACTAAACTTGAATCATATTAAGAGATTTTCATTTAAGATAACTTACAACACACTTAAATTTCTAATACTTAAAAAATATAAAAATCAGAAAAGAGCTAAAAAAATAATGATTTGGGATCTCTTTTTATATCTTGGTTACAAAAAACCATTAACCCAAAGATATTTTAAAAATATTAAAAGAATTATTTATCCTGACTTTTCTTTAAAAGACAAACACATGAAAAATATGAAACAAGAAATGAAGAATGCAGAAGAGGATTTTATAAAAGAAATTGAAAGTAAAGATTTTAAGATTGTGAAATAAAAAAATCAATTAAAATTGATACTGAACAAAAAATTAACAAAATAAAATTTAAAAAATATTGAACAATTTTAAAAAAATAAAAATTTAAACTATTCCACAAAAATATTATTTTCAATCTTTTTAGGAAGATATTCTTTTGCTACAAAGTCTAAGGACTTGTTTGCTAAAGCCTGTTGCTCAATTCTTATCTTTTTCTCAATTGCTAACTTTATTTCTTTTTGCCAACCAGCAGACTTAAACCAATCGTAGTTCATTAGTTCTTTTGCTCTTTTAACATCCCCATCTTTCATTTTCTCAGTCACATTCTCTAAACCATAGTGTTCAACATCTGTTAAAGTCATACCAACAAACTTAGCATCAGGGACTGCTAAAAACTTTGAGTGTGCTGCAAGAGCCATTGATCCACTTTTGATAACTGAATAGATATACCAACCATAAGGATCCCCATCAGTAAAGACAACAACAGGTAAATTAAATTCTTTATTTAGCCTATGGATTAGTCTTCTTGAACCTCTTGCTGCTTGCCCAGAAGTTCCAATCAAAATACATTTGTTTTGTTTAGGAAATTTTTCCTCAATTAACCTACCATACATCGCAGCTGTCTCTACAACTAAAAGGTAATCAGCATTAACATCTTTAATTTCAATTTCTTCAGGTTCAATTCTTGACATTATTGACCATCCACCTCTTCCTAGCTTAGAGGCATTAAACTCATCATTTTCGTGTTTTCTGTCAATCAATGTTATGTCCCCATATAAGGATCCTTTGGGGTCTGCTTGTAAACCTAACTTCTCTCTTATGGTGTTTACTGAATGTTCTAAATCAACAATAACATCATTTGATTCTTCTTGTCCATCAAAAGTATTTTCTTTTGTACCTTTAACTGTGTGTTTTAATTCATAATAGATTTCTCTTATTGATGCGGTTTTGTCATGTAATAAATATTCATGACATTTGTCAGCAACAATCATTGTCTGCATAAACTTTCTTGCAGCTCCAAGATTTAAAAAAGGTCTTGTTACTTGTTTATCCCCTAGTTGAATAAATTGTTTTTTTTCATCATAATAAACATTTGAAAGACCTCTTACTTTTGTTGTAAAAGTAGGGTTGTGATTATTTTTAATTTGGGTAACAATATTATCTAATTTTTCATAGACTCTTTTAGCAATATCTTTATTACCTTCCACTTCGTGATCTTCTAATTTTTGTTTTTTAACTTTTTTTTCAACCATAACTATTTTCACTTTTTTTAATTTAATTTTTTTATATTGTCTAAATTTATTTTCTAAAATGTTTAAAATTTAATTTATAATTTTAGATTAATTTAATCTTCTTCATCAGCTTTATTTTTCTTACTATTTTTTTTGTGTTTTTCAACATCATCCTCTTCATCTAAAGTCTCTTCTTTAGAATGATTGTTGTCAGAAGCAATATGATCAAGTTCATCATCCATCTTTAACTTTTCAAGAACCATTCTATCTAAATTTCTTTGTAATAAGTTACCATCAGCCCCAGTTGCATTTACTAAAGCACTTACAACTTCTGGTGCATATTTAGAAAAGACTTTTCTTTTTTCTTTTTTAAGTTCTTCTTTTTTCTTATCAATTATGTATCTACCAAGTCTTCTTGCAACATCCATCAACGCTAATTTCATGTCAGTAACAATTTCTTCTTCATCAGCAATTGCAGACTTTCCTGCAGAGGTGTAAGGTATATGTACAGAGACTAGGTTTACAAAAACTGTAACTGGAGAATTATCAAAATTAGAAATTCCATATCTTTTCCAATCAACAGAAGACACTGTCTTTGTGATCACACATCCACCAGCATCAAACAACAACGGAGCTTTATTTGCATATCTTATAATCTCTGAAACTCTTACTTCTTTTGGAGTTTCTAACTCACTGTTTTCAAGTTCTTGTTTCTTCTTTTTACTAACCTTTGCACTCTCTATACTTACTAGTCTTCCGGCATTACCACCATAAGCTAAACCAACTTCAATTTGGAAAGAGTATCCACCTTGGTAAACAGAAGGCTTTCTTGTGTACACAAAACAAAATTCAGGATCAATAATTGATTTTAAAGATTTTTCCACAAACTTTTCTCCAATTGGAACTAGGTTGTCTGTGTTTGGTGCAATAAATTTTGTTTTTTTAATAGCAAAAACTATTTCTTCTGCTTCTTCCCAAGTTAATTTTCTTGGATCTTTGTTTAGATCAAAATGAACTAATTTTGAAACGTTGTCAATAGCAGTTTGTCCAAACCTGTCAAAGGTTAAAGTCAGATAAGAGGAGACTTTTCTTGCTGTTGAGTATCTTGCAAGACTTAAAACTTCATCAACAGTTACTCCTCTTGGGTGTGGCTTTACTTGCTTTGGAATTGCAGGCAAAGTCTTTACTGTTCTTTCATATTTTGTAACTTCTTGGAAAGGATCTTCAAAGATAATTGTTGCATGTGGATTTGAAATTGCTGTTCTTCTTAGATATTCATCAACAGAGCCTTGTCCTTTCTTATATTGAATGTCTTTGAATTTTGCTTTAATTGCAAGACCTCTATATTTTTTTTCTAAATATGATTTGTCTGTTATCTTTGGGCTATTTGTTTTAGAATCAATAGAAATTTCTAAAGATACAGTTTTTCCTTTTGTTGTTCCACTAATAACTTTTGTGGGTTTTCCAGTTGTAATTTGTGAAAATAAAATAATTCCTGAAACTCCAATTCCTTGTTGTCCTCTTGTCTGAACTAATCTGTGGAATTTTGTTCCAGCTAATAATTTCCCAAGAGCCTTTCCTATTTTTTCTTCAGGAATACCTGGACCATTATCACGGCTTGAGATCTCATAGTATTCTTCACCAATCTGTGAAATCTTAACTTCAATTTCTGGTAGGATTCCTGCTTCTTCACAAGCATCTAAGGAATTTGTAACAAGTTCATGAATTATTGTTGTTAATGTTCTTTGTTTACCATACAGACCTAACATCTGTCTGTTTTTTTTAAAGAAATCAGCAACTGAGTGTTCTTTAAATTCAGTAAATAAAACATTAGCATCTATTCCATCTGTATTTTGTGTTTTTTTTAAAGTATCTTCTTCTGACATTAATAATCACTATTTTTTTAAAAAGTTTTTAAATTTTAAAGTTTTTAAATTTAACTTAAAGGTAAGCGCTATATATAATATATTAAAATATATTTATAAATAGATTGACATTTGTAAACATAAACAACAATTTTTTATATAGTTTGTTGATTAATGTAAATATGTTTAAATTAATTGGGTTTGTTAATGCATCGTGGGCACCTCTAAAATGGGTTGTTGGGTTTGAAAATGTAGGTTATGAGTGGACTAGTAACGTAGTTTACGCATGGCTTTATACTTTTGATCGTGGTTGTGAGTCTTTACCCCCTTCCTCCTCCTCCCTTTCCCTTCCTTCCTCTATCTTTAAATCTTTATCTTCTCATAAAAGCCTATATTTTGCATCAAGAAAAAGAATTTTAAGAAAAATTAAAGTAAATAACATTAAACTTTTAGATCCAAGAACAATTTTAATATACGATATTAATTCTAAAGAAACTATATTTGAAAAAAGAGAATTTTTTAAAATACAAAAAATAAAAAGAACAGAAGAAAAAAAACTATCAACAATAAAAGAAACTTTAGAAAAAGCAGTTGTTAAAAGAATTTCTAAAAAAGGAAGTGTTGGAGTTTTGTTTAGTGGAGGAATTGATTCTTTATTAATTATTATGATACTACTTAAATTAAAAATTCCATTTGCAGCATATTTTGCACACTCAAAAGAATATGGAAAGGATAAAGATTTGGTTTTTGTAAAAGAACTTTCAAAGTTATATAAATTTAAATTAAAAATTGCTTGTGTAGATAAGAAGGATGTAGAAAAAGAAATTCCAAAAATTGTGAAAATAATAGATAGTGCAAATCCAATTGCTGTTGGGGTTGGTTTACCTATCTATTTTGCAAGTAGACTTGCTAGAAAAGATGGAATTGAAATCCTTTTCTCAGGACTTGGAGCAGATGAGTTGTTTGCTGGGTATTTTAAATTTAGAGAATCAAAAAACATTTCTAAAGACACAATTGACCTTTTACATAAGATGTATAGAAGTGATCTTTTAAGAGATACACTAATAACAAAAAATCTTGATATACAAATTAAATTTCCATATTTAGATAAAGACATGATAACTTTTGCTTTATCTTTGGAAGATGAAGACAAAATAAATAAGTTGACCAACAAAGTGATCTTAAGAAACTTAGGGAAAACTTATAGGTTACCTGAAAAATATTATTTAAGAAAAAAAGTTGCTGCACAGTATGGTTCTGGGTTTGATAAGGTTCTTGAAAAATTAACAAAGAAAAATAAATTTACAAATAAGTCTGAATACCTAAATAGTTTTTTAAAAGAAAAAAGAAAAAAAATAAAACTTGTAAGCCTATATTCAGGAGGTAAAGATTCAAATCTATCTTTATGGCTTATGCAAAAACAAGGTTATGAAGTTTCTTGTTTAATTTCTGTAATTCCTGAAAATAAAGACTCTTACATGTATCAAAAACCAGAACTAGAAATTATAAAAAAGCAAGCAAAGGCTCTAGACATTCCATTAATTACCAAACACACAAAAGGAGAAAAGGAAAAAGAACTCCTAGTCTTAAAAGCAGCAATAGTTGAAGCTAAAGAAAAATATGATATTAAAGGAGTTGTCTCAGGAGCACTTTATAGTAATTATCAAAAAGAAAGAATACAAAGAATCTGTGATGAACTTAACTTAAAGATGTTTACTCCTTTGTGGCACAAAGACCAAAGAGAGGAACTTAAAGAATTATTAGACAACAACTTTGAAATAATGATAGTTAAAATTGCAGGACTTGGGTTAACTATAAAATGGTTAGGCAAGATTTTAAATTTAAAAGACTTAGAAGAACTTAAAAAATTAAATAAGAAATATGGATTTAATGTTGCTGGGGAAGGTGGAGAATATGAGACAATTGTTTTAAATGCACCTAACTTTAAAAAGAAAATAAAAATTCCAAAATTTAAGAAGATTTTAGAAAATGAGTTTACTGGTCATTTAGAATTTTAAATTTTAGATTTGAAAAATGAAAAATAAAAAATTAGGACTAGAGAATAAAAAATAAAAAAAATAGAATTAAAAAATAAATAAAAGAAAATAAAAATTAAAAATTAATTTAAAATCAAATTCTTTTTTTAGGAAAAATACTTTTTGGAAAAATACTTTTTTTTGAACTTTTAACTTTAAAAGGACCTTTTTTAGCAGCTTCTTTTTTAGCAACAAATTTTTTCTGAGCTTTATAAATCCTCTTAATTCTTGTTAATCCTAAAACACCGTCTTTTTTATAAGCCATGTTTAAAAAATTAGAAATCGTTTTTTGTAAGATAAACGTATCCAAAACCCCAGCAACTGTTTTTAAATAATTGTTATAAACCTTATGCTCATATTGAAATCTATTTAAGTCACCTAGTCTTTTTAAAGATTTTAGATCTAAAAAAACTGGATTATTATTATTAGATATGGAGTGTGTCAGATTATAAACTTTAAAAGTCTGTGGATCTAAAACTAGAAAATTTCTTGAAGGGTCTAGATAAATACTAGAAGAACCATGTGGTGTTTTTATAAAAACCCTTTTTAATTTCCCATCAATTATTGCTTTTGAAAAAACTATATTTCTTGATTCAAAAGCTCTAATAAAGCCATTGATTGTTCGATTACAAGCTGAATGACCTTTTATAAAAGGACCTTCTGTTAAGGGCAAATTGTTTTTAATTCTGTGCATGTCTTTGTTTAATGACACAAACTTTTTTCCATCCCTATGTAATAGTACTTTCCCTTCTAAAGCATAGGAAAAAAAAGCCAACTGATTTAAATTAAATTTTTTTAAAATCTCCCTAATTTTAATTAATTCTTCCATCTTATATTTAGAAAAATAATTTACAAATTCTTCTTTAGGAAAATTAGATATATTGATTAAAGAATAAGATTCAAATTTATAATTATTGGGATTGGATTCTAAAAATTTGTTAGCTTTTATATCATTTAGTTCTTTAATAAATTTTTTAGAAACATAATCTTGAATCATTCATATTCCCTCTTACTTAGTAAAAGTAATATCGTCAATATTTTCTTTTTCCTTTACTGGTTTATAACCTTCTGATTTAAATTCTGATTGCTTTAATGATTTGAAAACTGTTGAATGTCTTGCACCTGAAAGGATCTGTTCAATTATAGATTTTATGTTTTTCATATCATCTTGATTGCTAATAATTGAGACTGTTTTTCCATAGATTGCAAGTTTACAATTTAATCTATTTTCAATCATGTTTTTTATTTTACCTTCTCTTCCAATTACTCTTCCCTTTATTTGGGTGTGCCTTTTTTTTGAACTTGTTACAAAATCATCTAAATAGATTATATCAAAGACAACATCGTCCTCTAATAACTTAAAAGCATTCTCAGGAGAAAAGCCTCTTGCAATTGCTGTGATTATGTTTTTTGCTAAATGGATTTCAAAGAAAGAAACATCTGTAGAAATTATTATTTCTCCTGTATAACTATCAATATCTAAATTTGTTTTTGTTTCTTTACAAATTTTTTTTTTAATAGATCCATCAGGACCAATAATTACAGGTAATCTGTTATGACTAACTTTTATTATCTCTTCCATAAATCTCTTCTTTTTTCTTTTTTAAATCTTCTAAAAAAAAGTCATAGGTTATTTCTAATTTTTTAAATTTCTTTTTTAGAAAATCAATAATATTTATTATATCTCTTTTTAAAAACTCTTGAGCTTTTGGGTGAGACCAAACAACAGCTTGGCCCATGTCAATGATTGTTATTTTTTGATCATTTGGGTTGATCAAGATATTAAAAGCACTAAAGTCAGCATGAACTAATTTTGCACCATATAATAGCTTTGCATAGTTATCTACAATCTGTGGGTAAACAACATCTAGATCAAAATCAACTTCATTTAATTTTGGGTAGGCTTTTTGGTTTTCTCCAATAAAGGACATGATGATTATGTTTTTTTCTTTACCAATAACAATTGGGCAACTTACCCCGTGCTTTAAAGCTAAAGTTAAATTTTTAAATTCCTTATTTGCCCAAACTAAAAATAAGTCTCTTTTTTCTTTAGAGGCATTTTTGAATCTGTAATCTCCATCTATGTATTTGTCTAAGTTTTTAAAATTAGAAGTTTCCATCTTATAGATTTTTGCAACTAATGGTGTGTCTTGAAGATGACCATAAAAGGTAATTGCTTCTTTTCCTGAGGCGATTGGAAAGTCTATACTATCAAATATCTTATTTGATGATAATTTGAATAATGCTTTATGGGTTTGGTCATCAAACACATATCCCTCAATTCTGTTTTTTGTAATCATTTGAAATCTATTTTAAAAATCTATTTTCATTTAAGAACTATTTTCTTTTATGGTAGACTGGTCTTGTGCTTTCCCTTTCACCAATAACATCATGAGTGTGTTTATAAAGATCATTTAGAAGTCCTTTCTTTTCTAGTTGAGTAACTTGAAAACCTAGATATCTCCAAACAACATCTCCTTTGGTTGGTTGAAAGTCCCATAGTTTCACAATCACTATGTCATTTGGTTTTATCCAAATATGCTTAAACATCTTTCCAGGAATTCTACAGATTCTTTCTTTTCCATCTTCACACATAATTTGGATATTGTTTACACCCATAAGTTGAGTCACCTTTCCAAATTGCTCAAGATCAGCCTTATTTGCAACTCTCATTCTCCTATAAGTTTCTGGGTTGTTTGTATTATTATTTTCTGTCAAAAGTTAATCACTCCTTTATTTTTAAATTATCTTTAATTTCTTTTTTTAAAAATTATTTTAAATTGTTCTTTAAAATTGTCTTTAAGTTTAATTTCTTTTTTAAATTGTTTTTTTTAAACACATAATAATTATTTTTTAGACTTAAATTTTATAAATCTGTATGTGTGAGATGTTGTTGATTATAATTATTTGTTCCTTTGTAATTACCTTTTTAGAAACTAAAAAAGAACAGATCTTATTTCCAAAGATATTAACACTGTCTGCCTTGTTAATGTTTGTTAGTAATTCTTCTTCTGTAATTGTGTCAACACCATAGAAAGCCTTGTTTATGTGGATCTCAACATCATCAAAAATAATTTTAGAACCTAATAGCTCCTTATCACAAGCTGCAAAGATATTTCCTATAGGACTTTTATGAAATTTTCCAATCATGTCTTTTTCAAAATTATATTTTTGGTAATGGTGTTATTGCTCCACAAGCACTGCACTTCAAGACCTTTACACCATTTTGGGAAACAATGTCAGTGTCTGGTTTTTTACATGCTGAGCATAATACAAAATTTTTAATATACTTGTCTAAGGTCAAATTGATTTTATAATTATTAAAAATACCATTTAAGACTAAAGTTCCATTTGTGATTGCAGAAGATGTTGAAATCTCCTTCATTACAAATTTATATAATTGATTTTCATCTCTTTTTAGATCCTTTGCAACTTTAGAAAAGTTCTTCCAAATAGTTTGTTTACCTTGAAGCATTGACTCTGCTCTTGGAAGTTCAAATCTAGAACTAGATAATGTTCTTTCAGGTAAAGACATGTAAATTCTGTCTAATAAGGTTTTATAATCTAAATCTTTTGAAGTTTCTTCTTTACTCATAAATATTATATAGTGCAAAAGGTATTTAAAGAATTTGGAACAAGCAAAGTCTGTGCTTTTTTAATCTTTAAAGAATAAACAAATAACTTATAATTATTGAAATTAGGATCAATATTGCTTGAGGTGGTAAAGCAGGAAGAACTTTAATTTTTCTTTTGTTAATTGAAAGATACCAAAAGGTTCCAAGTAAACCAACAATTGAAGCAACCCAAATTAATATAATTGGGATTATTGCAACTTTAAAAGGGTAAGTTCTAATTAAGACAAAGAAAAAACTTGCAGAAACAGTTAATGGAACAACAATGTCTCCACCTCCTAGTTGGTAAACTTTCTTTTTTAAGGGAAGCGCAAAGGTTAAGGCTAACTTCTGTTTAATAAACATCTTTGCAAGAGTAACCATGTGCTTTGTGTAAAAAACTGCAATAATGTCGTAGATTGAGAGAAGAACTAAAAACACAATGACTGGGAGTAGACCTAAAGATAGACCAATCAATGACCCTGCACCAGCAATTGCTAAAGATAGTAGGAAATTATTATACCAGAGTAGGATTTTTTTAAAAGAAGAGTGTCTACCTAAATAGTTTCTAATAAGTAATAAGATTGCAGAAACAAGGATTGCTGCAAAATAATCTAAAAAGACATCAAGAACAACTATCATTCCAAAAAACAAAGCCAAAAATTCAAAGATTGAGAGGTATCTTGTTTTTTTAAAAAATCTTTTTAGAAAAAGCATAAGGCCTGTTAGTAAAACAATCTCTACAATAATTGCAATTGCGTTAATGATGTCATCAGGGTTGTCTGTAATTATTGTTAACCTTATGTCTTCTTGCGAGGAATAGTAGTTTGCAGTAATTAAACCAAGCACTTGTATAAATAGGAAAAGAATTATAAAAAAAATTACAAATTTTGAATTAAGTTTTTTTTCAGCCATTCTCTTTTCCTTTTTATAGATATTTATTATTTTTAAATTAATGATCTCTTTAATTTGGTTTTTTCTAAAATTATTTTGGTCTTTTAATAACAATACTATTCTTAAATCTTTTTTCTTTTGTTTTAGAATTTATGTAAGTTTCTTTTTTTTGTTTTAATTCTGCTTTATATTTTTTAGTTGCATTTTCACTTAAACTTTTTCTGTTAACAAAAGCCTCATTAATGCTATAGATTTTATTATTTTTAACACTAGGGTTTTGAAAATTAATAATTCCTTTTTTGTGTATCAAGTAAGCTAACTTTCTAAAAATTAATTTCTTTCCTACACCCTTTCCTTGATAGTCTTTATGAACATATGTGTGAACGCTAATAAATGTTTTATCTAAAATCACACCAGTTGTAAAACCAATTACTTTATTGTTATTTAAAATTATAAATGTAGAATATTGTTTTTTAAAAAAATCATGAAGAGAAGATTCTAAAACTTTCTTATTAATGCCTTTAAAGGGTTCTCCAAACTTTACAAAGTATAAATCTTTTAAGAGCTTTTCATTTGAAAATAATTGTTCAAGATTAGACTTGTCAAATTCTTTATAGGAAATGTTAAGTTTTTTTTCAGCCATTCTCTTTTCCTTTTTATAGATATTTATTATTTTTAAATAAATGATCTCTTTAATTTGGTTTTTTCTAAAATTATTTTGGTCTTTTAATAGAAATATTATTTTTATGTTTTACTTTTTTTGTTTTAGAATGTAAATATTTTTCAGTTTCTAAATTTAATTGGGATTTATATTTTCCAACCATATTTTCAGTTAATTTTTTTCTATTTACAAAAGCTTCATTAATGCTGTAGATTTTATTATTTCCAACAAAGTAATTTTGAAAATTAATAATTCCTTTTTTGTGTATAAGGTAAGCTAACTTTCTAAAAATTAATTTCTTTCCAATACCCTTTCCTTGATAATCTTTATGTAAAATTGTACTAAAACTATGATATGTTTTTTCAACAATTTTTCCAGTTGTAAAACCAATTGCTCTATTATTATTTAAGATTAAAAAGGTAACGCCATCTTTTGTAAAAAGAGAACTCATAATAGAAACTAAATTTCTTTTAGGTGTTTTTTTAAAGGGTTCTCCAAACTTTACAAAGTATAAATCTTTTAAAAGCTTTTCATTTGAAAATAATTGTTCAAGATTAGACTTGTCAAATTCTTTATAGGAAATGTTAAGTTTTTTTTCAACATCTCTTTTTTCTTCAACCATATACAAACACTAACAAAATAATATATCAAAAGTCTTTAAAAAGAATCAGGTTCTGTTGCTTTTAACAAACCATTTCTTGGCTCATAGATGTCTCCAATCTTTTTAAGCTTAATAACAGCATCTTGAGCCTTCTCTCTTGTAATATTATTCTCCTCAGCAAAATCATACAACTCCTTTGTAGGAACTGGCTCTCCATTAGCTGAAAGATCTTTTATAAATTTTAAAATAGTCTTGACTAAGTTTCTTTCAGACTGAGACTGGCCTGTCTGAAGAATATCAATATCTATTTTTCCTGTTTCTTTGTCAAGTGCTGTTTGCTCTAAAGAAGTTTTAAAAATCCTAATCGCTCTCTCAGCATCCTCTTCTTCAATTATGTTTTTTAATTTTATTTTTGCACTTGCTTCTGAAAGCCTTATTAGTCCCTCTAGCTGTCTTGGAGTTGCAGAGAAGCTTCTTGAGTTTCTACCAAGATCTCTTAACTCCACATAATAGTTTAGAATCTTTTCAGAAGCCTTAGCTGTTAACACTGGCTTAATGTTCTGTCTTGAAAAGGCAACATACTTTTTATAAATATTTGGTTCAATTGCTGGAAGTATCTTTTTTTCTATCTCTTCAAGGTCCTCTTTAGATATAGAGTTTGATTTTTCTGAATGAGACATTTTCTGTGCGAGCTCTTGGGTCTTTAAAACATGCTTTGCAATATTTAAGTCCATGGTTCTGTCTAAGACATCAGGAATTACAAAATATAGATCAAAACGAGAAATTAAAGAAAAAGGAAGATCAATTTGTTCAATTGGGTTTTTGTAAGGATCAAAACGATTGTATTTTGGATTTGCAGCAGCTAAAATTGAGGTGTCTGCCTTAAATTTACTGTATAGTCCAGCTTTAGAAACAGAGACAGTTGATTGAGCCATAGCTTCATGTAAAGAACTACGGTCATCCGGGTTGATTTTGTCAAACTCATCAATCATTGCCATCCCTCCACTTGCTAAAATCACTGCTCCTGCCTTTAGGGTCCAACCACCTTCTCCAAACTCATCCTTAACAGCACTCACAGTTAATCCAGCTCCAGAAACTGTCTTTCCAGCAACATACACACTCTTTGGGGCAAGGATGTTTGCATACTCTAAAAGTTTAGATTTACCAGTAGATGGGTCACCAACCAAAAGCACATGGATATTTCCTCTTAGCTTTTGTTTAGCAATCTCTTTTTTCACACCACCAAACATCTGTAAGGTTATTGCTTCTTTTACAACATCATGTCCAAAGATGTTTGGAGCAATTGACTTTGATAATAGGTCATAGATGTCTGCTTTTTTTGAAAGTTCAATTATTTCTTTTTCCTCATCAATTGAGATCTTTAGTTCTTCATATTCTTGATCAACTTTTAGAATATGATTTGCAACAATATATTTTCCAAAGATGTTTGTGTCTCCCTTTGGAGGCCTTAACTTTAAAACTCCAGTTACAACAATTTTGTCTCCTGCAGAAACTCTATTAACTAAATCTTCAGAAAGATAAACATCAATGTTTGCAGCTTGGTCAGAACCTTTTAAACTCTCTAATGGCTCTTGCATTTGTATTTTTTGGTAATCAATAAATTTTGATTGATCTAGATCAATATCAAACTCCCTACCCTTACATTCTCCACACATGATTGGTTTTACAAGTTGTTGGGTTTTTTGACTTAAGTTCACACCAGTCCCACATTTCCTGCAAACAAAATGAGCGACAGTTAATTTTTCTAATCTCTCAGTAATCAACCTAATTGTTCCTTCTAAAGAGGTTAACTTTGCAATATGTATAGCACCAACATCCCTTATTGCCACCCTATACTCTTCAGGCAGATTAAAAAATCTAACAATTGGTGCGAAATTAGACTCAACCTCAGAATCTAAAATTCCTATATCCATTTTATTGATTGCAGCATTTGCAGCTTCAGTTATCAAGTGTGGATTTTCAAGTAATTTTTCAGAAACATTTAGATCAAAATCCTCTAACTTTTTATAATCAATGTCAAAGGATCTTTCTTGAGGGTAAATAGAGGCTAGAACTTCAATTTCTTTTTTATAAACTTCCTCAAAGAATTCAAAAAGAATGTCTATGTATTCTTCTATTGCTAAATTTTTAGAGTCTACAAAATCAATGTCTTGTAGTTCTTTGTCTAAGTCTATTTCTGCCATAAAGTTCTCACTCTAATATAAATTAGTGTTATTTAGGAATTAATAGTTTTTGGAGGGGTAGTTGACCAAGAAAAGAAACTCCTCTCAAGGTCATCTACTTGATTGTTTTTGATCTTTTACATTTTTTGTTTGGATTGTTTATTTGTTTGGATTGTTTAAAAAATTCAAAGATTCTATTTAAATTATAAGTAAAATAAAATATAAGTAAGTCGGCTTTGAAAAATAAACAAAAAAATTAAGAAATTTAGAGAATATTACCGGAAGTGAGGGGGTAAGCTTGAAAAATAAACAAAATTGAGGTTATTTTCTTTAGATTAGCTCAACTGAGTCACATAAAAGTTCAATTTGGGAAGAAAAATTATTTAGTTTTGCTCTACCTGTAACTTTTACTTTCTCACCTAGTAACTTATCTTCAAGTTTATCAAAGATCTCTAGCTTTTGTTCCTCTAAGATCTCTTGTTTGAAATTATCTTTATTTAGATCATATATTTTTTCAACAACATCTTTAAAGAAAACAATTTTTAAAATACCAGAACCATCATCAATGTCCAAGGAACCAAATAGATTTACTTGAGGATCAATTACTTTATTACATCTTTCACAAATAAATTCATTATTTATAATTTGTACTTTTTCATTACATTCTGGACATTTAAAATATCTTATGTTGTTTCTGTTAATTGAGACTATTAGACCTTCAAGCTTATAATTTTTACCATCTTGTAGTTCGCTTATCTTTCCTTCTTCTAGATCTTTACTTAAAGCTAGGATTTGGTCTAGGGGAGGTATCTTTTTAGAAGTTTTTGGGTTTTTTATAACTGAAGAAGTCCAGTTAAGGTAGGCTTCAATATCATACAATCCCTCTTTTAGTCTAACATCTGTTAACTTAATTACATCTCCTTTTGAGAAATTAGAATTAATCTCCTGAGTCCAAGGTTCCCAAGCCACACATCTTAGAGACTTTAGACCATCTGATATTTCAAAAGAAAGAACTTCTCTTTTCTTTCCATCTTTTCCTTCAAAGGTATTGATTGGGTAGATGTTTATTATTCTTCCAATAGTGTCAATTGGGTTTTCTTCTACTTGTTCAATGTCTGAGACCTCTTTAAAGTTTTCTTTTATTTTTTCTATTAATGGTGGGTTTTCTGGATCTTTTATAAGTGTTCCACCATGTCTTAGAGAAAGGTCTAATCTATCATTATAAGTGGAAACAAAAGCATCTTTTACTAGAACTAAAGAATTCTTTTCTAAGTTAAGTTCTGAAAGTAGATCTGCTTTTTCTTGCCAAAGATTTAATTTAGTTTCACCAGTTCCATCTTGTAGATAGATGGTTTGTAGTTTTCCTTGACTTCCATCCTTTCCTGTGTATGTCTTTACTGGTGGAATAAACTTTACTCTTGCATAAAGGCTTACACCATCTTGAGAGCTTGTAAGTTCTGATATTTTTAAGATTGAGGGAGTTGACGTTATATTTAGGTCAACATTAAATTGTTTGGCAAGCATGATGTTTGCTCCAACATCAGAAAGTAGCCCTTGGTATTTGTCTTTTATCTTAATAAGGTTTGCTTGTAATTCTTCCTCTGATTTTCCAGTTTCTGTTTTTACTTTTCTAAAAATTTCGTCAGCATTATTTAATTGCATAATTTTTCATCTTCTTTATAATTTTTTTAAATTTTTTTAAATTTTTTTAAATTTTTTAATTTTACTTAATTGTTATAATTTTTAATTTAATATATACTTTATAATGAAAACAATTATTAAAGTAACTGTTACTTGCTATGAAAAAATGTAAACATAGTTCTCTCAATGACATCATTAAAAATAACAGAATTCTCTCGCTGGTAAAGTTAAAAATAAAATATCAAAAAACAAGCCATAGTTTAAAAAGTACAAAACATATAAACGATAAAGAAAAAAATAAAAAATTAATAAACACACAATTCTTTTTCTTAAACCTTTTTTTTAAAAAAACACAAATATATAAAAACATTAAACACATATATATTAGTAATCTTATATACAAATGTGTTAATAAATTATGAAGATAGGAAAATACACAGTTGGAAACTATATAGTTTCAAAAGAAGGAAATAAACAAAAACTAATCTTTGATTGTAGAAACTGTCCTTATAACACATCAGTTGCAGAAGACCCTAGATGTAGATACCATGTTATGAAGATCTTAGAAACTGTTGATGCAGACGAAATAATATTAGCTGATGTCTATGAAAGAGCATATGATGAAACACAAACTAACTACTTAAAAGAAATGATAAACCTATTATTGGACTTTCAAAATAAAGCAGTTTGGGTAAGCTCACATTTAGGGATCTCAGATCTTGATTGTGATGAATGTTATCCTGGAAGACACAACAACATTCTAAAGTTTGCAAGAGATCTTTTAAGCTACGACCCAATTGGCTCATACCTTGGGCTTCTTAGAGAACTTGAAAACACAAGGATTAGAGGGGAAGACAATAAAGGAAAGCCTTGTGAGAAATGTTATACAGCAAATCTTAAACATCTAAATAATCTTAAACAACAATATGATAAAACCAACTTTATTAAAGTCTTAAAACCAATCTTACTAAAAAGTAAAAACCTAGATAACCTTGATGACATCTACAGAACTTTATTTGAAGTAGAAATTAAACCTGCATTTATTGGATCAACAATCTCTTTTGGAGACATGGACAAGCTAGAGTTTATTGATGAGTATCAAGTACTAAACACAAGTGTTCAAATCTTTAAACATCCTGACAAAATTGAATATCAATATATTATTAATCCACCAGAGTATACTTTATCCCCTGATCACTACTTTGTACTTACAAAAACAAAAGAAACAGTTGCAAACTACCAACCAGGAAAAGTAACCCTTACAAGTGGAGACTCAACAAGAAAATATTTCCAAAGAATCTACCAAAGCACAATTATTGATGTTGCTAGAAAATATCAAATATCAATTTCTCCAGAAGACATTTTATCTTTATCAGAGATTGTTACTAGATATACTATTGGTTATGGAATATTAGAATTATTGTTATCAGATAGACAACTTACAGATGTTTATTTAGATTCACCATTAGGCTCAAAACCTATATACCTGATACATTCAAAATATGGACAATGTCAAACAAACATCCACTATCCAGAAAGAGATGCAGAAAGCTTTGTAGGAAAAATAAGAGCAATGTCTGGAAGACCATTTGATGATGCACACCCAATCTTAGACTATGATATGCCTGACCTAAACACAAGAGTTGCAATTATTGGAAGACCTCTTGCAACAGACGGGATTGCTTTTGCTTTTAGGTTACATAAAGACACACCTTGGACTTTGCCACAACTTATCAATGTTAAGTCCATTAACGCACTTGGGGCAGGATTACTTAGCTTTTTTATAGACAACAACACAACAATTCTTGTAGCTGGGTCTCGTGGGGCAGGAAAAACCTCTTTAATGACTGCCATGATGCTTGAGATTTTACAGAATGCAAGAATCATTGTTCAAGAGGACACTTTAGAGTTACCAATAATGTACATGAAAGACATTGGGTTTAATGCTCAAAGGCTAAAAACAAAATCAGCAATTGGAAGTGATGACACAGCAACAACAGAAGTAAAACCAGAAGATGCTTTAAGAACAGCTTTAAGACTTGGAGACTCAGCAATCATTGTTGGAGAAGTAAGAAGTGTAGAAGCAAAAGTTCTATATGAGGCTATGAGAATTGGGGCAGCTGGTAATGTTGTTATGGGGACTATTCACGCAGACTCTGCCTATGCTGTTTGGGACAGAGTGGTTAACGACTTAGAGGTTCCAACAACTTCTTTTAAGGCAACTGACCTAGTTGTTGTAACTAAGCCTATTAGGTTTAAAGGATCATTAAAAAGTTACAAAAGAGTTGTGCAGATAACAGAAGTTAAAAAACATTGGAATGTAGATCCAGATGCTGAAGGAGGGTTACTAAACCTTATGGAATATGAGGCATCCAAAGATGGACTAATATTGAATGAAGATGCACTTAAAGATTCTGAACTGTTTGTAAAAATAACAAAAGTAACTGGTATGAAGATAGAAGAAATTTGGGACAACATAAAACTTAGGGCAAACGAAAAGCAACATCAAGTAGATGTCTCCATAAAGTTAGGGGTTGTTGACATACTTGAAGCAGAGCATTCTGTTTTTGCACACAACAAACTGTTACTTTTAAAAGAAGAGTATATAGAAAGTAAAGGCAAAATAGATTACAATGATCTTTTCACAATTTGGAGCAAATGGTATGATGAAGAATTTATTCCAAGGATTGTTAAGAGAATTAAAGAATCAAGAGAAGAATAAATGTTTTTAGAAAAATATTTATTAAAAACCTAATTGCAAACAAAATAAAAATTAAATTAATGATAGATATGGCACTACCAATAAAACCAAAAGTTAAAAAACCACGAAAAGAAACTTCTTACCTTAAAGTAGTAGAAAAAAAAGCCTATAAAACAATTTCAAGAAACACAGCAATAGATTTTTTAAAAAGTAAAAAACCATTTCAAAGAATTGTGTACACACCTCTTGGTAAAGAGCTACGAAAAAATAAAGAACTAAATAATGCAATTAAATTACTGCTTGAAAAAAAGGAATTAAATAGTTTTAAAGGAAAAAACTTCACAGTAGAAAAATTAAATTACACAAAACTTAAAGATAGTCAAAATAATACCCACACAGGCAGCTTTAAAATAAATATTAAAATTAATGGGGAAAATAAAAGCCTTTTTCTAAAATTATATTCTCAAAAAGATTATAAATTAAAACACCCTTTTTATATTGAGTTACATAAAGGGCATAATGAGTTTATGGCTTTAGAGGTTGCAAAACAAGTAGGCGTAGAGGTAATCCCTGCCCATCTTGGTTTTACAAACTTAAAGACAGTAAATGGACGTAACATTTTAGAAAGTGGAATTGTTTATGATTTTACAAATCTGCAAAGACTTGATAAATATTTATTAAAAGACACACCAAATAGACAACAGATAATTGAAAAGCATCATAGGCTTAATCTACAATTAACTAGTTTAGGGGTTAGAGATGGCTTTACAAAGAATGTTTTTATAGATAAAAAAACATCTAAACTATATTTCTTTGATCTGTACAACACAGATTTTGATTTTTCAAGACTATAAAAAATTATTTGGGTTTTCTAAAATACTTAAAAAAAATAGAAACTGGAATTACTAACCTATTATTTTTAATAATATCTGCAGGACCTAATATTGATTTTGATAAGATTATATATTCTTCAACACCAGCTATTAGGTTTGGCATAACAATATTGTTTCTGTATTTTACTTCAACAGTCTTATTTTTATAAATTAAAAAATATATTCTATTTATAATAATCTAAAACAGCTACACCAACAACCCATAAAAACAAAAAATCAAAGATAAGTTTATAATACTTGTGAAAAGTCAACTACCTCATTAGTTGACTTTTGCCAAAAGTCAAGGGGTAGACTAGTTAACTTTCTAAAAATTAGGAATGTAAAGATTATTTAGCTATATTTACAAAATAGATTTACTTAATATAAAAATATAGAATTGCAAACAAAAACAAATATACCGTAGAAAAATAAATTTAAAAATTAAAAGTGTAATAAAAATTAAACTAACAAAAACTAAACTAATAAAAACTAAACTTGCAAGAAATAATAAAATTTGTTTATTTTGGACAAGTAAGTATTATACTTGTTACACCAAATAATGAAATGTTTTTTTCTAAGAAAGGAAATGAAATGTATTTTTTAATAAAAGAAGTAAAATATTTTTAATAAGTAAAATTAAAATTGAACCAAATTAGAATTAAAACAAATAGATTAAGTTAAAACAAAATAAATTAGAAAATAAATAAAAAAAAGAAAAAGAAAAAAAGAAAAGAAAAATCTTTTCAGTTTTCAATCAAGCAACTACATGTTTTCGATAGCTGTAATTAATTCTTTAGCAGCAGCAGCAGTGTCAGCAGCATCCATACCAGCAACAATTAAGTTGTTGTTTTCAGCAATACCTGCAACATATTGTCCAGAAACTGTAACAATATCTTCTAAACCGTATGTACCAACTGCAAGAGAATTAACTTTGTATCCACCAACAATAATTAATGGAGTACTTGGAGCTTCTTGATCTAACCATACTAATCTGTTATTATTTACATTCCAGTTACCAGGTATTACAGCACCTTCAGTACTAACAGCACCAGCAGTAATGTCGTAAGAATCTAATTGAGCTTGAGTTCCATTTTCTCCTTCAACAATAGCACCGATTTCTGATAATTCTAAAGTATCTCCGATTAATTCAGTAGATAAAGTTGCACCGCCACCAATGAATATTTTCAAATATCTTTTGAATTCAGGAATACGCATCATAAAGTCAGAACCGTCTACTTCAGCATAAGATCCATAAGCAGTATAAGCAAATCTTAAATCATCAGCGTGATCTTGATCTAATGTCCACACTTCTGAATTATAATCTACTTGAGAAGTATATACATTTGAACTACCTGAACCAGATTTGAAATCTGTTTTTCTAACTAAATCTTTTGTATACAAATCAATAGCTACATCTAAAACAACACCATCATCTGTCACTGAAAAAATTCCTAATGCTTTCCCTGAACCTGTCACATTATTATCTTCATATGCAAAATAATTTGCATCGTATTCAGTTGAGTAATTATTGTCTAATTCAGAATATGCAAAATTCCATTTTGCTTTTTCATTTTTTCCTATTTGAATATCCGCAGTTTGTTGCATTATTGCTAAATCAAAAGTGCTATCATTCTTAACAACAGTGTAATTTATATCATAGTCCTTTTCTAGATCTAATGTTAAAATATTACCATCAATTAAACCAACTGGTTTACCTGTATCTGATGTACCTTCATATACTTTTAATCCAGCAGTAACATTAGAATCATCAAAGTAATAATCATTGAATCCAAATTTTTGACTTCCAGCTATAGACGTTTCATACATAGGAATTGTATATTCTCTACCTCTATCATCTACCCAATTAATTTCGTTACTACCAACTTTAAATTGATAGGTATTTTCGTTAGTTAACCCTAAGAAATCAATAGAACCTAAGTTTAATGGTAAAGGAATAACTTCATCCATTGTTGCAGCAGCTCTATCATGACCTAAATCTTCAACATTCCAAACTTTCTTATCATTGAATACAGTAATACCATTTAATTCTTTTAAATCAGCATTTGCATCAATTTCAACTCTCCATTGGATATCACTAGAAGTTCCATATCCAGGTAATACTTTATTATGTTCTAATTCTAAAAGACCATCAGAACCAACACTTAATTCTACAAAGTCAGGACTATTATCTATTTGATCAACAGATATTACTTTAATAACAGATTCTAAGTCATATCCTGAAAACAAAATTTCATCGTTAACTTTGAATAATCCAGAAGATAATTCTAAACCATCTTCTTTTAAAGTCATTAATACTCTTGATGTAGAAGTTACAGAACCTATATCTAAAGTGTAATTAC